>Ga0123353_10012304_pt1 | contig 12150 bp, 6 predicted proteins | sample TergutLab28metaG_3_FD_92763 | JGI IMG/M metagenome (GOLD analysis project Ga0123353, IMG submission 92763) | Labiotermes labralis P3 segment gut microbial communities from Petit-Saut dam, French Guiana - Lab288 P3 | ecosystem: Host-associated > Arthropoda: Insects > Digestive system > Gut ... | reverse complement strand
TTTTTAAAAACTTACAAACAAGTTTAAAAAAAGGGTTTGGTTTTTTTTTTTTTTGGGGGAGGGGATTTTTGTTGTAAAATTTTGGGGGGGGGGGGGGGGCCTTGTAATGTTTTAGAGAAGTGTTGAAATATGCGTATTGTAAGTAGGTGTCTTACTACGACTGTGTTTTCGAACCAACTGTAGCTTACGTAGACTTAGGCGAACATACAGGAGCTACAGATTTCTTACAAGCTTTAAACTAATTTTCTAAAACACTAATACTAATTCTAAGGTATTAACCATAGTATTAATCTTCTAGTCCTAGTGTGGCATTTAAGTAAAATAATGTTCTTTCAAGCTAGACTATGTTTCTCTTCGCAAAATACAATGCGGTGTATGTTCTATATCAATGCCCAGGGCCGAAACATGTACAACCTATGTACTACTCTATGTGACAACGTAGTTTCGTTCTGACCATATGACTTGTACATAATTCCACTTAGTTAATTAGACTAACACATGACTTATCTCAAAGTTCCTGAAAACATACTTTAATTTGTACGTAGATCTGAGTTGACTGTCTTTAAGATGCCACTCCACAGCACGGTGTAATTGTTAGCATCCAGGAACTTCAAGAGTTCGGCTGTTCTGATTGGCCTTTTTGTGCTTTTTGTCAAACCCTCTAGGCAAATTTCGGAACTCCACCTTAAATTGAACCATGATCGCTTTTTTTTTCGTACGGCTTTGGAATTCGTTATTCCTTTCATTGTTGCACCGTGCATTTGACTTAGATTCACTTTTTATTTCACCAACGTATGCACTTGTAAATCGATCAATATCAATGCTAACACATTAAAAACATTAAAAGATAAAACATTATGATATTAAAACTCCAAAATGTTTCGGTTTTTTTTAATAAAACCATCATCAGTGAGCAAGTAACTTTATTAGGTACGAACTTGCTCCCTGATGATGGTTTTATAAAAAAACCGAAACATTTTGGAATTTTAATATCATAATGTTTTATCTTTTAATGTTTTAATGTGTTAGCATTGATATTGATCGATTTACAAGTGCATACGTTGGTGAGATAAAAAGTGATTCGTTATTCCTTGTTTCGCCCTTCTCACTTCATGCTGCATAGCCCATTTCCCGCCTTATAGGATGTCCCGAAAATCAACCTGCCTCTTAACACCGGATACACATAGCCTATTAAATCCGCAAAAATAACTTTGCTAATCAGGGGTTGCGTTTTATCACTTCTAGTATATCATAAGGCAGGAAATATCGTAGTCTGCGCTGTTGGTAATGTGTTGAAATAAACCATAAACGAATTAGAAACCATTTTACACATTTTGGTGCCGAGATTACATGGTACAGAGATGGGCTTTGTGATTTATAAGACAACGTTCCGGAAAATGGGCCTGTTTTTCCACTTCCGGCCAGAAGAGACTAGTTGTTTCAAACGGGACCGCCAGGATATGATCCTCGCAACTTTCACACCTGCAGACGAAAAGTAATCCAGTTTTTGAGACATTGAGGCGTAAAATCCTGATGACAGCGGGCAGCGTCCAAAACAATGGTCAGGAGTCGTACTGTGTAGATTTTTGTGTTGACGTGCGTGTATTTAACCCACATTGAAGAACGCCGTCCGTTTCTCAGTGCGTCAGTATCGTCGAATTGCGTGATGATTAGAACTATAAAGAAGAAAATAAGCTGAGCTATATTTAAAAGATTTATTCCGTACCGCGCGGTAAACACTCTCCTTCTCAGTTATGAAAGCCAACCAGTTAATGCTGTATAGGGAAATAATGGTGGTTTGTTGTGAGATTGACACTAAACACGTGTGTGTGGGCAATACATAGAATTTGTTATGGTTAAACCTGGTGGTATATAAAGTAACCGTTAGGCTTTGAATGCTTGGCGAGTGACGGATTGCGGAGGTTATGGAAGAAAGGATACAATTTGGTGCACGATCCGCTCATTTGTTCCGAGAGGCTGAGCAGAATGTGAGTGTAATTGGCCTCTCCGCCAGTTCTAAAGGTAAAGCAGTCCCATTACAGGCCTGGACAGGTCCAGAGGGTTCCAGGAAGTTACGGTTCCCATATTACGTGACAACGGCACAGGATGGTTGTAGGTTGTCAGCCTTATGCACCGGCCGCCTTTATCCCCAGGAAATACCCCTGGTACTCATTTCTGTTGTGGGCACGGTAGCTCAGTCGGTATACCGACTGACTACGGGCTGGACGGTCCGGGATCGAATCCCGGTGGGGACGAGGTCTTCCGCCAGTTCAGATCGGCCCTGGGGCCCACCCAGCCTCCTGTAAAATGGATACCGGATCTTTCCCGGGGGTAAAGTGCGGTCGGGGCGTGCTGCTGACCACTCACCCCCTTCTAGTGCCGCGGTCATGGAAGAGTAGAGCTATACCCACCCTCTGGGCCACACCGGGCCTCTAACGCGATCACTTTACCTTTACTCGTTTCTGTTAGAGGCTGAGTCGAACCCAGGGCCATAGTGCGATCTGAAGAATTTTATGTCAATAAAAAAATCCACTGACACCAGCTGGAATCGAACCAGGGACCTTCTGATTTGTAGCACATCACCTTAAACACTGTGCCACCGCGGCCCCCCTCCGACAGTTGTACCAATTTATTGTACCAATTTATAATGCGGAGCAGGAATAATTTTGGGTACTGCAGAACAATATTGAAGACTGGACCGAGTTATAATGACGTAACGAATATTACAGTTAACAAGGCTACAAACGGGGCACTCCGTGAGGTGGCGCACGCACTTTGCCAGGACAGCACTTCTTCTTCTTCTTCTTCTTCTCCTCCTCCTCCTACTCTTCCTCGTTCTTCTCCTTCTCATCCTTCTTCTCCCGCTTCTCCTTCTCCTTCTCCCTCTTCTCCTTCTCCTCCTGCTCCTCCTCCTCCTACTCCTCATCGTTCTTCTCCTTCTTCTTCTCCCGCTTCTCCTTCTCCTTCTTCTCCCTCTTCTCCTTCTCCTTCTCCTCCTTCTCCCTCTTCTCCTTCTCCTTCCTCTTCTTCTTCTTCATCTTCTTATGCCCCGTCAGCTTACTGTACCGAATGCACCGCAGCTTTAGGCTTATTGTTCAGCCCTAATATTTCATTCAGCACAGCCGCGGGACAGCACTTACTTAAAAAGCAAGGTTTCGCGATTCGGGGCGTCTAAATGTGATTTCATTTACGCCCGCTAGAGAGTATGGTTTGCCTCACGTCTATGTCTACGATACTGACAAATGGCGAGGAACATTTTTTGCATATGCCTCACAAATCGGACAGCAAATTTGGAAGGCACGAGTCGCAATTCATTGACGTTGCTACGTAAAGAATGGCTTTCTTCTCGCGGATTCCTACAAAAGTCATAAATTCTAAGCGTTGTAAATTCGAGATCTTCTATACCGAATTACACACAATTCCGAAAAGAGAAGCGGAGAAGGGTGGAAATTTATCGACGCCCTTCAGAAAGCATATCACTGAGCTGATTTTTACGAATTCACATTTTACTGGACTCCTAAGGAAAAACTCACAGGCGGTTTATGGCTGGCACTAGACCACTTGCTGACTAGCGCTCAGCATAAGGCTTATTCACTTCGTAAAAAACGGCCTTAACTTTGGAGTTACTGTCTGCCTTGGTCTGTGTCACACCCTAGCGAATTTGATGCAAGACATCGCGATGTGCTAGGAATATACTAAAATCAGGCAGGTCAGTTGAAGGACATGCCTGATTTTGTGTGTTTTATCGATGTAAATATATTGTGATCCCAACATGCACACAGCACCTGTTGACTCAGTCTGTTAGAAGGCATGGAGATGACCGTTTAAAAAGGTCGAAACATGTAGCCTCATATACAATAACATAGTTGTGCTGACGTGTATTGTTTTAGTACACCGTAGCGAGTTTCCGTGTTCTCTGTGCGGTACGCGCTGGTGTCAAAAACAGTTGAAAATCGACTGAATGGCGTGTAAGGTAACTGAGGATGAAGAAACAGTTGAGCATCGAGCACAACCGGATGCTAGCACTGCGGTGGGTTATATTAAAAGTAAAGGTAAAGTAATCACGGTTCAGGCCTGGTGGACAGGCCCTGAGGATTCTAAGCTGAGGTTCCCAGATTTCAAGAAAATCAGCACATTAAGGTGGTAATGTTGTCAGCCCTACGCACCGGCCGCCTTTACCCTCCGAGGAAGTATTCCTGGTACTAATTTCGATCGCAGGGCCATAGTTCGGCCGGTAGGGTTATGCCAATGAAAAATTCCAGTGACACCACCGGGAATCGAACCCACGACCTTACGGCTTGTAGCGCGGTGCATCAACCAACTGCGCCACCGCGTGCACCATTTTAACGGGCGTTTCAAATAACGGAACAAATGATCGATGGGAGCGACCGTGGAGTAGCGCGTGGTTGCTGACGGTTACGTGCTTAGTGTAAGGAAAATAACTACTCCTGACAGATGCTGCGTTATTGTGATAAAGTCATAGCAAGTGATTCTGTGTATGCATATTTTACGTGTTTGTTTATAGATTTGTATTTATATAAAGGTAAAGGTAAAGAGCTCCCGTTACAGGCCCGGTGTGGTCCAGAGGGTGGGTAGAGATATAGCTCTACTCTTCCATGACCGCGGCACTAGAAGGGGGTGAGTGGTCAGCAGCACGCCCCGGCCGCACTTTACCCCCGGGAAAGACCCGGTACCCATTTTACGGGAGGCTGGGTGGACCCCAGGGCCGGTCTGGATGGGCGGAAAATCTCGTCCCCACCGGGATTCGATTCCGGACCGTCCAGCCCTTAGTCGCTATACCGACTGAGCTACCGGGCCCGCAGATTTGTATTTGTATAATTTAACAACAAATTTATGTAATGTAATTTAATTATATTGTAACTATCTATGTTTAGGTTGAGCCAATGTATATCACAATAAGATGTGTGAGATCTGAGATTCTCGCCGTGTTGAAGATGTAGGTTACAGTATTTGGGTCATGATGCCATGTAGACTGGTAGAGATGTTCTATACCTTGAACATGGATGCAGAAAATTCTGTCGAAATCTTTGTGTCTTTTACGAGGCCACACGGCGTCACATAATAACCGACGGCAGTATTTATATTTTGCCTGAATTAAAAAACAAACTTTAATAATTACTCAAGATGCATGAACATGACGGATAAATAAATATTGTGTCCTAGTGCATAGGGTTGGTTTGTCAGTGAATGTTTTTTGAACGGGTAGTACGGTGTGATCCGGTTAGTTTGCAGGAGCCAGTGTCCATGCGCGCACGACGCTTGGCGACTGGACCGACGCAGGCCCCAGCCAACTTTAGTTCGGGATACGACCACCGCGGCAGGCAGTCACGGTTTCTCAGGTTGTAGACATTCGCATCGCGGTGCGACATGTTGGTGTGTCGGGTGTGCTAGTCTAACCGTACAGAGAGTTCGTGTTCTTCTCGTGTGATGTAAGGTGTGTGTGTGTACAAACTGAAGTCGCCAGCAGTCAGTGTGTTTGTAAATGGCAAGACAGTGGCTTTCCTTACACGCGGAACGTCTGTTACCATCACTGCAATGATGTTAATACGTTTGTAAATATATCGTCAGAAAGCGGGTGTTGTCTGTTAGAGCCCTCGTACTACTTGCATTCATCCCCTTTAATTTTCAATTCTTCATTACATTTTTGAAAATAATCAGTAATTTAACTTATTTTGATGGTGAAGAGCAAAGAGACGACGTCTGGTAGTGAGTCATTCCCTGAGTAATTACACGACGCATCACTGTAGCGGATCTGGGGCGTCGGATTCCATCTCCGAACCACGGAGGTAGAGCAATCTGGAGTTTCCTGCTCATCGGCACTTCAGTAACCTGTGATACCGGCTTCCAGGTAACAGAAATGTGCTATTTACGCAGATCGTCTTATCAAAAAACTTGCGGTAGTATCCGGTACGATCTTCGTGGCTGTTCTCCTGAGTGTATTGTATTTGTGGTCTCCGTTTGTCTCCGTAGAGAATGCCTGCATTTTCGGGGCTTATCCTTGATTTACTTCCCGTTTTCTAATTTTGGAATTATTTTTCTGGATTAGATTTATTTTGACGGTGTTTGTATAGTAGGTCTTCTTGTCTATAGTTAAAACACTTAAGCCTAGAGTACGCCCGCCCAGAATATTTCTTTGTTGGGGGAGGGGGGACTAAATATAATTTGATTTTAAAAATAATGTTATTACAATCATGTCAAAATCTCCGACCCGATGTCCAATTAGTTTACAGGGAAAATTAGAACAAAGTAAAAAAGTTTAGATATTTGTAATTTTCATTTTACTTTTCAATATTCCAATGTACTGGTCAGCGGCGGAGTTCAGTGGCGGATTCAGGCTGAAGCGTGAATCACGTAAAAACTTCGATGTCATCGTGTCTGCAAAATCTGTGATTCTTAGATTTCGCTCTGAGGGAGACCTGTAGTTCTGTAGCACCCCCCCCCCTTGGTTGCGCCAATGAATCCTAGACCCATATACATGTACTTCACTAACATGGTGATAGAGAACAACTCTGTCTGTCGGACCCAACTGAGTATGTTCCCCAATAAATTTTACATGAAGAAGGAAGCAAATCAGACTGCCGAAACTTATCTATTAGAATTACTGCGTGGTGGTTAAAGTTTAGAAATCAAATCTTAGGATAAATATTTGCAGCTGCCGGTAAGCGATTTCCTCTTGTGCGACTTCCAAACGGCTTCAGTACCGACTGAAAGGAGGATAATATTAGAATGCATGTTAGGGCAGTTATTAGTGATAGGAAGAGGTAGAATGAATTACTGAGGACGGTGTGCGGTGTGTGGACTTTGAGACCAGTGTTAGGCAGCGTTGCCAGTTCTCGTTGGACGAACTCGTGGCAACCGCGATCGAAATAAAAGTAGAAAAACGATGAACTCACTAACGCGGGAAGGGCAGTGTCTATTAGCAGCGGCAAGTGACTGTTCTTGCGATGTGGGTCGCCATCATTTCTCCAATCTGACGCTAATTCTGTGATGACGTACCAATTTGGGGTGGCGTTTGTGCCTGTATTGTGCCTCGTCAACACCAGGGGTTGTTTCGTTCGAAATAAAGGAGGGTGGGTATCAGGACGTATGAATTTGATTCGAATTTAAATGCCAATCGTCATAGCCCCCTTTCACACGTGACTGACACTGTGCTTCGGTTTAATCGATGTTTATTCGTTCCTACGGTGAATTGTAGTTAGCGGAAGCAAAATAAACACGTCTGTGAAGAACTTGCTGTACAAATTATAGAAGAAATGTTGTGGACTGAATGTAGCTTCAGACTGGTTGAATCACATTTACATACATCCTATTTACGTGTTATGTTTCCAATTAACGTGTCTGAATTTTATATTTTTGGTTCCGTGCATCGCTGATCTATATTAACCTTTTGGCGCCGGAATTATTTTTTATTTATTTTAGCACACCCTGTATATAAAATGTGAATAATACAGGAACCAAATACGTTAGAATTATGAAACAAACTGCATTTTGAACACAAAAAAACGGAGAGTATATACCATGTTTAAAATATTCAGTACCTATATTTGTTGAATAAATATCTAAAAAGCAACTTTAGAGGTTAGCGGTGCGGTACGACCACTATAGTTGACATTAGGCGTCAAAAGGTTAATAGTTGTCTAACGAGATGCAGCACAAAGCAGTCTATTTATTATCCTGCAAGTTAACTCTACATGTTTCAGATGTCAACCACACCCATCATCAGGAGTACACAAAACTGTAACTAAAGCCTCCGGTACTGTGCAGCTACCTCCCTCCAGCGTGGCCAAGCTTGGCCACGCTGGAGGGAGGTAGCTGCACAAAAAACATGACAAGTACCAGAGGCTGTAGTTACAGTTTTGCGTACTCCTGATGATGGGTGTGGTTGACACCCGAAACATGTAGAGTTAACTTGCAGAATAATAAATAGACTGCTATGTGTTGCATCTCGTTGGACAGTTATTAATATATAACGTGTCTGAATTTGTTAAAAATGACTCTTTGAACACATACTTCTGATTTTTTTTGAGAGAGAGAGGCCTTCCCGTTGTGTATTATCAAATCTGTATAATATATTACGCACCGTCAATACACAGCATACATCAAACAAGATGCAATAATTACAATTACGTTATATTTGGCTACATGTTTCGTCCGTGACCGGCCATCTTAAGGCCAAACTAAGAACAACAATTAAAGTACAGTAAAAATATTATTCAATGGGATCCCATTGAGTACTATTTTTACTGTACCTTAATTGCTGTTCTTAGTTGGCCTGAAGATGGCCGGTCACGGCCGAAACATGTAGCCAAATATAACGTAATTGTAATTATTGCATCTTGTTTGATGTATGTTGTGTATTGACGGTGCGTAATATATTATACAGATTTGATAATACCCAACGGGAAGGCCTCTCTCTCAAAAAAAAATCAGAAGGATATGTTCAAAGAGTCATTTTTAACAAATTCAGACACGTTATATATTAATAATTGTCCTACGAGATGCAACACAAAGCAGTCTATTTATTATTCTGCAAGTTAACTCTACATGTTTCGGGTGTCAACCACACCCATCATCAGGAGTACACAAAACTGTAACTACAGCCTACGGTACTGGTCATGTTTTTTGTGCAGCTACCTCCCTCCAACGTGGCCAAGCTTGGCCACGTTGGAGGGAGGCCGCTGCACAGTACCGGAGGCTGTAGTTACAGTTTTGTGTATATAAGGTGCATAATATATTACACAGATAACCTTGTGAGTTTGAAATACGACAGTGGCTCCCTGTGCCAAGTAGTTGACTGAACGCTGCGGCAGTGTGGACAGTGCTGCGATTTATAGTCAGCAGTTCTGGGTTAATGCCCCAGTCTGTAGACCCGCTATTCTACCTCATATATGTCGGAACACTGCTTTAATTCAGGCCACCACCGCTTCCTTCCACATCTTTCCCACCTCTTCAATTATCGTCTCCCCTCTTTCGACTGTCTTTGTAGTCCGAGTTATTGATAAAGTAAGATTTCTTCGCTCTTCATGTATGTTACGGCAGCATGGGCTGGTGGTTGGTTGACAACGTTTCGGGCTAACATACCGATTCCATCTTCAAGGTTCATGCAGTCCCAAGAAGAATTCTGTTTGACCGTGGAATATGGGGCAGGTAGTCTGTCCCGAAACGTCTTTAACCAACTATAAACCTAAGCTGCTTAACATCTTGTTCTTGGTTAGCTCAGTTGACGTCGTGTAATTTTTCTGGTTTTCGCGACGGTTAATTTTCGGACTATTCTACTGGACTGTGACGCCATGTTGTTCTGTATTTTGATACCGATATTTCAGCGACATACTAACTTATTATTGAAGGCTGTGTTTTGAAGGCATGACACGATTTCAGTCTTAATCCTTGTAATTAACCAACTTAATGCACAAAATCTTGTTTTATAATAAGTTTATTATATGCCTCTACATGTTTCGAGCACTGTTGTGCTCATCATCACGAGGTCAGAATTGTATTATACAGCATCTGGTATCATCACACCTGTAGGTGGCCGTCCCGTGCACAGGTTATTTCAGTGTATAGACAGCGTGTTTTTTCGAAACTTTTATTGCTTGGTGTCACGACCCTAGGAGACCTAAATGTGTTACGTATTAAGCAACCCTGCCCAGTATATTTCCACTGCCCGTCAACCTTTGAATCATAAATTTCCCGTCAGACAAAGAAAACGCTTCCATTGTAGTATGTAACAGAATACTGTTTAGATCAGTAATTCCTTTTTGTTTTGGGGATTCCCACAAAAACGTATATAGTGTGGCTACAACGCAGAAAGTCAATGTAACAGCCAATGGTATAATTAGTTACCAGAGTGATTTAGAGCGGTATCTGAGTAAACAGTAGATTTTTACTCATGGCGAATGAACGTAAAAACAGACGATGGCTAGAAAATCGCAGGGAAAGAGGATCCGCCGCCACCGCCCCCGGCCCCGCCCCGCCCCCGGCCCCGCCCCCGCCCCCGCCCCCGAAACATACTGTACATGCCCTGAGTAACAGAATGCAGGCTGCACCATTTGCTGCAAGCATTTCCAACCCGCACTAAAACGCATTCATCAAATGTATGTACGGACTGGTTTGAGAAGACTAATGTGACAAACCTTTGGAAAAAAAAATACACGTAATGTTGTTATTTGTTAATGTGGTTAGACAGGCCTACGCGTGATGTCTTTTTAACATCTGCGTACGTGATTGAGAGGGCAAAACGGTGAGCGTTTGTGGTTGGTTAGCTGATTGGGTGGGGGGGGGGGGTTTCGTGGCATGTTGGGTGCGGTCATTTCATCTTTGGTGGGATTCCCCTAAAAACAGAAGTATGGGGACAAGAAAGTACACCAGTATCGCTTTACCCACCATCAATCTGACATCTTCTGGCCTGGGCTCGAACCATAGAATGGCACGGCCTACTTCACAAATTAAAATTAGGCAGTGTGGTGATCACTTTATTTTAGCACACTTAATTCACCAGGAAAATTTCCTCCCCACGCCATGAAGGAATATAGCTCCACTTATTCTTTACCTAGGTGCTAAATGGAAGTGAGTGGTCAGCTTCACGCCCCGGCCGCCTTGCTACTGGAAAGAATTAGATTACCCATTTTATAGGGGTCTGGGTGGGCCCCATAGCATGTCTGGATGGTTTTTGAGGCGGAAAAAAAACTTTCTTCTTCCTTCCGGGATTCGAATCTCGAATCGCTGAACCCACAGCGAGTCTCCTTACCGACCGCACTTCCCCGGCTTCCTTGTCACGTTCTCTGAAATATAAATTCTGCAGTTTGTGCGCTATAGTTATATAATTCGCTAAACGCGTTGCCGACCCGAAGTTTAATGCATGGTAGTCGTAAAATAAAGCGGAAGCCATTCAAATTCGTTAAATTGAGTTCCCGCAGGTCATGAGAGCATATTCTGTTGCCATAGTTACCGCATCCAAAGTACGATCCCCTCAGTTCTGTTGTGTGATGCCGTAAGACCATATCACTACACAGACTGGTTTCAGAACCCCCCACTCGCTTTACCGCAAAGTACTGGGAATAAGTTAACAGGGCGAACTGAACAGCAAGGAAACAACAGAAGGATTACAAAGCACGGTACAGGAATGTAAGCAGGGCTACCATGTCAACAGAAAACACACAACACTTCTAAATGCCAACCGTGCCTGATGGCCGTGCAGCAAGTTTCAGACTGTCATTTTCATCATCATCATCATCTTCTTCTTCTTCTTCTTCTTCTTCTTCTTCTTCTTCTTCTTCATATATTTCATGGAGTTGGGCCACTTGCTGACCCGTTCCGGTCTCACGTATCCAGTATAAGGGGCAGTGATGCGTAACACTATAGTCTATCCTACCCAACAGTCATCCTCACCTTCTCGTGGTATACCCTGTTTTCACAAGAGAGGAAATGACGACCGAGTCACAGCGGTATAACTGTTTCACCAGGAATGGAGGAAATGCCATCCCTAAATATGCCGGTCCAGAGGCTAAAGGTAGCAACCCTACCACTGGACTTACCCTGCTCTGGGCCCGTAACCAATTCAGGGGAAATTTTAACCACTGGGAAGTCTCACGGAAAGAAGCCGGACTGTCATTTTTGGCAATAAATGTCAACCATATGGTAAAAAGGCGTTACACGCCTTCTTCATACATGTGACGTCACTAGTTCAAGTATTTGACCGATCAAAAAGGTACATGTCGTTATTCTCATAGGTTTTTCTCAGTAGCTTCAGACGAAAGGCAGAGATAGAACTGAAATTTTGTCACAACGGCCTCTTCTCAATTACTTTCCAGTTCATGAAACTAGTTAGTTCGACGGTATTAGCCTGAATTACAGAGACAGTAGAGAGATTGCCCACAAGAAATACCGTGCGTTAGGAAAGTCGCTGTGTATTTAGGCTATGGTAGAGTCCAGTTGAACTGTGATGGCGAATAAAATTAAAAGGGTTCAGGCCTGTGTAGACGCTCGTGGACATCACTTCCAACACCTTTTATAAGTGCACAGCGACTTTCCGAACTTCCCCTCCCGTGCGCCACCGTGTGCCATCACATTTCAACTGGACTCTACCGTAACCTAAGTGCACAGCGACTTTCCGAACTTCCCCTCCCGTGC
>Ga0123353_10012303_pt1 | contig 12150 bp, 9 predicted proteins | sample TergutLab28metaG_3_FD_92763 | JGI IMG/M metagenome (GOLD analysis project Ga0123353, IMG submission 92763) | Labiotermes labralis P3 segment gut microbial communities from Petit-Saut dam, French Guiana - Lab288 P3 | ecosystem: Host-associated > Arthropoda: Insects > Digestive system > Gut ... | reverse complement strand
TTCTTAGACAATAATCTAACAGCAACATTGAAATACAGGCTAAATGGACGATGCACCAACAATCAAGCGGAACAAATGGCTATCCTAAAAGCATTAGAATATACACAATGTATGGAATCGGGGGGAAAAATCAGTACTAGTACATACAGACAGCTGGATAACACTTCAGTTGCTACAAAACCAGAAGAAACATACATGCCTCATGGAACAAATCAGAACTAAAGTCATAGAAATGGAAAAGCACGAATGGAGGGTGGAATTCAGTTGGATAAAGGCACATGCGGGACACCAAGGAAATGAAATGGCAAACCAACTGGCAAAAGAAGCAGCAAATAACAAGAACATCGAGGAGCGCTATACTAAAATACCAAAGAGTGCAGTGTTGTGTGAATTAAAAGAACAAAGTGTTAAGCAGTGGCAAAATGAATGGGAAAGATCTTCAAAAGGAGCAATAACAAAATATTTCTTTTATAAAATAGAGGATAGACTGAAATTGAGATTAAACGCAACCCCTAACTTTACTGCTATAGTAATTGGTCAAGGCAACATCAAATCTTATCTATACAAGTACAAAACAATAGATAATCCAATGTGCCCTTGCAAAAAAAGGTGATCAAACAGTGGACCACATCCTATTCGATTGCACACTCCTAGAGCAAGAAAGGGATAAACTAAAAGCAGTTGTGACAAGGACAGAAAACTGGCCAGTGAGTTATAACAAACTAAGAATAAAATACTACAAAAACTTCAGAGAATACATAGACAAAATAATATGGAACAAAGAACAGAGTACAAATACACAGTTAAGGTCCTAAACTGTACATAGAATAGATAGAAAATAATATGTAGAAGTTACCATCAATGCATGTAGTATTACTCCATAGTAATGGAGCATGCAGGCTAATAAATGTTTATTAAAAAAAAACACACACACACACATGCACGCACACGCACACACCACGCACACATGCATGCACATGATGCACCACACATGCATACACACACCACGCACGCACGAGGGCATGCACACACACACACACACACACACACACACAAAAGAGGATACTGATGTAGATGCCATCTGTTCCACATTTTTCACATGTGCCTGTTCAACATAAGCGATATCAGACAATTTTACATATTTTAACCTTTAACTGTTTTGATACACATATATATGATTGAAGATTGTCAATGGAGTTTTCAAGTTGTGCAAATGTGGTTTTAAACTATGATCTTACAAAAGATGTTTAATAAGTGCTTACAGTCACTCTGTGCCACTTATGAAATCACTCTCTAGATGTGTTGAGAAAAGAATTACAGTAGACTGGCATTCTGAATGGTATCAATAGATGCTGAAATGCGTGAGCGCAGAAATTAGTGTGTGATTTGGCATGATGGGTGTAATGCACAAAGTTAGTTAATAAAAGTGATGTTATAGAATATGATGCATGGTACTATGACATTAAGATAACAACAATGTAAATTTACTTCATTAGTAATGAACCTTGTCTTCCACACATTTCTGTGACTTCATCAGAGATACATTTGCAAGACTGGCACAATGGCACAAGCAAACCAAACAGTCACCATCATGAAATTATGACAGATGAAGTACTTTGGCAATTTGGATATTACTTAATGAGTAACAATGTTACTTATTCTGGTTGTACGCTGCTAACAGAACAGCAAAATCAGAGGCAGTTTAGGACTGGAAATGAAAGTTGTATGGAAAGAGTCAAGCTCTGCATATAAATTCTTTGAAGTAAAATGGTCACTTGGAAAAATGAAATGGAGATGACAGGACATTATTACAATGGTTCACAGTGACACTGCACGTGATGAGAGGCGGATGGAATTGGCATAGGATTATGTCTCATGCCAGGCTTTGGTGAAGCAATGCCAAACATGCACGTTCTGTTACCCCATGTTTGGCAGCAGCAAACAAGTAAATAAAAAAAGACTGCACATTTGAACACAAAGAAACACAGAAGATAATAAATACAAATCTCATTACACACAGGTCTCTTTTTATGTGATTTCTTTTTGCATGATTTCACTTTAACGTGACTTGAAAATTTACACCATTTTTTGAATTTATGTGATAATGTTCAGTCAAACACAATTTGGCATGGACAATATGCAATAATTTTCAATTTAACACAATGTGGCATACTCGATCCAAGGTTGATTGTCTTGTTTTGGAGGCTGGCAGAAAGTGATGTCACTGTCACACCATCAGTGACACCTATGGATTATGTTAGTGATACAATCATGCGGCTCATCTAGTTTTCTCCTCTACATCGGCTTTTCTTACCAACGTGAATGAGAAATGTAAATCTACATCACCTAGTGCAATCCAAGTGAAAAATTGGCAACAGACAATCAGTACTGAAGAGAAATTAGAAGTAATAAGCCGATTTGAAAAAGGTGAATGAATTGTTGACATACGCCATAATGTTAGACTCATTTGTAGCAGCATACATACAATTCATTATAATGCTGACAGAATTACAGAAAGTGCTAAGTCAGGAACTGAAGTGTTTGTGTAGCGAGGCTACCACAGTCCTATCAGAATGAACCATACCAAAAACTAAGGATGTAAGTCTTTTACAATTTTATTGCATTATAAATAAATATATTGTATAGAAGTGTAAACATACTTTACATACAGTACACATTAACTCCATAGGTCCATATGTCCACTAGTGGCATTGACATACACTATACAGGATGAGGTTATCAATCCCCTAACACCCCCCCCCCCCCAGAAATACACGGTTTTAAATTGAAATTGTGTGTTCGTTTTGAATGAGGTTTTTAAGGAATGTATTGTAATGCATGGAAAGAGAGAAACTACTTGACATTTGGTTTGTGTTTAGAATTTGGGAATTGAAGTGAATTTTGGTGATTTTACATGTGTAACTTGTATTTTGTATGTTGGCTTCGTGGAAAATTTTAAATTTGCAGTTAGGATACAAGTTTGGTTGAGCAAGCTCCACACGCTAGCAACAGGAAGACAATATCATATAACATTCCTTAGTAAAAGTATATTACCTTTGTGTCCACATACACTGCTGCTAAGTGAACTTAAAAAGCGTTGAGTTATGGGTTTGCGAATGCATGTACTGGCCTGTAGTACCAACGTTCAGTGTCTTTGTGATCCAACTTACAACATGAAGAGATGCAAAAACCACAGTGCTCTGGGCAAGGCCTCAACATGAGCCTTGTACCCCAGATTTTCCTGTTCACACCAGGTGAGTGGTATGTGGCACGTCCATAACTCCAGACAAAAAGGAAAACGATTTTGAAAACTGTGTTAGTTGTTTTGTATTTTCCAAACTTATGTAAAGCAAAGGAATTGAAATTGTGCAGATGATCCATCTTCACATTGCTAGGCCAAAATGTTGTAGAAAAGATTTAAATTGTGTAGATTCAAGTTTATTCTGTGTGTGGTAGTGTAGATTTGTGAAGAATATACATTTACATATTTTACTAAGAAAGGTGTAACCCGCATTATGTCTGTGTTCTGCTGGGGTATAAACTGTGCTGAAGTGTTAGGTATAATCCAATCCCAAGCAGTTCCTTAGATGGGTGGTTTTATTACAAGAATATTGGTAAATTTCAATGAGATTTGACACACTGAAGGTATTGGAGGTTTAATACTTACAACTGTTCAATGCATGTGAAATTGTGATAACAACTTGAGTAGTTATTTTGAGGGAATTATTGTAATATAATACTTAGACAGGTAAATTGTATACTGAAATGGTTAACACGTGGAAATGAAATGGCTGTGCTAGATTTAACATTTCCAAAGATGGTGAAAGCAAACACCGTAAAGTTTAGTTGTTTTTACAATGAAAGAAAGGAGTGATTGCGCAACATGTACCATGTAACCCACCACCAGATCGGTCTGGTAGAGGATAATCCCACAATTGCCCTAATGCTCAGTGCTCACATTAGCTACCAGTAAAGTATAGGTATTGTTTTTGTTTGCATAATTTCCTTTATGTTCAATCTGAACTTTTAGTTATGATCGGAAAGCATGTCTCGACGAATGCTAAGTTGGTACAGCGGTTCGAACCTGCTCAACTAAGAGTTATGTGGCCACGGCAGAGGGATCACTACCCCAATAGCCACTACGAATTACAATAATTTCATATGAAGAAGTCGTCAGTTATCCGCTTAGGAAATCCAAAACTGACTGGTGGCAGCATTACCTAAATTGATGAGGCTAAGATGACGCTAACATGAGTTTGTGAAGTTACTTTAACATTGATAAGGCTAAGACGATGCTAACATGAGTTTGTGAAGTTACTTTAACAGGTAGTACTTCCTTTGGGGTAGGGACCAAGTTGTAATCAGAACATTCTCCCCATGAGGCATCAGTGTGGACACAAACCCCCTAGGTCACTACAGTATCATTGGCGTAAAATGAGAACTGCCTGTATTTATATCATCCCTGTAAATTCAAAATGCCTGTAATATAACATACTTAATATGCTTTGCATAAGGCAGTTTACAAACAAATGCGCGACACTTCTTTATGTACCGAAAACACCACGTTTCATTTAAACATAACAGAACATCCTTCAATGTCCAGTCCTGATGGTTTGGCTGGTAAATAACCTGTAATACATTTATTCAGGAATCGAATAAAGTAAAGGAAAGCATCTGTTTCATCTATGGTTTAGCATAAATTTGCTAGCACAAGTGTGTCACAGAGGTTTGTACATAGGTATGCACATGAGTGTGCGTATACACACAAGGACAGAATATCAATACCAGTCAAGTTCCCACACCGATAATTCTTCAAATCACCACCATTCAAAATCACTAAAATGTTATCTTGAATAATTATTGAATTAATTTTCTTTCCTCATACTCTGTCCAAGTAGCCTGTAAGCAAACAGTATCTTTATAAACTACAGAATAATTGTCATGTTTTCATCATCATAATAAATTTCAGATCCTAATTAAACCAACACTATGAACACAGCACTTTGTTGCAGTCTATGTGTAACATGTCACAAACAAGATACAGTATTTTATGCCTGTGTTTCATCAGTTTTCCTTTTTGATTACTTCAGACTGTTCAGGAATCTGATCCATATGTGATCCATATGGATCTCAAAATAAGGTGATTATTTCTATATACAGTATTAACTAATTGGATGATACCAATGAGATGAAGTTTGTTTACTGTGCAGTACAAACTGAATCTTTAAATATAATTCAAGTTTTTCTTATTCTTTAAAAGGTTAAATAGTTGCCACGTCACACACATATACACTCACATGCACACAATTAAGTACCATGTTCATGTGTGTTCCCAAGAATGCTCGATAAAACCACAATAAAAAGATAACTAATAAATCCACTGAAAATGCAGCAAAGTTTAAATATCTGATAACAACACTAAAAAATTAAAACTGCATGAACAAAATAATTAATATCCCATTACATTCAGGAAATGCTTGCTACTATTTGCTCAGAATTTTTGGTCTTCCTGCCTGTCATCTGAAAACATAAGGCTTGACATACAAAAAACCATACGCTTACCTCTTGTTTCTAAGGGTTGTACAACTTGGTATCTTATATTAAGGGAAAAACACCAACTGAGGATGTCTGAAAACAGAGGGCTGAGGAGAATATTTCGACCTATAGGGAAAGAAGTAACAGGAGACTGGAAAAAACTGCATGAAGAGAGCTTCATAATTTGCACCTTTCATCATGTATCACTAAGACAATAAAATCAAAAAAAGCGTTAATGGGCAGAATGTGTACCATATACAGGAAGGAAGAGAAGAGAAATGCACACAAAGTTTTGAGCAGAGAAGGAGAAGAAAAGAGACCACTTGGGAGGGATAGGCACAGATGAGAGGATAATATTCATACAGGCCTTAAACAATAGGAAGGGAGGTATGAGCATCATGCCACTGGCGCTTAACCCATTTCCATGGTTTTCAACTTCCTACATCAATAACAACAACATGGCAGACATGCCACTTTGTAAAGTGAGAAATAGGTTTTGTGAGTTCTGCTCAGGGATAAACAAAAACAAATAACTTCTGCTGTGATATAGCCAAAACCTGTACAGACAATTCTTATCCTCCTCAGGATAACCCCAGGCATAATAGCTCTACAGTATGGGCTTGTGGGTTTTGCTAAATGGTTACTACATTTAAAATGCATTTCTGCAGCCCCTTACATGGCACCACAGTATATTAACTCTTCATTATACCAAAATCAGAAAGTAAAAACAAATATTTACATGTGTTAAACATTTAAACAGACCAAGAAACAAATACTTTTACATGCAGTAGAAGGGCATTTTACCTTAAACTGTTAAGGTTTCATTCAGTCTTCTTTCAGCTTGCTTTTGGAATTATTTCTGCCAAAAAACCAGGCATGGATATTTTTTAATGACATAATGACTGGAATCATTACTGGTAGGAACAGTGGTATATATACTGCATACCTGGAACATGATGAAACAGCATGGTAGTCGTTAATGTCATTATTTCAGAATGGACAGACTTTGATTAATTAGACATTTAACACAATACAGTATTCAAAGCCACACACAACACATCAGTGCTGCCACATGAAGACAGTCTTTCTGGAGTAAGTGCCTTTTTGATGTGTTGCATGTCAGTTTTAATCTGAGACCACAGTGAACATTATATGATGTAATACGCACAATCTATTAATCAACTGGTATATTAATGACTTACTTTTGATCATCAGGGAAATAAAGCAAAGCCAGAAGTGATGGATCTGTGAATGCAGCTTCAGCAGACAAAAATGCTTCTTTTGAATCATTAAATGCATGATCCAGTTGTCCAATTTTCAGCAACTTGGCAGCACGTTCAACATGGTCCACAGCTTGGTATATAGAGTCACCAACAGCATCATTAATAACAATGTTGCTGATCTCACTTAGAAGTTGCGACAAAGACTATAATTTAAAAAAAAAAAGTGTCCATTAGCATCAGTCAAAATACAACATACAGTAGCATATGCAGTTGAAAATAAGATTAGGTAGGCCCATTCCAAAAGATGGCAGCCATGTGCTTATCCGGTGACCTGTAAAGTACCTGGGTAGTCTGTACTACCCTGCTCTACATTGTGATGGCTGCTGTTAAAGCAGTATACCGTTCCTAATGTCAGAGTCATTTTCGTTTTATGAATTACACCAAGTTCCCACAAGACTCTTTAGTCTAGCCAGTAATTACTCTTGTACATTGTCACCTCCTGTGTTTACCTGAAGTGTCAGTTTGGCTGAGGTAAGCTGTTCCATGGTTCGCACTCTGAGCAAAGAGTCAAGTTCCCAGTGTCGCAAACTGACTGCTGACAATGGAAGCTGATCTGCTCTTGATATTTCTTCCTAAACAAATAAGTGTGTGTCCATAACTTCCTGCATGTACATTTGTTTTACTAGTCTTAAGCAACAGCCAGATTTAGGGTTCAAATAAACTCTGTGCACTAGAGAAATTCCTCAACAGTACAAAATTGCAAAAAATTAATTACCAGTTCTGGGATTCCCATCAACAATCTCAACTGTGCAAGGAAAACTCCCATGACTGCAGCTGTGTCAGGTGAATATTCCTTTGGAAGTACAGTTGTGTTATGGCAGATCAGGCTTGATGGGTTATGGATTACTATGCCTCCCCATCGGGGAGACAGAAATGCATCCACTCCACCTTTCACTCTCACACCCTGTCGTCTATAGATATGAAGAGGAGCTGCTTCACATGGTGGAACATACACAACAAAGTTGAGACAAGGGTTCCGTGACACATGAGATGCTGTAATTAACAAAGGTATGGTATTAGTAATCTCTCTCACATGTGAATAATTCTGTATTGTCAGTAGAAATATATAATTCAGTGTTACAATATGTATGTATGTTAACAGATCATGGTATTTGATCACTAACAATTCATCAACTGAAGTAAATGGCAACTTCATACATATCTAAGTTACCACTGAGTAAAACTGACAATATTTAAGTATAATGTCTGACATTCAAAAGTAGGAGACCACACTGTTGTGAAAAATACATTCACTGAAATTACATAAGTACCACATATGGTCATTATCCCTTCAACATGGCAGTATTTTAACTCCAGCCAGTACCATGATGCAGGATATGTGTATCAGAGTTTTTAAATCTTACGCAAGCATGTTACAAACAGCCGGCATTTTGATCTTAAATGACTTCTATATTTTATGTTCCATACAAATCAAACTTTAAAGTGTTACTCCTCTACAGACCTTAAATAATAAATATGCATCTTGCATTACCTCAGTACTTATTATTTGTATGGTAGGCCTCTAAACACCCAGCCACATCTAACATCACAGGCCTTACCATAATACACAATCTCTTTTATTTATCACATTTGCTGCAGACCACACACTGTGTTGTTCAGTGATTTGTACCCTTTCACTGTTTGCTCAGGATCTGTGTGTGGGCATGCACCATAATTATCCAAATTAAAATTAAAATTCTTCCTAATTCATCATCTGAAAATGGGGTGGGTGCTGGCAGCTCACCTTATAATTGCACACAAAGTCAAATATGCTCTTTTCAGGCACTAGCCAAAATATTACAAGAGGATGTCTCAAATGCATGGGTCATCTTATATTTGGGTATATATGGATGTACCTCTTTCAGCAATCATTTATTACTATGCTACTGTGGACAGTAAGTGCACCTCCAGTTATGAAGTAACATCGATGAACAGGTAAATCAGAGGAAGCTCCAAATGTATACCGCAAAACTGGAGCTGTATGAGAGGCTATCAGTCAGTCAATCAGGTTTCATCATCAGTAAAGATAAATGTTACAAGACTTTTAGTCTTTTCAGAATAACATCTTAACACATGTAAACGTACACACAAAAGAACATACCAAGTTTCTTCTCCAGAGGTGTTATGATGTGTGGCAAGATGTCTTCTGCAAGGGCATAGTGCTGATACCCATACCCTGAGCTGTCAGTCACTAGCTTTGGTTGAACATTCAGAGTAACAAAGTACAACCACTGTGACTTCACAGTATAGCGTGCAATTGGTGACAATTCATGTAGCAACGGTTCCAAGTAGACTGTAAATGAAAGATGTTTGAAACTGTAACTAAAAGTCACTACAGGTAACAGAAAATCAAAGAACATAATAGTGAAAACCTCACTAGTATTATTTTCAGCTGTAACATACCATATTCTCAGACAAAGATGCACAAAGGCAACAAAATTCTGTCACCATAACTACAACCATTATCACAACCCTCACGCAAAGTTTCGACTATAAATGGTCACTCTCAGACAAGTCTTTTCAACACACACATAAATGGTAAGTAACATAACATGCCGATTTCCCATACATGGAATACGTTTCACATAAAAAATGAATAATAGAAGAAATGGCTAATTAAAATAGTAAGTCTTTAAAAAATAAGCAGTAAGCTGTCCCTGTCCATACCATGAAGGCATAAATGAGGAGGAGAATTACAGCTCCACTCATTCTTACCCTCAGGGTTAGATGGAAGTGAATGATCAACTTCACATCCTGGCCACATTCGCAAAGGAAAAGAAATCCCAATACCCATTAAATATGTTGGGTGGGCACCTGTGCTGATCCAGATGTCTTCAAGATGAGAAAAATTCCTTGTGCAGGCCATAAAACACACCCCAGATTGTTGAGCCTGTAGCCCAGTTGCTATATCGACTCCATTATCCCAGGCCACAAAATGGAATTTGCTTCAAAGTTTGTTTTAAAGGTTAATTTTCAAACTCTTACTTTATTATCCACTTCAATTATTATACAGTTGTTATATGAAACTTGGGATCCTAAAGATGATATGAATTGGTGCTGTATGTTGTGTTCACTTGCATGTGCTGAAGAGACTTGAGTCAGGATGACTACTTACAATCAAAACATGTACTGAGGGTTTATGGTAATAAAGGTTACAGTTGTGCCAACAGTCACAACTGTTGTATTCGTATACCAAACTGGTTATAAATGATCAAGCATTCATCCCTGGCTCAGAGATGATTACACTCAACACCAAAAACCAAACTGTCTGTCATTAAAAAACATATATGATATGATAGGTATGGTTAAGTTCTAAATTTTTGTTTCTTCAGGGACAAGCAAATCCCTGACACACAATGGTGAAAAGTGGCTCCTTCAAAAAAAAAAGTGGGTGTGTGCTGGACATGAGCTTAACTTAGAGTGTGTACTATGCATGGGTTTCCCACATTAACCTGTCATGTTGCAAAAACTTTGTCATAACAACAATAATCTATTCCAGTGGTCACGCAGGCCAAAGCATGCAGCTCATATTATACAATTACCTGAACCAATAAACTTAATTACCCTGTACAATCTCAGGTATGTCCCAGTTCAACTGTAATTTCTCAGGCTCTGGATTTACTACTGTGATCATGACATCATATTCTTCAGCTGCCGGCATCCTGCGTCGTCCTGAATGGTCCTGATCTGTCTCTGTAGGAGCTGTCATGGCAGCCACAGTTTGCCTCAATGACTCTTCTTGTAACAACCATGATTCCAGAACTTCACTCAACTTTACAGCCGCTATAAACAATTGGGGCATATGTTATGACAAAGCTAAATCAATTGGACATCTATTGGCAATACATAAACTTAAGGTGATTCTGCCAAAATTGTATAACTTGTGACAGTCAAGTTCATGTATTACCACAGTCAATTTATTTTAGGTTCAACTTCAAAATCACACCAAGCTCTTGATGTACGAACAAGATACAGTCCAAATACCCATTCATAAGTCAACTTATCAAGTGGCAAAACAATTTTTCCCACAATAAAAAATGTAATTTGTAGTTAAGAAGCAAAGCTCACAAACATGGCCTGTTTACCCTGAAATACGTAACTCAAACTGCAAATGCTGTCATCCCCTGACTTACATCACCTTGACTTACATTGTTATGCAAGTACGTAGTTTGTCCCACACCCCATATCAAGGCGGTCACACAAACTGTATGTACATAGGTTATTCGGAAAGTAAGCACCACCTGCGCATATCTCTCGCTCATCCTCGAGACTGTCACTTTGCGCATGTGCAGTGACTTCCTCTATCAATTGAGAAGCCACAGATGCCATTTCATGAAATCTGTGTTATGTTTATATTTGTTCCTGTGCGTTACCCATGTTTAAGACAAAGGGGCCGTCGACTGTGAAATACGATCTGTAATTAGTTTTTTGAACACTAGGAATGTGCTACCAAGTGAGATTCATCACCAGATCTGTCAAGTGTATGGTGACAATGCGATGAGTGATGGCATGGTTAGGTAAATGGATTTGGATGTTCAATGAAGGATGAGAAAACGTGCACGATGAGGCATGAGTGGGCTTTGGTGAATAATGATTTGGTGCGTAAGGTCAACAAAAGAGTGCGTGACAACAGACATTTCACAATTTCTGATCTGTCCCTGCATGTTCCTCAGATTTCAAGGACTCTACACTATGACACTGTCAATAGTGGCTAACATTGCAGGTGGGCGCATTCTATGAGGGTACACAAAAACTTGTGGCCCGCTACAATAAGTGCATCAATAACGGCGGTGAATATGTGGAAAAACAGTTTGAAGAATGTAGAATCTGATAACAATAAAATTTTATACGAAACTTTACTCGATTTTTTTTTACAGCAAAACGGTACTTACTTTCTGAATAAGCCTCATACAATGTGGAAGGTGTTTCCAGTTGCTGAACTACCACAATCAGGATCTCACGTTCCACCATCTTCTTGAAATTCAGAAGCAAAGAGCCTCTGAAGAAGCTGGGGAACCTGAGCCTCAGCCTCGACCACGATAGTTCTGAATTTGTGTCACATGCCATGTCCATCTCATTCTTCTTCATTTTATCACCCGGACAATGCATTCTCTAGTTTGATGCCCCAGCTGTCAAATGGCTAGTGCCAAGTAACGACTAAGCAGGATACAAAGACTTACATGCTTAGGGACAAGAGGGGTGATGCACACAAGTCATACGGATGCTATGGAGGCACTTACTTGCCTTTCTCCACTAGTTTTACAGGTTCAGAGTAAGCAAGAGCAGCTGCACATTGCCTCTGGAGTCTGGGATGTTTGTCCTTCCTACCTTC
>Ga0123353_10012302_pt1 | contig 12151 bp, 3 predicted proteins | sample TergutLab28metaG_3_FD_92763 | JGI IMG/M metagenome (GOLD analysis project Ga0123353, IMG submission 92763) | Labiotermes labralis P3 segment gut microbial communities from Petit-Saut dam, French Guiana - Lab288 P3 | ecosystem: Host-associated > Arthropoda: Insects > Digestive system > Gut ... | reverse complement strand
GCTAATCGTGAGTTGTCCCGGCGAATTAGCCGGTGTTGTTGTATCCGTTGAGTAGGTCCCCAATGCTTGGTTGTGACCAAGTATCAACGTTCCGCCGCTCATCGTGTAGCCGCGTTCAAAGTTGGTCTCAACATTCAACGCAACACTGGTTGCCGCACCGGAAATCGCAAGTTTTCCGGTTGTCGTATGGCTTGCATCCGGTATGTAAATCCCTGTTATTTTGCCGCCGCTAAGAGAGTACGCACCGCCGGTGATTTCCATACCGGAGACCGTAACGTTGCCGACTACGACATCGTTGTTCACCGACGTACCATCGAAAATAATGTAATCATTCGGATTGAATCTTTCGGGATTGAAAGCCGTGTCCCGCCAGTTTCCGCTCGTCGTTGTGTCCCAGTTTCCGTCTGTATTGCCCGCCCATACGAGGTTAAGATTATCCGTCGAAGTTGTTAAGAGCAACTTAGCCGCATCGCCGAAAAGCACTGTAGATTGACGTGACCCAAGACCGGTTCTGTCAACGTCAAACTTCGTGAAATCAATTCCGCCTGACGCTGTCATGAGCGTGAAGGTTCCCGTTTCCCAGTTCGACAATTCAATAGTACTTGCGCTAAGCGAATTTACCGTTCCTGCAACGATAATCTTGTCCGAAACATTATCGGCGGCCAAACCGATTAACAACGCCGCACCGTCAAGCGTCAGCAAACCGGTACTCAAAATGCCGTCAACATCAACGATGCCGGTGAAGGTTGCATTGCCGGTCACCGCTGCATTGTTACCGCCGATGAACGTTCCGGCAGTTTGCGTGTAATTCCCTGACCAAGTTCTACCGGCGGCAAGTTCAACATTGCCTTGCTGCTGCGAAAAGTTGCCGCTCATTGACGCTGCATCAAGCGTCATCTTACCGCTGCCGGTTTTCGTTACATTACCGCTTCCCGTGATGTTATTGACAAACGTATAGTCGTTAGTCCGATTGAACCGCAGCGTACCGGCATTATCAATCGGCATAGTACTTACGAGAATTCCATCATTGCCGATTTCAACTGTTGCGCCGCTTCTTATGTCCAAACCATTCACAAAGTCCATATCGTTATCGAATGTTGCCGAACCGCCACTGACGAGAAGTGCAGCACCGGTTATTTTGCCGCCGCTAAGCGAGTACGCACCGCCGGTGATTTCCATACCGGAAACCGTAACGCCGCTGTTATCAACGATGACATTTTTAACCGCGCTAGTGTTGTCAAAGGTCACGGAATCGCCGTTCATGAACATCTCACTTTGCGCCGGAGTACCGGCTAAATGCCAGTTATTGCTCGCAGTCGAGTTCCAGTTGCCGTCAGTATTTCCCGTCCAAACAAGGTCAAGGTCAGCAAGCGACATCGTGAGAATCAACTCTCCGTCAGTCGGACTAGTGAAAATTCCTTTTTCCCGCCCCATGAATTCCGTCGTATCAAGGTCAAAGTCGGCGGCATCAATACCACCGCCGGTTGCTGTCATAAGTTTGTATGTACCAATTTCCCATGAATCAATGACTACGGTACTGGTTCCCAGCGAATTAACCGCCCCTGCGACGGCAAGGTTAGTCGTTGTATCGTCTGCATTCGTTAAATCGAAAAATAGTGCGGCACCATTGGCAAGAACGAAAGTCGGCGTGTAAATGTCGGTATCAATATCGCTTCTTAACGTAACACCGCTATCCAGCGTTACATTGCCTACGGCATAAATCGCACCGCCTTGCGATGCAGTATTGCCGCTGAAATCGATGACACCGCTGCCGGTGAGTGTCAAGGCATCATTGGCAAAAATTGCCCCGCCACTGGTGGTTGCAGTGTTGCTGGCAAATGACGTGATGCCGCTGTTGACGAGAGTCACTGCACCGGCATTCGCAAAGTGTACTGCTCCGGCAAAACTGCCTGCCGTGTTATTTTTAAACGTTGTACCGTTAAGGGAAAGTGACGTGGCAGCAGTATTGAGGAAGATTGCCCCACCCTGTGATGATGAGTTACTATCGAACGTCACGCCAGAACCGATGGTTAAGTTTCCTTCGGCACCAATTGCGCCACCTATACCAACAGCATTTGTGACCGTGTTGCCACTAAACAAGAGAGTTCCTCCACCGGTGTTCGTTAATGTCAGGGCACCGGCAACGTAGATTGCTGCGCCATTGAGGGCAGCTGAGTTATCGATGAATGTTGTGTTTCCTGCGTAATACAACGTCGTTGCGCCGCTATTCCCGAAGTTAACCGCTCCACCGTTGGTGCCGTTTGCCGAATTCTGTTGAAACGTCGTACCGTCGAGGGAGAGTTGTGTGGCTGTGGTTTGTAGGAAGATCGCCCCGCCACCCACTGATGCTAAATTACTATCAAAGGTAACGCCGCTGCCGATGTTAACGTTGCCATTCGCGCTAATTGCTCCGCCCGTACCGGATGCACCCGTTGCTTGGTTTCCCGTGAACGTGAGCGTACCGCCTCCGGTATTGGTGATGGTCAATGCCCCCACGGCGTAAATCGCTCCGCCATTGATGGTTGCCGTGTTGTCAATGAACTGCGTATTGCCGGTGTTGGTCAGCGTTGATGCTGCATTATTAAAGCGCACCGCCCCGCCGTAACCGCCCGCCGTGTTGTTTTGGAATAACGTACCATCGAGAGATAGGGAAGCCGCAGTAGCAGCAAGATAAATTGCTCCACCTTCGAAAGCGGAGTTGCCATCGGCGGCGTTTGTCCCGCCAAAAGTAATGCCTTGACCGATGGTTACGTTGCCGCCGGAATAAATTGCCCCGGCTCGACTCGTTACGTCGGTTGACTGATTGCCGGTAAAGGTGAGCGTGCCGGTGTTGGTGATGGTCAAACCTCCATTTGCAAGAATTGCACCACCGACGTTGACTGTGGTGTTTCCATCGAACGCAGTATTGCCGGTGTTTGTGATCGTACCCGCGCTCTCAAAAACCACCGCTCCTGCATTGTAGGTTGACGCGTTGTTTTGGAATAGCGTGCCGTTGAGCGAAAGTTGGGTAGCGGCGGCACCGAGGTAAATCGCCCCGCCATCGTAGGCAGAGTTGCCGTCTGTCGCTAAAGCCCCGCCGAAGGTTACGCCTTGGTCGATGGTTACGTTGCCGTTTGCATAAATCGCCCCGCCTTGTCCGCTGGTACCGGCTTGGTTGCCGGTGAACGTGATGGTACCGGTGTTGCCAATCGTTAGTGCCCCGCTGGAAGCAATTACTCCGCCGGAGCCGTAGGTGGAGTTTCCAGAAAATAACGTATTGCCTGTATTGCTGATAGTTGCGTTGTTATTCGCAAAGTACAGGACTCCGCCGTAACCTGTCGCCGAAGCTTGGGTATTGTTCTGGAATGTCGTGTTATTTAGCGACAACAGTGCGGTGTCGGCACCGAGATAGAACGCATTTGTACCGCCTATCGTGAAAGCGTCCTGGAGCGTGATGTTACTCAACGTGAATGAATCGACCCCCGCGCCGGTATTGAAAAAACCGCTGACGGAAGAGAGGATAATCTGATTAATGCCGTCGTTGTATCCGTCGATGGTCAGATTGTTTGCAGTGATACTCGGCAAAGCAGAAAGAAGCGTAATTGTATTATTCGTGTTTAGGTCGAAGGAGACATTTGTGTCGTCAACTGCCGTTGTCAGAACATCTCGGAGTGTTCCTGTGCCGCTGTCGGCGGAGTTGTCAACTAAGGCGACCTGTGCCGCAAGAGGTGCGCAACACAACATTATAGTGAGTAGTGCGCCGGAATACCGGCTAAATGGGGACGTATATTTCGTTGATATTCGTGACATCATAATTTCCCGCATAAGGCAGAAGGGTAGTACATCGTCTCGTTTATCGGCATTTTCGGGCTGCGTACTTGAGGGGGAACAACCGCCCCGAATTTCATTGTTTTTTCACACAGAGGCACAAAGACATGGAGGATGAGAAACAAGGAATTGACTCCTCCGTGTCTTTGTGCCTCTGTGTGAAAAAACTCCCAAACTATGGGCTATTTGCATTTTTCGGGAATTTTCAGTAAAATAATACGTATTATGCAAGACAACCTCAAACGTTTCATTTTCGACCGCGCCGTTGCGGAATACGTTTATATCTACAAAGCCGGAAATGCTCCGCGAGCAGAACAGTACGCAAAAGTTTGGCCCGAATATGCCGAAACCCTAGTCGAAGAGATTCTTCTCGCCGAATTCAAACAGCGGTGCGAAACGGCTTCGCTTTCCGTCGAAGTGTTTTTGCGGGAACACCCCGACTACTGCGGCAACGAAAATATCCTCATTCGGCTTCTCGAACATGAACTCGAAATTGCCGACGACGACCCTGACATCGAAACGGTGAGCAGACGTTTTCCTCAAGTTGACCAGCAGCGGCTGAGCGAGACCGTTGAACTCGTACAACTGCGGCGCGAACTGAAGCCGAAGAAAAAAGTTGCGAGTCCGAAACCGCCGGTTGCCGCCGCCGAAGTAACTATTGATGCACAGCCGCAAGGCGAAAATGCAGAAACGACCCTTGATGTACATCTGCAAGACGAAAACGCTGCAGTTGAAGCAACTATTGATGTACCGCCGCAGGATGAAAAAACAACACCGATATCACCGAGTATGGGAGAGACCACTGGTGCTGCCGGTGATGTGACGATTGATGTGCAGCCGTCAAGCGGGAACGCTTCACCGGTTTCTTCAAGTCCTGCCGAAACCGATATGTGGGCACCGGAACGTTCAAAAACGATTGATTGGGAGGATAAGCAATCGGAGACAGACGACACTGCCGTCGGCTCTCATCAGGAGAAAGCCGATCCTCGTGATGCTCCAGAGACATTCACCGTAAGTTATTCGTTGACGGTAGATAAATTTCTCGGCAGGGGCTTTTGGAAAGATGTCTATAAGGCAAAACAGCACAGTACGCAGCAGTTTGTTGCGTTGAAACACCTTCGTGAGAAGAACGATTCCGAGCGTGAAGCACTGGTTCGTGAAGTCCGAACACAGGCGATGCTGACTCACCAGAACATTCCGCCGGTCTTTGCGCTGGATGTGCTGCCGTCCGGTCAGGCAATCGTTGTTGAGAAATTAGTTGACGGCAGCCGCTGGTCGGATACTATCAAGACGCGGACGATTGACGATAATCTTCGTATTCTTTTAGAGGTTTCGCAAGCGGTTGCATTTGCTCATCGGCAGCATAAAATTATACATCGTGATTTGAAACCGGATAATGTCGTCATCAACGACAAGTACGGCGAGGTTTATGTGATTGACTGGGGACTAGCCGCCGATTTTGATGAGAATCAAACGAACTCCGATGACCGGGTTCCTCATGTCAGTCGTCTCAATGGTATTGCGGGAACTCCGCTGTATTGGTCGCCGGAACTCGCCGGCGGCAAGCCGACGAAGTGCTGTCCGGCAACCGATGTATTTCTGCTCGGGGCTTTGCTTTATGAAATGCTGACGGGGCATGCACCGTATGAACTTTGCAATCCTGTCGGTATTAAGGGACTTATTCCGCAAGACATTGCAGAGATTCGTTCTCTTGAAGTTGGTCCGATGCTGCGGGCTGTTCGGGGCGTTATCATTCCGCCGCGTTTATGGGCACCGCATCGATACATTCCAGACGAACTTCTTGATATCGTGATGAAGTCGCTTGCGTATCAGCCGGAAAATCGTTATACCGATGCCGGTGATTTCGTTGATGCGATTAAACGGTATCAGAATTTTGCAATTATTACGAACCGCTGCGACCAGAATTGGAAGTCGTTCAATGCGCTTCGCAAGGAGCGCGACCAAACGCTTGAGCAGCCGGATGCTCTATTGTCGCTGACGCTTCGTTTTATTGAAACGTCGGATGTTTTTCGCAGCGTAGCAGCGGAGTTGCAACTTCACCAGATTGCAGATGAAGTCAAATTTGGAGAAGACCAGCAAACGCACGCTACTCTTTTTTCCGCACAGAGAGGGGAAGTTGAAGCCCGAACTGAACTGATAGACCTAACGCTGCGTTCCGGTGACCTCACGCTGGCTGATGCTCAAATCGGTTTGGTTGAACGCAATCCGCTGCATGATGCCGAAAAACTGCGGGTTCAGCAAAATAGTGTCCGTATTCTGAAAGCGTCCCGAAAACGGGCAAAAATGATGAAATGGGTTGCCGTTGCAATGCTCGGAATCTTTCTTTGCTCTTCCGTGGTATATGCTTTTCTGATTAAACAGCAGTATCAGCGCGCCGAGGCGAATCTCAATACGGCGAGAGACACCGTTCAGTTTTTTCTTACGGACGTTGCCAAGGACCCGGTGATTAAGAATTCGGGGTTGATGCCGCTTCGCCATAAGTTGCTAAAATTGGCGCAGGAGACCCACAAAGTTTTCGTGGAACAGAAATCGAATGACCCCGAAGTGATTGCCGGACAGGTTGGTGCCTTGTTTGATATTGCCGGCATTGTCAGGGACTTCGGTAATAGAGACGAATCCATCAATTATTTCGTCAGAGCCGTTGAATTGGGAGAAAAACTGGTCGAAAAGTATCCGAAAAACGACAAGTATCTCAACATACTTGCCAAGTGTTATAAAGACCTCGGAGTGGTGTACAGGGAAGAGGACATCAATATGAAAAACACCATGAATTGTTATCTGAAGGCACTTGTCATCAACCGCCAGCTGGTTTCTGAGCATGGTAACGTTGCGGATTATCATCGCAATCTTGCCCGGATTCTGCAAAATCTTGGTACAACAGAAATGAAGCAAGGAAACAACGCTGAAGCAGAAAGATATTTTCGGGAATCCGTCGCTGTTCGCGAAGGCATGACTAAATTCGATGACCCGCCGGAATATCATTACGGCATTGCTCAAACCTATTGCACACTTGCACTTGCGTACGTTCTTGACGGACGATTTGATGATGCTGCCAAGGAATTTGAAACGGCACTGCGCTTCCTCGGTGAATTGCTTGAAAAATATCCAGAGCGGTTCCAGAACGAAGAAAATCTTTTACATGGCAACATTCTGCTTCATTGCGGCGAGATGAATCTTAAGGCGGACAAACCCGATGATGCACGTTCATACTTTGTTCGGGCGTTGGTGCCGTATGGAACGCTGGTAGAGAAATCGCCGGAGCATGTCGGCTATCAGAGGCAATACAACGAAGTCAACGTGTTGTTGTTCGATTGTCTTGTCAGTGAAAACAAAGATGTTGAAGCACTAAAAGTGTTTCAACAGCGTGAAGCATCGCTTTTAGAAACGGCGGCGGCTTTTCCGGAAGTTGTGCAATTCCTCTGCGATTGGTATTACAGAATTGCAAAATTTTACCTTGAGCGGGGAAGTAAAGAAGAAGCGGTAAAAGCCCTCAAAGAAGGACTTGGGCCGCTTGAAGTTCTCGAAGATGAGCGGACACCGGAAGAGGAAGCATTGTTCAAGAAAATCCAAACGCTTATGCAAAAAATCACAACGGAAAAATAATCATTTAGCAATCATTTAGCCGGTACTCCGGTCCCCGGCTCTTTTGGTATGTGTTATATCACCGCAGGCGAATCAACACGGCGTTGTCGAACCAAACTGCGTCGTCGGCAGTCGTCTGGTCGCGCACACCGGCTTGGATTTGAATCACTGCAACACCTTCAGGAACCCGAAAAACACCTTCGGCACGCTGCAAACCGTCGGCAAGCGGATGATTGACAAGGCGTTCCGTGTCTTTTTTGAAAGCAAAACCCTTATCTTCCGCTTCACGAACATATTTTGACTCGGCATTCTGCCAGCGGACTCTCATACCGATTTCTCCGGTACCCTGCTGTTTGCTGTCAATGGAAATGTAATAGTATTCACCGGAGTTGACCGGCTTGAAACTTTGCAGGAAACAGCCCCACTTAACGCCGCTCGCCTTGGCACTGCCGTCTTCCCACGAAAATACTCCTAGCGGTTTGTCCTGCCACGAACCCCATTCCGCAGGAACTTTGATGTCAACAACAGTATCACCAACCCGGCTTTTCGCCGGTATCGATTCGGAGAAATCGGGGTTCTTGACGAGATTGACAATTCGGTTCTCTTTTTGCAATGCTCCAAGTGTCAATTTCGCCGCCTCACGGGGACTTTTCGTAAAATGCAGCGTTTGAGTCATTCCGGGCAGTGCTGCTTCCCAATGCTCATCTTTCACTCTGGTACCGGCACGCGGTTTCCACCAATACCGCTGCTCGCCGTAAATCCAAACATATTCATCCGTTGTTTTCAAAGCGGCGGCAAGGTTTTCTTCCAGCCGGTCAAGCCTGGTACCGCCTTCCTTCGGACCGCGATAATACTGATTTCCTTCGGGGTTAGTGTGCATGTCGAGATAAAAACCGAAGCCGACACGCATCTGTCTAATGTACTTCTCATGATTTTCCGGCGCAACCAACCGAATTGCGGGACCGCCGATTGATTGAAGAGCCAGTGACAAGCGGCTGAATTCGTCAATTCCGTTCAGGTAATATCCCATTTCGGTACCGTCAACTATCTCCATCTTCGGCGGAATGGCATCTAACATTCCGTTGAAAAAAGACGGAAGCAATCCATAATGGAGCGTCTTCAATATGTCATCCGGTTGAGAATCATATCCCGCATGTATATTGACATATCCGATAAACAGCGTGAACATAACCATATCGGGATATTCTGCGGCAATCGCTTTCATCCATTGCTGACCGCGTTTGCGGACAAGTTGTTTCATCTCATCGAATGATTTTCCTGACTCTGCCGCATATTTGAAAACCGTTTTGCCGTAAGGTTCAAAATCAATGCAGAGTCCTTTCAATCCTGTTTTCTTGGCAATTTGTGAGCAAATTGCCGCTTTGCCGCAAAAATTTTCCCAGCCCTTGTCGTTGTCCCAGTCGAGGTTTCCCGGCGAAAAATTGAACAGAATGAAGTTGTCCGTAAATGTCGTCCAGCGGCACGCTTTCAGGTCATCGATTGCCGTTACAAACCAAGCGGGGTCCCAAGGGTCTGCGTTCATTACCCCCCGCGACCCGTACTTCTTGCCATCTGGCGCAGTTGTCTCCAGAGACACCATAACACCGTCAAACGGTGTTGTCTGCTGCATCTCTTCGTGATGCTCTTTTAAATACGCCGTGTCCGGAATGTCCCAGCCGAGTTGAATCAACTTCTTGCTCCGAACAACGTCCTGTGCCGCCGCTCCTGAAACGAAGATTGCAGCACAAAGAAATACAAACAGCGTTAGAAAACGTGATTGTGTCATAAGGAATCCCTTTCATAAAATTTTTGTGTGAAACGTGATGTAATTTAATCAACTTTCGGTTGTTCAAAACCTTTACGATGTTCGCGGGCGAGAAGTTTATTCGCTTCCGCATCGTCAAATTTTTCTGCAACGGGGTCCCATTTCAGATCGCGACCGATGTATCTTGCGATGTTGAGAACATGGCAAACCGCTGACGTTCTTAGACCCGATTCAAGATGCCCAATCGTTTGTTTGCTGCTGTAAATGCAATTAAGCCAATCTGTTGTGTGCGTCGGCAGTTTCACTTCGCTGTGTTCTTTCAGATAGTCATCCGCCAATTCTTTCGGATTAGAAACGAACTTGTTGCGGAAAATTTCGACTTTACCTTTTTCACCGATGAAAATACCGCCGCCGCGATTGCTTTCGCCGAGACGCACCGTTAAACCGTTTGCATAGCGGTAAGCAAGTTTCGGTTTAGAACAAATATCGTCTCCGCGTTTTTGTGATTCCGGCTTATCGTAAGTCGGCGGTATGAGTTTATCACCTTCGACAATGATTTCAACAGGTCCGGTGTCGTCCAATCCGAGAGCGCATTGAATCTGGTCGAAGCCGTGAGTTCCCCAGCCGGTCATTTCACCGCCAGAGTAAGCCCGGAAAGACAGCCAGCCCGGATTGCCGCGCGGGACATACAATTCCTTGTTGAACGCAACCGGTTCAGTCGGACCGCACCACATATCCCAATCGAGCCCTTCCGGTATCGGCTCGGCTTGCATATTGTAAATCCAAGGGGATTCATAGTTCGCGGAAATCACTTCGGTGATTTTTCCGAGTTTGCCTTCACGGATAAATCGGCAGGCGAGATAATTGGCGACCATTGACCGCTGCATTGAACCGCATTGAAAAACGATGCCGGTCTTCTTTGCCGCTTTGCGGAGCAGCACGCCGTCTTCAATGGTTAGTGTTATCGGCTTTTCGACGTAAAGATGTTTCCCTGCCAGTGCTGCGTTAACGCAAATCAAAGACCGCCAATGTTCCGGCGTTGCGGTAATGATTGCATCAACGTTTTTGTTGTCAATAACTTTACGGTAATCCTGAACGGCAAAATCTTCTGATATAAGAAATTTCTTTGCATGCTCCTCGGCACGTTTTTTATTCACATCGCAGACAGCAACAACCTGCGTTCTTTCGTCTCTTGCAGAGGCGGCAAAGACACCGGAACCTTGCCTTCCGATTCCGATACCGGCGATACCGATGCGGTCATTCGCACCGGGACGTTTGGCATCCGCAAGTACCGTCCGCGGAACAAAATAAGGAACGGTAATCGTTGAAACAACAGCCGCTGTCTGAATGAGAAAATTACGCCGATTCAGTTTATTCGACATAAAAAAACCTCCGAAAAAATAGAAAGGTTAAAGGAATACACTGATTCTATTCTTTCGGACAGGAAAAATCAACGGGGAGCAGGATTACGAGTCCGTCTGCAAGTTTTTTATGCCGTAATCGCGAGATTGAATAACAATACAACTTTTCCGCCTCTTGCAAATTAAATTTTTCCCGTGTACAATCACATTTTTACAATTCCATTTGTTTCCTTAACAAAAGAGGTATTTCTATGTCCAACATTACACGTCGGCGTTTTATCGAAGAATCGCTCTTTGCTTCCTTTGCGGCAAGCGCAGCGGCAGCCATCGCTTCCGGCGGATTGACTTCGTCAGTCCTTGCTCAACAGCCGAAAGTTGATAAAAATTCTGAACTCGGCATCGCCCTGATTAGTGCAGGCGGCAGAGCCGGTGACAACATTGCCGGACTCACCAAAGATAATCGGGTGAAATTCCGTTTTATCTGCGACCCTGACATCAAGCGCGCCGAAGCCCGCGCCGCTAATTTCGAAACAAAATACGGCTATCAACCGACACCAATATCCGACTTCCGCAAGGCACTCGAAGATAAAACCGTTGATGTTGTTTGCGGCTCACCATGCAATCACTGGCACGCCCTTGCCGCCATCTGGGCTTTACAAGCAGGTAAGCATGTTTATATGGAAAAACCGCTGACTCATAACATTCACGAAGGCAAAGCGATAGTCGCCGCTCAAAAGAAATACGGCAAAGTTGTTCAGACCGGTACGCAATGCCGCTCTGCAAAGAACGTTATCGACCTCGCCCAATTTGTCCTTGATGGCGGCATCGGTGAGGTTAAATTTGCCCGCGGCTTATGCTACAAACGCCGTAAGAGTATCGGTCCGAAAGGCGAATATCCGATTCCCGAAGGCGTTGACTACGACCTTTGGAGCGGTCCCGCACCGATTGCGCCCATTACCCGCAAGCAGTTCGGGTACGACTGGCATTGGCAGCGGCTTTACGGCAACGGCGATTTAGGAAATCAAGGTCCCCACCAAACGGATATTGCCCGCTGGCTGCTCGGCATTGACCGGTTCCCGAAATCCGTTATTGCTTACGGCGGACGGCTTGGCTATGATGTCGAAATGAATGACCCCGCTTTTGTTGACGCCGGCGATACTCCGAACACCATCATTTCGATTTACGATTACGGGGATAAGACGCTTGTCTTTGAAACGCTGGGATTGGAAACACCGAACTTGAACATACCGGTCGGCGAAAATATCGGAACACAGGTAGGCGTAATTGCTTACGGCAGCAAGGGTTATGCGATTCAAGGCGGTGTAAGAGGACAATCCTACAGCGCGTCTTTCGCTTATGACCTTGAGGGCAATGAAATCAAAGCGTTCACCGGCGGCGATAATCATTACGTCAATTTCATTGATGCCGTTCATGCTAATGACCCCTCGAAAGTGACGGCAGATGCCCGCACCGGTGCGCTGTCCGCAGCGGTTAGTCATCTCGGCAATATCTCATATTATCTCGGTGAAAATAACAAGGTCTCCGTTGATGATTTGCGAAAGACGGTCGCCGGAATCAAATCGCAGGACGATAATTCAGCAACGCTGGAGCGCAT
>Ga0123353_10012300_pt1 | contig 12151 bp, 9 predicted proteins | sample TergutLab28metaG_3_FD_92763 | JGI IMG/M metagenome (GOLD analysis project Ga0123353, IMG submission 92763) | Labiotermes labralis P3 segment gut microbial communities from Petit-Saut dam, French Guiana - Lab288 P3 | ecosystem: Host-associated > Arthropoda: Insects > Digestive system > Gut ... | reverse complement strand
GGCGTCATATCCCGCGCGGATTGCTTCTGCGTTCATCGGAATGAACTTGTGCTTGTCGGCGGAGAAAAAATTCTTCAATACGCCTTCGACGTCTTTAAGCGCCAGCGCGCCCGAAAGTCTGGCCAGCGCGCCAAGGGCGACCATGTTGGCATAGCGGATGTGGCCGATTTTTTCGGCAAGGCCGGAGGCTTCGATGTTTACGACCTTAATGTCGCCGCGTTTGGGACTTTCTTTTACCAGAGTCGAATTGATCAACATAAGTCCGCCGGATTTAACGATTCCTTCGCAGAGCGGAAGGGAATCGCTGTTCATCACGAGTACGGAGTCGGGGGAAGTTACCAGCGGACTGTCAATTTCTTCGTCGGAAATTATTACGCCGGCCCTGGCAATTCCGCCGCGTTTTTCTGCTCCGTAAAACGGAAAAAATGTGACGTGCTTGCCTTCCTTCATCGCGAAATAAACCCATATCTGTCCCAGGGAAATTATCCCCTGGCCGCCGAATCCGGCGAAGTAGCTTTTTTCTGTAATGGCCATCATGCTGCTCCCGGTATCTTTGCCGCGGGTTTTACGGTTTCGGCCGGTTTGGCCGAATCGGCCGCGGGTTTTTTGATTTCGCCGAGGGGAAAAACCGGAATCATGTTCTGCGCGAGCCATTCCACAGATTCCGCCGGCTCCATGCTCCAACCGGTTGGACACTGGGAAAGCACTTCAACCATGGTAAATCCGACGCCGCTCATCTGGAGCCGCAAAGCCTCGCGGATATAGTTCCTGGTTTTCCGGACATTGACGGCGTTGTTCACCGCGCCCCTCGCGATATAGGCGGAACCGTCCAGAGTCGCCAGAAGTTCGCAGACCCTGATTGGATAACCCATTCCGGCTTCAATCGGGTCGCGGCCCAAAGGGGATGTGGTTGCCTTCTGCCCGACAAGGGTCGTGGGCGCCATCTGCCCGCCAGTCATTCCGTAAATCGCGTTATTCACGAAAATGGTTGTGAACTTTTCTCCGCGGTTTGCCGCGTGGATCATCTCCGCGGTGCCGATGGCCGCCATATCGCCGTCGCCCTGGTAACAGATCACAAGGTGATCCGGCAGCACGCGCTTGATGCCGGTTGCCGCGGCCGGAGTGCGTCCGTGCGCGGGCTGGACGGTATCCGTATCAAAATAGAGATCGGCCCAGATGGAGCAACCCACCGGATTGGTAATGACGGTTTTTTCCCGCAGGCCCATTTCGTCAATAAGACCTGTAATGATCCTGTGAATTATCCCGTGGCCGCATCCGCCGCAGTATTTTGTAGGCACGCTGTACAGACTGTCCGGATGGCCGTAAAGTTTTTTTTCGCTCATTTTATTTCCCCAAAATTTTCCTGATTTCTGCGAAGACTTCAACCTCTGTGGGAATCACGCCGCCGCAGTGGCCCAGCAAATGAACCGGCGCCTTTTCGTGAACCGAAAGGCGCACGTCTTCAACCATCTGGCCAAGGCTCATTTCCACGGTGAGTATGGGTTTCCCCCTTACCCCGATTTTCCGCAAAGCTTCATACGGGAAAGGCCAGAGGGAAATCGGCCTGAAGTATCCGACTTTATACCCTTCTTTTTCCGCGAGTTTTTTCGCCCCCTGGCAGACCCTGGCGGATACGCCGTATGCGGCCAGAACAATGTCGGCGTCTGCGCATCCGGATTCTTCATAACGGATTTCATTTTTCTTTATGATTTCGTAGCGTTCAAACCTGTTTTTGCATTTTGCTTCCAGTTCTTCAGGAACCAGATTGATTGAAGTAATATGCCGCGAGGGACGGATCTTGCCTTCCGAAGCTGTTGCGTACATGCGGCCCACAGTCCATGCTCGTTTCGGCAAATCATCCGGGGATTTCTCCGGCGGAAGTACAAGTCCCTCCAGAAGCTGGCCGATCATTCCGTCAACAAGGATGATAACGGGCATCCTGTACTGATCCGCGAGATCAAACGCCATATAGGTGAAATCGGCGCATTCCTGGACGCTTTTCGGCGCGAGGACGATGCAGTAATAATCGCCGTGGCCGCCGCCGCGCGTTGACTGAAAATAGTCGCCCTGGGCGGGAGCGATGGAGCCAAGCCCCGGACCGCCGCGGGAAACATTGACCACCACGCACGGTACATCAGAACCGACGCAATAAGAAATGCCTTCCTGCTTGAGGCTGATGCCCGGACTGGAGGAACTGGTCATGGCCCGCACTCCCGCGCAGGAAGCGCCGTAAACCATATTGATCGCCGCGACTTCGCTTTCGGCCTGAATGAAGACCCTTCCCCGGTCGATCATGTGCTGCGCCATGTAGGCAATGATCTCGTTCTGCGGGGTGATGGGATAGCCGAAATAGGCCTGGCATCCGGCGCGGATCGCACCTTCGGCAATGGCGTCATTCCCTTTCATCAAAATTTTTTCTGCGTTCAAAAAATTCTCCTTAAAGACATTCGTAAACTTCCATACAGACATCGGCGCAAACTTCATAACAATTTCCGCAGGCAACGCATTTTCCCCCGGCGTCAACGAACTTTGACGGATAGGTACCGGTCGAATTTATTTCGGTGCTGCGCTCCAGCGCTTTTACGGGACATGCGCGGATGCACAGATAACACCCCTTGCACAGTTCCCGGTTAATAACAACTTTGCCTTTCCTGGCCATATTTACCTCTGAAAAAATTATACTGAAAATTTATCCGCTGGTGAAGTGGAAAATATTAATCCGGTTCGATATTGGAATTGATATACAGCAGCGCGTTCTGCTGAATCCCGTCAAAATATTTTTCGATGAATTCCGCCAACGCGGCGCCAACGAAACGGTAATGCCAGCTTTCCCACCTGTAACCGGTGATGTCTTCGTACCCCTGCGGATAGGAAAGGGACCAGCCGAATCGCGGAGCGTTTTCCAGCAGCCAGGAATGCGCCGGAGTTTCGGCAAACGCGTCGTCAATGGGAAAAAAATCCACTGCCAGGCCAAGCTGATGCTGGCTGTGTCCGGGACGCGCAGACTCGCGGTCCGCTGCCTGCCGTCCCATCTGGCGGACATTGCGCTCATAAACTTCGGCCTGGTAATCGTAAGTGCGGAACGCGGAACCCGCCGTAAGCGTAACTCCGTCGCGCAGGGCTGCCGCAGCCATTGTTTCAAGGGAATCCGCCGCCATTCTGCGAAGCGTCAGTCCCTCTCTTGTTACCCGGTACGATCGGTTTACCAATTCGACAAGATCGTCCGGAACATAAACATTTTCCAGCGGATGCTGTTTGTCGACCAGAATGTAAAGATACCTATCCCCTTCAGTTATGCGCAATAAATCCTTCCTGATATCCGGTTCGGGGATTTCTTCTGTTATTGATGCGTAAGCGGTGTTTGTGTTTGCATCATTTTGCGGAAATAATTTTCCCGAATATGAAATGTAAAATATCATTATCAAAAAAATAATTATCAAACACAAGCTCTGTATGCGCTTGCGCTTCCGTGAAGCGGAATTATTCATCAAGCTCTCCGATATATGCGCCGCTTTTTTGATCGGTCTGGCCGGTAAATTTAACCTTTACAGTTTCCCCGGATTCCAGCGATTCAATCCGCGTTTTTTCGCCAGTCACGAGAACCGCTCCTTTCGATGAACAGGAATAACATCCGAACTTTGCGCCCACCGGAAATGAATCCGAAATTATGCGCGCAACCTGTTTTCCGGAATTAACAGCATCATTTCGAATGCCTTTTTTCGCAAGCAGAAAACTCAGAACGGCCCTTTCCTTTGGAATGCCGGCCGCCTCCGAGAGCTTGCGCAGTTTTGCGGGCGCTTCATCGGCAATAAACGGGAAATGGCACCATTTGGCTTTTTTTCCGTTTTTAAGGCCTCCGGGAAACGGGCATGTTTTTTCGTGAAGACACGGCGATTCTATCCGGAAATCCCTTTCAAGCAATGAAGAACGGAAACATGAAATGAATTCCGCTGAACGCGGGATGCCGGGCTCAATTATCAGGATGCCGGAGCAGGCGGAAAAAACCGAAGAGTACTGCTGCGTCAGCGTTTCAAGTCCTCCCCTGTCAGCGGGAGACAAATCCCAGTAAATTTCATTGAAAATGTTTACGGCAGCCGCAAGAGCCGCGGTTTTGCCATGCAGAAGTTTTGCCGGCGATACGGGAATTCTTTTTCCTTCGGTATGAAACAAATAGCCTTTACCCGTAATTTCGCCGCGGACGGTCCGTATTTTCCACGGACAGTTTTCCTGCGCCCCGGTTAGTCCCGCAAATATTTTTTTTCCCGCGTCCAGAACGGAAGGAGTCCGATCAAGACAGACAAACTCCATTTTTACGCCGCGCAGATCCGGGCGGCTGATCCAGAGGGCCAGCGCCAGAGTCAAAGGGCCGCATCCGATATCAAGAACAGCATCATCATCCTTGAATTCAAGGGACAATGAAGGAAGCAGCTTGCAGAGACGGAAAACGTTCCAGGGCAGAAAATACCGCAGATAGGCCGAAAGCAGATTCGGTTTTCCCAGATAGGTCAGGCTGCGGTCTCCCCTTCCGGCCGTGTAGAGTCCCGACAGTTCAGCAACATTGCGCGGCAGGACATGGTAAAACTTCCGGGGCAGGGGAAAAGTTTTATCAATCAAAAGAATCAGTTCATCGAGGAGATTCAATACCTGCGCATCAAGCGGACTAAACAGATTCACGTTCAGTATTTCCTTTCTTTCAGAAAGAAATAAAGGTCGAGGAGTTCCGAACGGAGCTGGGAAATGCGGCTGCGGAGGTTTTGGGTGTTGTCGGTAAGTTCGCGGTACAGTTCTTCCTTTGCCCCTTCAATCGTAAAACGGCGGTTATACAGAAGGTGCTTCAGGCGAAGCAGTATCTGCATATCCCTGCCGGAAAAAATTCTCCTGCCGTAATTGTCCTTGCTGCTCTGAATCAGCGGGATTTCCTGTTCCCAATAACGGATTACATGGGGTTTGACCCCAAGAAGATCCCTTGCCTCGGACATTGTGTAAACGGCCATGTCATCCCCGGTCCGGTTTCTTCGCGCGTCTGTCCTGCCTTTCCGGTTTTTTTCCGGCATTGCCGGCATGCCTGTCCGCCGACTGTCTTAGTTCAATCTCAACCGGAATGTATGAAAAACCAAGGGAGCTCCGTATGCAGTTCCGCAGATACGCGACGTAGGGTTCGGTAACGGATTCCTTGTGCGAAACAAAAAAAATGAATTTTACCGGATTGACGGAAGTCTGGACCGCGTATTTGACTTTAAACCGGGTCATCCTGCCGACGGGCGGCGGGTACCTGACCAGCCAGTTCTCAAGGGCCTGGTTCAGTTCAGCCGTTTCAACCTGCCTGTTAAGCTGGCTGTACATGCGGACGGCCGTTTCAAGCAAAACGTCTACGCCCGTTCCGTCCATTGCGCTTATGTTCACGATTGGCGCGTATTCCATTTTTCCGAAAAGAAAACGTATTCTGTCCTGCGTCGCCTCAAACGCATTTTTAATTTGCGGCATCGTATCCCATTTATTAAGCGCAAGAATAATACCGCGCCCCTTGTCATGTGCAAGCGAGGCGATTTTTTTATCCTGATCGGTCAGTCCTTCGTTGGCGTCGATAATCAGAAAAATAATGTCGGCGTCATCAATCGATTTTATGGCGCGGTTTACCGAATAATATTCGATGTTTTCATTTACTTTTGAACTGCGCCTGATGCCGGCCGTATCAAGAACAAAAAAATCATTTTTTTTCCAGGTAAATGCGCCTTCAACAACGTCGCGGGTGGTTCCCGGAATTTCGCTTACGATGGAAGAAGCCGAAGCCGTGAGCCTGTTGGACAATGTCGATTTCCCCGTGTTGGGTTTCCCGAGAAGGGCAATGCGGATTAACCGTGCCGGAGCTTCAGTATCCTCATAATGAAAATCCCCGAAACGCTCCGCGATGGCGTCTTCCAGTTCGCCGACATTATCGCCGTGTTCGGCGGAAACCATTATGATCTTCGGGAAGCCGTAGGACAGAAGGTTCCACGCGTCGGCTTCGCGGCGTCCGCCTTCGCATTTATTGACCACAGGAAGCAGCCTGTCCTGAAACGGCCGCAGTAATTCTATAAACTCCTCGTCTTCGGGAGTGATTTCACCCGCTTCAAATATGAGAATAATCAAATTGGATTCTTTCAGCACTTCCAGGGTGCGGCCGACAACAAGGGCTTCCAGTTCGCCTTCCGGACTGCTTTCCCTGTCCAGCTTGAATCCGCCTGTATCGATCAGCCTGATTTTTTTTCCGTTGATGACGGCGTCCGCGAATACCGGGTCCCGGGTAACGCCGGGCGTGGGATCGGTGATGGCCCTGCGTTTGTGAAGGAGCCTGTTGAAGAGCGTGGATTTACCCACATTGGGACGCCCCGCAAGAACCACTTTCGGAACCGGATTTTTATTTCCGGAAATTTTAATGTCCATTGTAATTTTCTTTCATCCAGTTATCGATAAGGGCAGCGTTCCCCGCCGCCGTTGTTCCGCGCATGACTTCCGAGGCAAGGGAGCGGCAGCCGGAAATGGAAATTCCCCGGATGATTTTTTTTATTTTTGGAATTGATGATGAAACCATGCTGAATTCATTCAGGCCCAGTCCCAGCAGCAGGGCGGTAAACGCGCTGTCCCCCGCGATCTCGCCGCAGACGGAAGTTTTGATTCCGCGTTCGCGGGCCCCGTCAATTACGGTTTTCAAAAGCCTGATAATCGCAGGATGATGGGGTTTTGCAAGGTAATTGACCTTTTCATTTTCGCGATCCGCGGCCAGCGTATACTGGAGAAGGTCATTTGTCCCTATGGAAAAAAAGGCCGATTTGGCCGCAAGAAGATCGGCAATCACCGCGGCGGACGGGACTTCGATCATGATCCCGGCATCAATTGCGGAATTGAAACTGCAGCCGCTCTTTTTACATTCGGCTTTTGCTTCATCCAGCAGGCCAAGCGCGCCGTCAAGTTCGTCAACGCCCGAAATCAGGGGAAACATGATCTTTAAATTCCCCTTTACCCCGGCGCGGAGCAGCGCCCTCAGCTGGGTTTTAAAAAAATCAGGACGTGCCATTGAAAAACGCACGGCCCGCCATCCGAGCAGGGGATTTTTTTCCCCGTTAATTCCCGATTCGGGAAGCGCCTTGTCCGCTCCGATATCGGCGGTTCTGATGGTGACCGGAAGATCGCCCATTGTTTGAAGAACCCTGCTGTACGCTTCAAACTGGATTTCCTCACCGGCGGATTTTCCGGAACCGAGAAAAAGGAATTCGGAACGGTAGAGGCCGATGCCAGACGCGCCGTAGCGCAGTGCCGCGGCGGCTTCATCAGGAATTTCAATGTTGGCTTTCAATTTTGCCTTGTAACCGTCTGTTGTTTCGGCGGGGTAATCCGCCAGCAAATCCTGCTCATCGGATCTTTTGGATATTGATATGCTTTTATATTTCTCAATTTCGTCTTTGCCGGGATTTAAAAGAACTTCGCCTTTATCGCCGTCGATTATCAATTCATTATTATTCTGAATTTCATCCAGTGCGCCGGATAAGCCCAGTACGGCGGGAATTTCAAATGAACGTGCAAGGATTGCGATGTGGGATGTGCCGCTCCCCTGGCCCGTTACAAGTCCTTTCACATGCGCCCTGTTCATTTCAAGCAGTTCGGAAGGAAGAAGATCGCGCGCAACGATAATCACGTCCCTGTCCAGTCCGGAAAGCGGTTTTTTCTGTATCCGCGAAAGATGGCCCAGAACGCGGCCCGATACGTCATTGATATCCGCTGCGCGTTCGCGAAAAACCGGGTCCGGCGAATTTGACATCATCTGCGCCAGATTCCGGAAAGTCTCATGAACAACCAGTTCGGCGTTATCAAGGGTCCCGGCAATTTTTTCGATTATTTCATCGCGTACCACGGGATCCTGCAGCATGGAAATATGCGCGGAAAAAATGGCGGCCTGTCCGCCTGTTTCACTCAGCGCCTTTTCATGAATCGCAACGAGTTCCTTTTCCGCCGCGCCGAAAGCGGCGTCGAGGCGCTTCAGTTCAGGTTCAACATCCTCATTTTTTATTTTATAACCCGGGATTTCGGGGGCTTCATCAATTATATACAGGAAGGCTTTTCCAGCGGCAAATCCGGGAGAAGCAGGAACGCCCTTCAGTTTTTTCATTGTTATTGAAGAATAATGCAAACAACTGTAATCTGTCAAATGATGATATGCCGGAAAAAATAAATGAAAACGCGGAACTTCCGAAAACGGCGCCCAATTGCCTGCAGTGCGCGCATTTTAAGGTGAGCTGGGATCCTTCGTTTCCCAGGGTATGCACCGTTTTCGGAATAAAATGCAGAAATCTGCCGTCCATGGAAGTTTTTTTATCATCGGGCAGGCACTGTTTTATTTTTAAACGGAAAGAAGGCTTGAAATAAAGCCCAATCATTAATTACTATGAACAAGGAGATTGTAAAATTATGGCTTTCAGTTTAAACAGTTATCCGGTTGTGTACCGGGCGAAGTACGAAAAATCGGGATGGAAAGGCGGGTATATTGAAAAATCCCATAAAAAACCGGAGGAAGAGGCGGGGCTGAGCGAAGCTGAACGCGGCGCTCTCGCGGATTCGCGCAATTTTTATCCGGACATGCCCCTTGTCAACTACACCACCCAATACGGACTTGGCTGTTTTGAAGGACTGAAAGCGCTGCCGCAGAAAAACGGAGGCCTCGCGTTTTTCAGGCCGGAAAGAAACGCCGCGCGTTTTTACAAATCCATGGAAGGCCTCTATATGCCCCCGTTTCCGCAGGACGAATTTGTCAAAGCCTGCATTGAAGTTGTAAAAAAGAACAACGAGTTGGGTTTCTGTCCGCCCTATAAAAAGGAATGGGAAGCGGAATCATTCGCGGCGGCGGACTCCGTATACATACGGCCGTTCACATGCGCGGAAGGCGGAATCGGCGTAAACATTTGCCATGAACCCTGGGTAATAATTGTGGCCACCACGGTCAGCTCGTATTTTTCAGGCGGCAATGCCGACGCGGTGACCACAAACCGCGTCAGGGCGACTCCCAACGGAACCGGATGGATTAAAGCCGCGTCAAACTACACAATCGCAGCTCTTGCCAAACACGAGGCGTTAAAGGCCGGTTTCATGGAGTGCATTTTCCTGGACGCGATAAACCAGAAATATGTCGAGGAAGGATCATCGTGCAACATATTCTTCTATCTGAAATCCGGAGAACTGGCGACTCCGGAACTTGGAGACACCATACTGCCCGGAATTACGCGCTCGAGCATAATTGAACTGGCCAGGGACAGGAACATAAAAGTCACGGAACGGAAAATTCCGATAGAGGAAGCCCTTGATCAGACCATGGAATGTTTTGTAACCGGAACAGCCGCAGGCGCAATGCCCATAACCAGCCTGACCCACAGGGGGAAAAAGGCCGTTTTCAACAACGGCAAAACCGGCGAACTGACCGCAGAACTCCGCGACACAATCAAGGGCATCCAGTACGGAACAAGGCCCGATACCAAAGGCTGGATGACTCCTGTTAAATAGGTAAAACAGTCGGCCGGACGGAAAATCGCCGGAAAATTCCCGAAAACCGCAGAATGACTGAAATTAGCGAAATTAACCCGTGATTCTATACATTTTATGTAATAAATAGTATCATCCAATAGCAGTATATTCCCTACATTAGTAATACAAAAAAATTCGATAAATCAGAATAAAAAAGTTGAGAATTCAAAATGACGGCGGGTATTACAGTCTACTTTCTATCGATATTGGTGTTTTGCGGATTTATCTACATCATTGCAGGCTTATGGTTCCGGGGCAAACACAGCCCGATGCTCAAGGCGTTTACGGCGCTGGGGGTGCTGTATTCATTCTGGGTGCTTTCGGACGGAATCAACGTTTTACTGAGCGCCGAGTTGCTCGCGATAATCAACCCGATCCTGCCGCAATCCCTGGTATGCGCAGTGCCCTCGGTTCTGCTGGTATACATCCTGCATTTTACCGAATCACGATATGCCAACAGGCCATGGGTTTTGCGTACGCTGATTGTTTTAATCTGCATTGACATACTGATAGTCTGGACAAATCCGCTGCACAATGAATTTATTACGGGATACGACGGATTCATACCGAATACGGGGAAACTGTTTCCGGTTCACGCGCTGATTTCCTATACGCCGGTTATCCTGGCGGTCATTATTTTATACAAATACGTTTTTAAAAACATCAGGCAAAAGCATTTTTTGGGTCTGGTCGCCTTCGGAATATTGCTGCCCCTGGTTCTCAATATTTTATATACATTCCATATTTTTCACCTCGGATTTGATCTGACTCCTTTCGCCTTCATCATCATGTACGGCACTTTCACCGTATACTCGATAAGAATGAGGCTGTTTGACATTAAGGAAACCGCGTCCACCGAAATTTTTGATACCCTGTCAGACGCGCTGATAGTGGTGGACAGGGCCGGGTTTATCACAAACGCCAATCCTGCGTTTCAGAAGGCGTTCCCCGATTTTGAAATGACCATGGACAAGACATCCGTCAGGGAAGTGGCGGATTATATCAAAACAATTACGCTCAATCCGCCGGGCATTTTCAGCAGGTTTTTTTCAGGCGATCCGGAAAAAATCAACGGCATGGAAATTACAATCTCAAAAGGCGAACTGCGCAATTATTCGCTTTCAAAGGACATCATATCGGACAGCGGATACTACATGGGTTACATAGTCACGATGATCGACATCAGCAATTACAGGCGGATGATTGATGTGGTAACCGAGCTGAAAATCAGCGCGGATTCCGCGTCAAGCGCAAAGGGGCTTTTCCTTTCGCAGATGAGCCACGAAATACGCACGCCCCTGAACGCGATAATAGGAATGATCCACATCGGAATGAATACGGAGGACATTGACAGGAAAGACTACTGCTTCAGAAGGGCGGACAGCGCGTCAAAGCATCTGCTCGGAATCATAAATGACGTTCTTGACATTTCAAAAATCGAAGCCGACAAGTTTGAACTTTCATACGACGAGGTAAACCTTGAAAAAATGCTTATTAATATCACGAATCTGGCAAATGTACGCGCGGAACAAAAGCACCAGAATTTCATTGTTAATCTGGATGACAGCGTTCCGGCGTACATTGAAAGCGACGAACTGCGGCTTTCACAGGTCATAACAAATCTTCTTACAAACGCCATCAAGTTTACTCCGGAATACGGAACCATTGTTCTGGACATAAAAAATGCCGGTGAAAAGGGCGACAGGACAGTCTTGAGAATTGAAGTTGCGGATAACGGCATCGGCATTTCAAAGGAACAGCAGGAAAAACTATTCAATCCGTTTAACCAGGCGAACGCAGACATCAATAAAAATTACGGCGGTACGGGCCTGGGGCTTGCCATTTCAAAACGGATCGTAGAACTGATGGGCGGCGAAATATGGATTGAATCCGAAGCGGAAAAGGGCGCCAAATTCATTTTTACGATTAAAGCGGTAAAAATATCGGGAGAACCGCATGCCACACTCGATACAAACATAAAACCCGATGAACTGCATGTCCTTGCGGTGGACAGGTCGGCGGAAACCAGGGACTACTTCATGAATGTCATGAAAGAGCACAACCTTTCCTGCGAAACCGCGGAAAGCGGCGAACAGGCCCTGGAAATACTGCGGAACATTGACGGCAGGAGCGGCAGCGTCATTTTTATAGATTATTTAATTCCTGAAATGAACGGAATGGAACTAATAAAAAAAATAAGGGATATGGGCGGCGACAATTCGATAATAATCATGATGCCGGCCACGGAATGGAACACGATTGAAAAGGAAGCCCTCTCCGCGGGGATCAGGCATTTCATATCAAAGCCCCTTTTTCCATCAACGCTTATCAATGCGATAAACATCTGCAGGGGCGAGGAACTCCTCAAAACAAACAGTCTGCAGTCCGAAGCGCCGGGCCGCCAGTATGATTTCCATCAGTATAAGCTGCTCATAGCGGAAGACATCGAAATAAACAGGGAAATAATGAGCGCAATTCTGGAAAAAACCGGCGTCTCCATTGAATATGCTGAAAACGGAAAAATCGCGGTGGAAATGTTCGGCGAAGATCCGGAAAAATACAGCCTGATTTTAATGGACGTAAATATGCCGGAAATGGACGG
>Ga0123353_10012298_pt1 | contig 12152 bp, 10 predicted proteins | sample TergutLab28metaG_3_FD_92763 | JGI IMG/M metagenome (GOLD analysis project Ga0123353, IMG submission 92763) | Labiotermes labralis P3 segment gut microbial communities from Petit-Saut dam, French Guiana - Lab288 P3 | ecosystem: Host-associated > Arthropoda: Insects > Digestive system > Gut ... | reverse complement strand
GTTATATTAGCTCCCAAGGAGCGGGAGTGAAATTATGGGTTACAAAAAACGCAGAGATTTTCTTGAGTAACTGAGATGCTGTAAACTAATGAAGAAGAACTCTGTTCAAATGTCATTACATTTTTAGTTACTTACTAGCCTCACCAGTTAGGGCATTTTATTTCAACGGAGCCGCATAATGTGGCGGCAATTGCGACTTCTATTCTGGAAGTGTTCTGTTCGAATCTCGGTCTTACTCAATTAGGCTCTTCTTGCTTTTACTCAATCCCTCCACGCAAATCCCTATAGCTAACCACAATCACTTCCTTCCAAACGCTTCCAAATCGGTCCTGATCAATTATCCTACACTGTACTTTAACATACTGGCAGCGACATGCCATAAACAAGAGTAGCCACTCTGAAGCACTAACTTAATTTTGACTCACTTTTATTGGTCATAACCGACGACTGCCTGATCATTCACAATAAAAGCAAAGGCTTCTAAACTTTCTCCCCCGCAAGTTACATCTCACTGTTATTATTACGCCTCGAAGAGACTGCAATGTCTCTGATATATACGTATGTCAAGCGGGATAATCTGAATACACTTACTATTCCAGACAGGGAAGCGCTCTGATTGTGAACATTTCGACAGTTTTACAAAGTTCAGTTACGAGTTCTTTCAGGTGGAATAACTCAGACATGAAAAACAATATCCGTCTAAAAATTATGCGTGTTAGCTGTATGTACAATGTATTAAATAGACACAACAGAAAATAAGAGGAGATTAAATTTAGTTCAAAATATTTTACTCGAAACACTAGACAAAATATACAAATAACAATGTTACTTCAGCAAATTGAGAGAAAATGCACTTAAACATTAGACGCCTAACGTCAACTATAGTGGTCGTACCGCACCGCTAACCTCTAAAGTTGGATTTTATATATTTATTCAACAAATATAGGTACTGAATATTTTAAACATGATGTATACTCTCAGTATTTTTTCTCTTCAAAATGCATTTTGTTTCATAATTCTAATGTATTTGGTTCCTGTATTGTTCACATTTTATATACAGGGTGTGCTAAAATTAAAAAAAATAATTACGACTCCAAAATGTTAATAAAGCACAATAAAACACAAATCATAAAAACAATCCGTGATAAGTATCACCCCTACATGCTCCGGCACCGGCTTGCCTTCTTCAGCGAATATGCGTATTTCGGCACTCCCGTGTCGAAACATGTAGGGGTGATATCATGGATAGTGTTTTATGATTTGTAATTTATTGTATTTTTATTTAGCGCATTTGTTGGTCGATGTTTGAATGTACGGAAATGCACGGTATCCTGTAAATTCTATGTTTATTATAAGAATCGCAGGAAAAAATTTCATTCCTTTAATTGGTTAAAATTCATAAATTTTAATACTAAATGTGGTGATAAAACTCAGTAACCACTCTGCTTGGAACAGTAAAGTTCATCCAGTCTTGCAAGTAACAAGACGGATATTGCATGTTGAAATATGGGCTGTATCGATGGTTATAAGGCACAACGGAAACGGACCTGCAATTAAAATGCTAGCCGCAGATAAACATTTATAAAGCTTTAACATGTCCGTCCTTTGTCCGGCCATTTAATATTTGGTAATCAAATTACTAGAATGGGTAAAACACAAAGCAAGGGATGATATTATATTTTGTTGTTTACGACGGGATTACAGGTCTGAAAGAAGAGAACTGGGAATACTGCCACAGCAAATGGAGGGATGGAAGAAGAAATATAGGCAGAATGCATGGAATTCTCCACAAAATTAATTGTACTTCACATTTAAGTTAATCAACTACCTCCATAATGTCGCACAATTAGATGGACCTTTATGAGCAACTCTCAAAAGTAACATGAATTTAACGTCCATGCTGGTAATACTTTAAACATTCACGAAAAATAAATTAGCAAACACGGCGTTAATTATGCGTGCCACCTCATTGCAACCCACAATACATTTCTGGCACATTTCCAGCATCAAGCGGTCAACCTAAGGGGGAAAACACTCGTATTAAAACTGTCGTGTATTTACAACGGCTAAACTATCTGTTGTACAATACAGGTAAAGCAACTGAATAAACTCCAGGTAAAACTACTAAACCACGTACGTTTCTTGTCAAAAGATAAGATGGGTTTCATCTCTGAGGACGACCACCCGATATTCGAACCTAACGATGGATGGACGTAAATTACTGGTCACATTTATTTCACCAACACATGCACTTGTGATTCACACAATATCAATGTTTATACATTAATTATTAAAAAGATAAATCACTAAAATTATTGGAACTCCAACATGTTTCCTTGTGTTGGCTTCTTCTGTCAACACAAGGAAAACGAGTAACATGAAATCCAGGCCCATCGCAAATAAAATATGACATGCTGCCAGCATACTTTGAAAAATAATAATGGAAAATAAGTAACTTTAATAGGCACGAATGGCTCCCTGAGGATAGTTTTATGAAAAACCGAAGCATGTTGGAGTTCCAAAAATTTTAGTGATTTATCTTTTTAATAATTAATGTATAAACATTGATATTGTGTGAATCACAATTGCATGTGTTGGTAAAATATATGTGAATTGAAGCAATATGCACGGTACAACAATAAAAATGTAAATTACTGGTATTTTATCAGACGTACAATTAAGTGAGAAGTAGAAAGGGACGAAAGGAAAGAGAGAGAGAGAGGGGGGAGAGAGAAAGTGCATTATTGCATTAGTGGGAGGATTCGTTAAAATTTGTGGTTATATTACATAATAAGACCATTTGGCAGCTCCGAACGACGCAGTACTCCACTGAAACTGTTCTTCAAATCATCTCTCAAATTTCAGGTTATTTTGCGACATATGATATTTTCATAGCGGTGTACATAAGGCTTCAGGTCTTCTGGGATTTTATGTCACCGTGTTTGGTGAATAGTCACCGATGTGACTGAAGTATTTGCTGCCTCTATCCTCAGGATCCATCAGTCCGAAGAACTCTTGATTAGCTTATTTGTAGTGTCAGTCGGACAAAATAACATGGGACATAATCCCTTCCAGAGGTATAAGTTAAAACTGACAAAATGTAAACAATTCTCCAGATCAATCTAATAGAAATGTGTGGAAGTTTTTGGAGAAATAACTGCCTTCGAACTCGGAAAGTTTTTTACCAGACTGGAGGATGTTATAACTCATAATATTCTATTATAATTTTCACAGTCACTGCCTTGAAAACATCAAATTTCGAATTGCAGCCGAACATTGTTGTTACATTTGTTTATCGGGCCAACAATTGCTAGCTTTCCGTTACGGCCGGTTCGAAACCCTCCATATACATTAGCATAATAATGAAGTGTGGTAATACTTTTCAAGATCTTGCTTCCTGTGATAAAACTCGCAAGAAACCTTCACTGAGGTGTGGCAGGTCATGGTTATTGGAGTCATTAGTCTGCGAATATCCTGTGAGCAAACGACATAGGAAACGGGAGTCTAGTTGACTATTTCCTAGAATGCAGAAGGGAGGTAACGAGAGACGCTTCCAATCTGTCATATAAGAGTTCAAGGCTCGCATTCAAGCAAGCGCTGTAAAAATGATAGGAAGTTCGGAGAAGTAGGATACAGTATATGTTCATAACATTCAGGTATATATCACAGTGAGTTGCCCCGTAAAATTGTGCCTTGAGTGCATAATTAACAGACAAGGAGGACGGGTGTCTGCTGAGGTGTGTTTGAGATCGGGTCATTGGGCAGTTATGGTGATTTATAAATGTACCATCTAATTCCTAATCAGTTAACTGGACCATATAAGCAGAAAGACACTGGTAATAAAATAAAAATTCAGATATAACCAAAAAAACTTTATCAGTTTCGATGAATCCCAACTGTATCCTGACGAAGTCTCACGGACTCTACTAAGCTAGAGAGGGCACAAAACGTACATAGGGTGAACGTGTACAGAATTTGGTCTGAGCACTTACTACACTGATTTATAATTTTTGCTGGTTTTCCTCGGCATTCGCCGTAAATTTTGAAATAGTGTCTCATAGAAGCCAAAATAGTTTTCTGCCACATCCTTATCAGTCCACCATTTGCTAATTACCTTACCATTTCATGTTGCGTAATCTGAGCTACTAACAGCCTGGTCAAGTAAAACCAAATAAAAACCTCTTCAATTTCGGCAGAATTTTTGGGCAACCTGTATAAATTGCAAGGGAATTCCTGGTCATTAGACGGTGAATTCGAGTCGGAGTCTGGTGGTGACCGGCTTGGAGAGAGGATCGAGACACCTGCCTGCCTAGTTTAACTGGTCAAACAGGCTATTGACTGCGCTGGTTTCTGCACTTAGTCTACAGCAGATCCACGCCAGAGGAGTGACAGGAGGATTTTTCGGATTGCCCCTGCTGAAGCGTCATGCTGAGGCAGGACGAGTTAGCCTTTATTAAGGCTATTTCTACTTTACAGGTGTCGCCGGCCCTTCTCTAGGAGCTGAGGCTGACTATGGCCCGGAGGAAGAAGCAGCCAGCGGTGCCTGTTGGTAAAAGCAGCACCACATCGGGAAGCGGGACCACAGCTTCCCAACACCTCGCGGGAAAGCGAAAAGTCTACGAGCTAGCAAAATCGGCCTACTCTATGGAGCCCGCCAACAGGCGTCCAGCATCTCTCGCTGGGTCCGTGCCTCTGCCCGCGAACTCAACAGTCACGGACGAACAAGCTGCTGCCGGCAGCCGGCAACCCGGACCATGCGGGGAAGGGGCAACGTACGCAGCTGTATTAGCTGGGTCCGTAGCACAGTCTCAGCCAAGTGGGCCGATCAAGCCCACAGCCATGGATTCGGACCCATCCGAACCCGGTGTCTTAATGGAGACAACCAATACGCGCATGTCTAGCGACAAGTCCGGGCGTCTGGGCGTCATGCCAAATGGCACAACTTCAAACGCCCAAGTGGCCAACGCCTGCCTACCAGCAGGAGAGCGTCCTAATAAGACGTCCATTTTTACTTCAGGTGTTAGTGACACCCGTTCCTTCCTGGCCTGGTTGCGGGCATCCTGTCCTGGCGGTCTGATGGCCCAACTAAGGGGCGAGAAGTTGATGGTCGTCCCATCTGCCGTCGACGGGTTCAGCCGCTGTCAGTGCGCTGCGGTCCCTTGGTGGGAAAGAAGGTGTGAGTTTCCACACCTTCACGCTCCCAGAGGACCGCTGTGCGCGACTTCTGGTGAAGAACCTGGGTAGGGGTATGCCTGTGAGCGTCGTCAGAGAGGAGCTGGAATCCCTGAACATCAATGTTCAGGGAGTCACGCAGTTTCGATCCGGCCGTTGCGATCCGGACCCTGACAAAGACCGCTCCCCCACCCCACAATTCATTGTCTCAGTGGCGCGATGGCCTGAGGTGTCAAAAGTGCGATCGCTCACCGAACTCTGCGGCTTTCGAGTGTCGGTGGAGTCGTATGTGGCAGGTCCGCTGTAATGGAAGCGCTTGCAGCGTTTCGGCCACACGCAGTGCAACTGCGGAAAGCACCCCAGTGCGTCGATTGTGGGGCTCCCACCTCTCCAGTGGATGCTCTACACCGCGGGAACAGCCTCAGTGCTGAGGCTGCGGGGGAATCCACACAGCGAACTACTGTAGCCGTGTGAAGTGGAAGGAAGCGTAGGTGGCTCTTGCAAAGCAAGCGCCCGAACGCAGCCGACAGAGCGTCGCCACAGGCCAAAATGCCGCTCCTAAAGCTCAGCGGGCCGGTCAATCTGCCGAGCAGATGGACCTGGACGATGGGTGGAATCACGTCGTCTGAGGGGGCGTCGTCAAGGCTACCACGACTCCACCCACCAACCTACATCCTAATCCCCCTCCTCAGCCAGTCAAGGAGGCGCCCGAGAAGCTTATAGTGACCGCCAACAGGGAGACGGTCAGGCCTAATAAACCTGAGCCCAAATCCACAGCAGCCTCTTAACAGGCTTCTTGGAAGTCTAAGAAGAAAGCAGCCACGAGTGTCAAAACCGCGGCCGCCACACCCGCAACAACCAGCCTGATGGTCCGCACCCAAAGTCCCACCTCCCAACTTGAGGAAATCTCAGATCTCCTCGACCACCTTCCTCTCCATGCGTGTGTGGAGCTGACTCGTCGGCTCCTCACGTCCATCTCTTCCCTGACCACAGGGGCAGCTCGACCTCACGCTGTCCTGAAGATCGTCATTCTTTTTGTGGCCGAATATGGCAGCACACCCTAGGAGGACAGAGCGGTGTAAAGCTCTGCGCCTCGCCTGCTGGAATGCGGACGGAGTGCCCGGCAGGACGCTTGAATTGGTGCATTTTCTCAGCCAGCACGGTGTCGTTATTTGTCCCTTAAATGAGACATTCCTTAACCCTGGGCAAGCCCTCCGGCTTGCCAATTATGTCCACCACCGCACAGACAGATCGACAGCTGGGGGCGGCACAGCCATCTTGGTCCGCCGTGGTATAGTCCACTACCCAATGCCCGTTCCGGGCCTCACCCACTTGGAGGCTACTGTCATCCAAGTCACATTAGCAGGCAAACCGGTGTTAATCCTTGCGGCTTAACTTTCGCCTTTCTGCCCACTGATCGGAGAGGACCTAACCGCCTGTTTTGACGGGGGATTGCCGGTCTTGTTGGCTGGAAATCTCAACGCCAAACACGTGTATTGGGACTGGCGACTGAACACGAGACGGGAAAAACTCCTACGTGATTACGTCAACGAAAACTCCCGTCTGATCTTTTAATAGGACTCCCCAACCACCAACCCATACAACCCCTCTGTTACTCCCGATGTTCTGCACATCGTGATAAACAAGAAACTCTCATTCCCGGTGTATCTGACTTCGTGTTCCGCACTAAGCTCGGACCACCTCCCGGTTTTCATTGACATTTCGTGTCGCTCATCTTTTCACCACTCACCGGATCGCACTGACGTCAGGTGAACTGGCTGGGCCAATTTCCAAACTCACTTGGAAGAACTAATTCCGTTCGATCCGGAATTGGACAACGAGATGGCAATCGACACATACGTTGAGAACGTCTCCTGCGCCGTTCTAAAGGCTGAGGCAACGTCAAATCCAGAGCGTCGCCCGCGTGACGACCAACGGCCTCCGATGCCGGCCGGCATTTAGAATGAGATAGCCTGAAAAAGGCCGCGGAGGCAGTGATAGGTCGCCAGTGATGCAGCTCTGAAAGCCGAAGTCAACCGCCTACAGAGGTCGGTGACCCACCAACTTAGCGAGTGGACAAACGACCAGTGGAGCACTACACTCGAATCCGACGATCCTGAAGTCCAATCGCTGTGGAGGATGACTAAGCGATTAATGAGATATCCTACTCCATCTCCCCCCCTGGTCACCCCAGGGGGAATCGCTCTCTCAGACTCTGAGAAAGCCGAAGCCCTTGAAGACAATCCGGAGGCTCTGTTTCAGCCGGTGACCGATCCATCGGTCCCGGTAGTTATTGAGAAGGTTGACGTGGCGCTGAGGTCTTACTTCTTAAGCCCTGCCAGTGAACCCAAGTTAACCACCCCTGACGAGGATCACGAAGCCATCAGGGGTCTCAAGGTCAGCAAGGCTCAGGGCCCGAACGGTATACCGAACAGGGCATTGAAGCACCTTTCCAAGTGAGCGGTTTCCTTACTCGCCCGTATCTTCAACGCGGTTCTCCGCACCCATCACTTTTCCTCTAACATGGAAGAACGCTCGAGTGATCTCTATCCTTAAACCGGGGTAGGATCCAGCGCTGCCCTCTTGCTATTGGCCCATTAGTCCCTTGGACATGATTGGTAAACTATTTGAAAAGATCCTACTAGCTAGGATCTTACATGTGGTAAACGAACGCGGACTGCTGCGAGGCAGGCAGTTTGGTTTCAGACCCAGACATAGCACGTCGTTGCAGCTGGCCCGCCTTGTTGAATGAATAGCCAGGAATTTCGGCGAAAAGAGACTCACCGGCGCAGTTTTCCTGGACTTGGCCATAGCCTTCGATACAGTCTGGATCGATGGCCTCCTGTACAAGCTAACCCACCTCAACCTCCCGTCTTACATAGTCCATAAATCTCATCCTACCTCAGGGATCGGATGTTCGAAGCGCCCTTCCAGACAGCTATGTAATCTCATCGAGGCTTGCGGGCTGGGGTAGCTCAGGGTGATTGATCTCTCCTGTCCTCTTCAGTCTGTCAAAGATATGCCCCCACCCTCGTACCACGTCGAGTTGGCCCTCTACTTGGATGACACGGCCATCATAGCCACGTCTCGCAAGTCGACGCTGCTTGTCAGCTACCTGGAGTCATAACTCGACGGCCTTCAACGGTGGTTGAGTGAATGGAGAATCGCCATTAATGTCTCTAAGAGCACCGCGATAAACTTCGCGCGTGCGGGGGCGCTTCATCCAGCCCCGACCAGTAACACTATTCGGGGAACCAATCGAATGGGTCGACACTACTTGTTATCTGGGGGGTGAGCCTGGATAAACGACACACCTGGTCGCCTCACATCGACCAGGTTAGGAAGAGGACTGTTCAAGGGATGGGTATGCTGGGCCCCCTTCTGAATATGAGGAGTGATCTATCGGTCAGGAACGGAGTCCTGCTATATAAGCAGCTCATTCGTCCCCTGATGGACTATGCGTGCCCCGCGTGGAAGTCCGATGCCCCCTCCCATGTCCGGAAGTTACAAGTGTTACAATCCAAGTGTCTTCGCCTCGCTACTGGTGCCCTTTGGTTCGTAAGTAACAGGCAGAGAGCTTTGACTCAAGGTTAGCTGATGTGGGGAACCTCCTAGTACGGCAACTCGGCAGATACTTAAGCTGACCGAGGTTGACCCCGTCGCCTGACGCGAAAACCAAGGGCGGCAGGGGACAGCAGGCCAGTCGAGGCCATCTCCCGCGATGGCCAAGCCGACAAACCAATCGCGTTCGGCGCCGAACAGCCCAGCGCTTTCCGTTACCCTGACTGAGGTTTTCCGTGATTTTTCTCAGTTGGAAGGCAAATGCCAGGATATTCGATGCAAAGTCGGAGCACGGCCCGCGCTCCCCTCCCGCAGGCGCAGCGGCTTTAGGTAAGCGCCTGACAAAAGTCGCATTCCTCCAGTATGCGACAGAGCCAGTCTGGGCTCGGAACCCAGACAGCCGACCAACCAAAGCTTATCCCTCCCATACTTAGTCCAGGGCAACCTAGGCCCTAGTCTTTAGAACAATCAGCCAAGGCCCTCATCCTGATTTCCAAATTGTTAGCGTTAACCTATTCTCCTGTTAGAGTTGTTTAGGTGTCTGCTACTGAGCCCTGCAATGCGGGCAAACCAGGAATGGCTAACAGAGAGGGGGACGTCGACTTGCGCTTTGCGCAAGTCTCCGCCCCCATTTGATACTTTGGCTTGTCTTGGCTTGGCTTGTCTTGGCTTGGCTTGGCTTGGCTTGGCTTGGCTTGGCTTGGCTTGGCTTGGCTTGGCTTGGCTTGGTCATTAGACACTAATATATGGAAAGAATAAACCTACAGTAAGAGCTCTTGGTTGATGCCCCAACCTCAAAGCTGCCCCCCCCCCCTCCCCCTATTAACTGTAAGTCTGATTCAGTTTTCTGAGACTGTTTCTATTCGTTCAATATTTCGTTAATGTACGTACATTTTGAAAAGAAGATAGGAAATAACATACCCCTTTCTTATTCCATGGCTTCTATACTGAAGTCTGATAATTTATTGATTTTTATTTATGAGTTCTGGTAAAGAATTTGAATCCTATGGGTACAGTTTTCTCGGATACGTAATCTACAACTCATGTCGATTCATATTATTGACACAAGCTTTTTTCAAAGCCTCTAAATAGTAGGAATGTTGGAAAATGAAATTCACCTCTTTTTTTCCAGAATTTATTGTAAGGAGAATATACCAATTATCGGGCTTCTTCTCTTCTTTACTCGCTATTATTCAATCTGTAATGCTACGTGTATATGTAAGACTCAAGACTAGCGAGTCATCTCGAGAGTAACCAGCAGAGATGCTATGACGTGAGGGTAATTCTTGGCGAGCTGCCTCGCAGCGAGTGCTCTGGGGTTCGCAGACAGGGGAGAACGCTCAGGCTACGAAATTTTCGTTTATCACAATCGAGTACACATTTGATAATCCTGAGAAAAGTGACATGGCTGTGGCCGAATCTGCTGTTAGTGGACCCGCTGGAATGAACTAAGCGAATTCAATACCATTCAGTCACTTTCCTTCACGGTGAAAAATGTGCAGCAACCTAGAGTCAACTGATTGTACTGTGGTAAATAATAAACTTAGAAGCAAGTATAAAGTTAAGACGTGCCTACTATTGTGAAATTTGCCTGTATGGAATGATGGAAAGCCTGAACGACTTCAAGATAGTCGATAACCCGGACGAGATTCGAAGGAAGAACCTGCAAAATACAAGTTAGAATTGATACTGCTCTGCCAGATTTGATCTGTAAGACAGTCTGCAGTTTCACATACATAATGTACGCAGTTTACAAATTACTGGTTTATTTCACACAAAGAAGGTACCTTCACAATTTATTAGCAACTGCAACACGATAAAATAAATTGATTTTGATAGCTGTACATTTTTCGCCGCACTTCAGTCAAAGTAGTGTTTAACGCCTCGCGCATTGCAAGCCACATTTCTTTTCCCGGTCGTTATAATGTCGTGTCCCTGTTGTCCCAAACCTTTGGTCCTGTTAGTTATTAACTTACCAACTTCGTCGTATCTTTCTTTTTCGATCGATGCCTTGCGAGTCGCAATTTATGCAGCTGCTCGCAAAGTTTTCGCAGCGCACAGCTACCGATTTTTCTGGTCTAGTTGAGTTCATGGCTGCAAGGTAGCGTGGCGCTACTTTACACGAACAGAGGAAGTGTCGTCAAGCTGAATGTCCGCAATTTTACCATGATCTTCGAAATTCGGTTTTCGAAGACGGTTACACCTGCAAAGCGTCTCTCGAGATTAGTAGAGAGAAACTTTTGTGTGTTATACTCTCACATTTAACCCCACCTTAAGAGGGTTTCGCTGAAATGGGTCTATTTGTTCTTTAGTATAGCATCTAGTTAGGATGCAATTCCTCTGTAGCTGTTACAATTATTTTTAAAACCCTTCATACGCATATCGAAAAGTAAGCCAATTTCCGGTCTTTTTGTGTCCTGTATATTTGCCATACTTCATTAAGTAACTGGAATAGCTGTGTTTTTAGAAGTGTTTAGGTACATAAAAAATAACTTTCATGTTATCCGTGTCTGGAATGTTTCTCTTCTTTGATTTCTGAAGTTTCCTCCAGCGTCATTTCTCTGTACCATCTGGTTCTACTAATCGATTTATTAATGACTGTCTTTTATCTCGGCAGTGAAACGCAATTCTTTGTAGTTTTTTTTTCCAAACTTCTTTCGATAATGTGTTAGTGTGGATGTTATCATGTTTATCTAATCGCAAGTTTTTAAATACTTCTAAGTTTTTTTTTTTTGTAGGTCCAATGTCCCATTTTGGTGATTTAACAATTTTATCCCTATCACCCTTCTTATTTTTCTTGTTAGGTCCTAAATTCAGCTCTAAATTTCTGAATATGATGATCTATATTTCTACTTTGCAATTACAGCAATGTGCCCTTTTTGTTTCCATTGCTTATTTCTTTACGTTCCTCCTTACTTGCGTGTAACCTTTTTTACGCGTTTTCGCAAAATTGCGAAAAGCGACTATTAGCTTCGTCAGGTCTGTCCGTCCATCGATCTATCTGTCTGTCTGTCCGCATGGAACAACTCGATTCCCACTGGACGGGTTTTATGAAAATTTATACGTGAGCATTTTTCGAAAGTCAGCAGAGAAAATTCAGTTTTATTGGAGTGAGAAATATTTCTGATAAAATTGTAGAGAAATTCCAAACAAACGTTTTAGGTTCAATAATTTTTTTTCGAAAATAGTGCCGCTATGTGATAGTGTGGGTAAATAGTGCCGCGTATGTGATAGTGTGGGTAAATAGTGCCGCGTATGTGATAGTGTGGGTAAATAGTGCCGCGTATGTGATATTGTGGGTAAATAGTGCCGCGTATGTGATAGTGTGGGTAAATAGTGCCGCGTATGTGATAGTGTGGGTAAATAGTGCCGCGTATGTGATAGTGTGGGTAAATAGTGCCGCGTATGTGATAATGTGG
>Ga0123353_10012297_pt1 | contig 12153 bp, 10 predicted proteins | sample TergutLab28metaG_3_FD_92763 | JGI IMG/M metagenome (GOLD analysis project Ga0123353, IMG submission 92763) | Labiotermes labralis P3 segment gut microbial communities from Petit-Saut dam, French Guiana - Lab288 P3 | ecosystem: Host-associated > Arthropoda: Insects > Digestive system > Gut ... | reverse complement strand
GAACTTTTTGGGAGCAATCAAACCTGCAATTGAACGTGCCAACCAAGCGGATTCCAAAAGTTACTTTTTTTTGGCGGACTATCACGCGCTTAACCAGATGAAAGGCGCAGGCGAATTGCAACGATCCGTTAAGGAAATCGCGTGCACGTGGCTTGCGTGCGGTCTTGACCCAAAAAAGACGGCGTTTTACCGTCAATCCGCCGTGCCCGAGATTTTTGAACTTGCTGTGCTTCTTTCAAATGCAACCGCGAAAGGCTTGCTTGACCGTTCTCATGCATTCAAACAGGCTGTAGCCGATGGGCGCGACGTCAACATGGGGCTTTATTTTTACCCTGTGCTGATGGCAGCGGATATTTTGGTCATGGACACCGATCTTGTTCCAGTGGGTGCTGACCAAAAACAGCACGTTGAAATTGCGGCGGACATCGCAAAAAGTTTCAACGCAATTTTCGGCAAAGCCCTTGTAATCCCCGGTGTTAATCAAAAAAGAAGTCGCGGTTATCCCAGGCCTTGACGGGCGCAAGATGTCAAAGTCCTACAACAACACAATCCCGCTATTCTGCGACGAAGCCGAACTTTTGAAATGCATAAAGCGCATAACCACCGACAGTTCCGCCCCCAACGCCCCCAAAGACCCTAATCATTTAATATTTCAACTTTACAAACACTTTGCGAATGTGTCACTTGACACCCGTATCGGCTGGGGCGACGCCAAACAAAAACTCTTCGAAGCCATAAACACCGCAATCAAACCCATGCGCGAGCGGTACAATTACCTGATGGCGAACTACGCCGAAGTGGAAAAAATTTTATCTGACGGCGCGGTCCGCGCGCGACAGGTCGCACAGGTAACACTTGCGCGGGTGAGAAAGGCGATTGGGGTGTAGTCGTGATTCTTGATAAAAAAGAATACGGAGAATTATGCCATGCAATTTGGACAATCAATGCAGGTAAAATACCCGAACTGGGCTATTTGCTTTACAAAGAGCATTTTTATGTATATACTTATGACGTGGAAGAATGTCTTATCAATTGTATTAACAAACTATTGATTGATGGCAATGAAGCAAGAATAGCAGCGTATTTAAAGGAGATAGGGTGATGTATAAACTAAGTGCAACTGAAAATGAATTGATAGCGGTGTTAAAACATCGCGTTGATAAGCATACTTGTCTTGGTATTATGTTCGTACTTAAGGAAGAGAATAATTTTCAAAAAATGCTGCAATATCTTGAATGGAATCCTTACGCAAGCCAAACCGATATTATGCAAGAACACCGACGCATACTTGGACTTCCTGCATATCAACTAAAACCGCGACCTGTATGGGTGTGAATGAATATACATCATGAAAACCGTCACCGACAATCGCAAGGCGCGCTTTGACTATTATATAGAAGATAAATTCGAAGCAGGAATCGAGTTATTTGGCTGGGAGGTCAAGAGTGCCCGCGCAGGCAACGTGAACCTGCAAGACAGTTTTGTGTACTTTGGCAATAAGACGGCAGACGGCAGACGGCAGACGGCAGAATGTTTTCTGAAGAATTCTCACTTTTCACCGTATGAATACGGTGACGTGAAAATGCAAGAGACACGTCGCAACAGACGGCTTTTGTTGAACCGCTCGCAAATTAATAAACTTAGCACCGCAGTTAAAACAAAAGGATATACCTGCGTGGCAACCAAGATTTATTTTAATAATCAAGGACGCGCCAAGGTCGAGATTGCACTTGCCAAGGGCAAACATAATTATGACAAAAAAAAGGTGCTAAAAGAAAAAGACATTGCACGTGAAACCGCACGAAGACTGCGAAGTACTGATTGACAATAGCGTAAAAGGTGCCCATAATATAAGAGTATGAGAAACATTTCGCAAAGAACAAAACAAGCAATAGCCATAGCGGTGGTAGCCATTTTTGTCGGCGGTGTCATTTTAACGGCGGGACTTGCGACGTATGTTCCGCGCGGGCAAACGTTGCGGATTTTAGGTCTACCGGGCGACATAATGCCGCAAAGCGTAGTTAAAGACTTTGAAAAGCAAATCCGTAAACAATCAAGTGGCAAGTTCCGTGTCAAATACGAAGTGGCAGAAAGCAACGATATGATTTATGATATTCTTACCAACGAAAAGAAAAAAGAAAAAGACCGTGATTACGACCTTGTAATTGTGTCTGAACGGATGGCGGAAAAAATGTTTGTGAATGAATTATTATTGCCGATGGAACTTGCAACCACGGTAAGGGACCGTTATGCTGCGGAAGTCATAAATCCGCTTAATGCAGTATTTGCCGAGCATTCCGACGATGCCAAGGACAAGATTTTCGCGGTGCCATATCTTTATGGAACCCTTGGGATCATGGCTAACCCAAAAAAGCTTGTCCACAGCAACGCTGCGGGTACAACTTCCGGTACCACGGGCGATGTAATAATAACACCGGAACAGCTTGATGAGGTCCGTGCAAGCATGAAATCATGGGCGGCTCTTTGGGATACCAAATATACCGGTAAAATTTCCATGAAAAACGTAGCTCGCGATTCATATACAGCAGCGCTGCTTTACCACTTCAAAGACGAAATGAATTCGGAATTACTTAAGCGCATTACGGGGAAAGCTCCCGGTGCAGGCGCAGGTACCAATAGATTTCTTAATGTGATGGACGATGCACTGAAAAGCCAAGCCGCGCTACTCAGCAAACAATACGGTTATGAGGTTAGTGCCGGCAAAGACAGCATGGCTGATGTGCGTCTTAATCATTTGCCTGCAATCGGTATGTATTGGTCAAGCGATGCCGGATTGGTCATGCCCAAAAACAAAAACCTTGAATTTTACGTTCCCGACGAGGGAAGTGCGTTATGGGTTGATTCGTTGGTAATGTCAAGATATGCCAAGAACAAAAGCGTCGCTTTAAAGTTTCTTGACTTCATTTCAAATAAGAATAATGCAATCAGAATCATGAAACATACTAACACCGCATGCGCTGTTACAGAAGCCCGAATACAGTATAGCAATGACCTTAAAACTCAATATGCAGAGGAAGAAGAGTGGGTTGACCGGTACCTTACGGCACTGTTGCCCGATGGCGGAGTGGGTGCCCAAAACAGTGTACTTGACCGTTGCAGACTTCTGCGGTATCTTGGAGAAGCCAGTGATACCCAAATCGGCAAAGTGTGGGACGCGGTTAAAAAGTAGGTAAAAATGTTTGGAAGAAGGCCTGATGGCAAAAAAATTAAGGGTGTAAGCGGCTTTGACAGGATGCAGGCGCTTATGGTCGGGAAAACGCGCGTGGATTCCACCAACTATTTTACATTGGAAGTAATTTCGCGCCCAATTGACCAGTTTATAAAACAAAAAATCGAGCAAGACGGAATTGCATATAATTATCGTGATATTATGATAGCAGCCTTTGTACGATGTTTTTATGTGCGGCCGCGATTAAATCGCTTTGTTGTGGCAGGTAATTTTTATCAGCGCAAACATATTGATGTTTCAATGTCAGTTCACAAGAGTTTAAGAACAGGCGCCAACGAAACAACGATAAAGTGCCGCTTCACAGGGCGTGAAACCTTGAAAGAAGTAAAACAAGCACTTGATACCGAGATAAAGCGGGCAGTCAGCAGTGACAACGGCACCGACAGTTTTTCCCGCGGTATGTCCTGGATGCCGACATGGATGTTCCGCCTGGCGGTGGGATTATTAAAATTTCTGGACAGATTCGGACTTGCCTCCGGTAAAATGCTTTTCAAGGCAAGCCCCTTTCACACAAGCATTTTTTTCTCGGACCTAAAAAGCATTCATATGGAAACCGTTTGGCACCACCTTTACAACTTCGGCAACTGCGGATTCTTTGCAACAATGAGCAAAGAACACAAGAAGCCGGTGTCAGACCCCCAAACAGGCGAAATTAAAACAGAACAAGTTTTTGAAATGGGCGCATCTATCGATGAGCGGTATATTGACGGACTGTACTATCACGGCATGGTCAAGATGCTTAAACGCTTTTTTGAAAACCCCGCAGGCCTTGAAGAACCGGTCACCGAAGAAGACATAAAAAAAGTCCCACTAACTCCAAAACAGGCAAAAGCCGAAGCAAAGCGCAAACGGAAAAAGTAATCACATATACATTGAAATGAAAAAAAATATTTTGCGCATTTTTTTATGCGGCATTGCTATTGCGGTTGTTGTTACATCGCTTGTTTTCGATTTTAAATCTGCACCGGTTTATGCGCGCACTGCCGATTTTCATGTTGTCATTGACGCGGGGCATGGCGGGCGTGATGGTGGGGCGCAAAGTAAAGGCGGTATAAAGGAATCTGACATCAACCTTGCAATAGCCAAGTTTTTAAGCACAGAACTAAAAAACTATGGCGTCGGCGTTACCATGACTCGTGAAACACGTGACAGTTTAAGCAGCCCTTTTGCAAAAAATAAAAAACGCGACGACATGGAAAAACGTCGCCAAATAATTGAAAAAGTAAAACCCGACCTTGTTATTTCGATTCACCTTAACAGTTTCCCCTCGGCCCCCGCGGTAAGAGGCCTGCAAACCTTTTTCCCAAAGTCTGAAAATCCTATGAGCAAAAACTTCGCAGAGGCCATACAAAATGAACTTAATAAAACTTCCCTAAACATCAACCGCCGCGCCGCAATCGGAGAATATTTTATTTTGGAATGCACCGCATATCCGTCAGTCCTTATAGAGTGCGGCTTTTTATCCAATCCCGAAGAGGCGCGCTTGCTTACAACCGCCGAATACCAAAAAATCTTGGCACATCATATTGCAAATGCGGTGGTGTCGTGCAACGGCTGACGCGTTAAATCCCCGTAGGGGCGGACCCTGTGTCCGCCCTTGATACCGCCGTGACCGCGAGATTTAGGGCAGACACAGGGTCTGCCCCTACGATGAATTGTGATTTAGTTTTGACAATATTATTAAATTATGCAATAGTTACTTGGTGAAGAAAAAAGTTCGCCGGGGGTACAATAAGGGTATCAAGAAATACTTGATTTTTTTTGTGCTGTGCCTTATTGCATATAACGGTCTTGCGCTTTATTTCCCGATGCTGCTGCTTGACTTAACGGTAAAGGCGGAAGACATATTTAACGAAGGCAGCTCCGGCGTAGGTGCACTTATTCTGCATGGCTTTCTTATCATTGCATTTATTTTCTTGATTTTTGGTATCCAGTTTCTTACCGAATTTATGGGGAATATTTATGCCGATAAGTATCAAGGGAATATCCGTAAAAGTATTTATAATAAATTCAGCCGTCTGTCCAGCGAACAAATTGACCAAATGGGAATAGCACGCATTTTGCCGATAATGATGAATGATTCCGGATGGTTTAAAAGTTTAAATCGCCGGCTTATTGAAACGTGTATTGTCTTTCCTGTCGCTATTTTGGGAAGTATCGGGCTGCTTTTTTATTACAATTGGATTTATGGGTTAGCAGGTATTGTGACAATACCGCTGGTTCTCTTGTTTTTTTATTTAAGCAGCCGCCGTATAAATAAAGTTATTCCCAAAAGCGTAAATGCCTATGATGAATATTTCTTAAACATAAAAGAGGGTATTACAGGCGCAAAAGATATACGATTACTTGGGAAAGCTGAAGAGCGCAACGCTGATTTTGAAGAGCATCAAAAATGGCAACAACGCCAATGGCTTGCAACAAATCGTGCGATTAACTTGAGCAACGGCTTTCATGCAATATTGTACGCATTGATAACAATAGGCATAATAATTTTAGGAGCAGCTTTTAATTTAAGTTCGGAGCAAATATATGGGGTTGCAGTCCTTAACACGGCAATTACGTACATAAATAATATTCGGGACGGCTCCAATAAAATGTTTAAATGGTTCGTTGATTTTATTCCTCGCTGCCGTTACACAAAAAAGCGGTACAACAAAATTTATAACTTGCCGGAATCCCCCAGTGATACTGGGTTGGAACAAATCCCCGTGTATTCTAATCATCATTTAAAAATTCAAAATGTAAGTTATAGGTTCCCAAATGGCAAAGTTGAACTTGACGATGTTAGTCTTGATATTCCTGCCGGTCATGCAGTAGCAATTGCCGGCGGCATCGGCAGCGGTAAAAGTGTCCTTGCACAGCTTCTTTTAAAAATTAAAGATCCAACCGCAGGGCAAATTATGGTGAACGATACAGATATTGCGGGGCTGAAGTCCTCTTTTTGGCGTCGTGATATTTTATCATTTTGCAGCGGCAGTCCCAGGTTTATTCCTGGAACTGTTAGGGATAACATGAAATTCCTTAATCCCGAAGTATCGGACGAAGAAATCATGAAAACTTTCCGTGACATCGGAGCCCAGGACTTTGTAGACCGGTTTGAAGGATATTTTTTGGATTATACAATAAACGACCGTTCAATCAGTGACAGTATCAAAAACGTACTTAATATAGTGCGCACTATTCTAAAAAAAGCGGAAATATATGTCTTTAGCCAATGTTTTGAACATATCAAGTATTCGTATATAACCAAGATGATTGCTAAATTAAAAAAAGAAAAAAAGACCTGCCTTTTCATAGCTTATGACGGTACCGTTTGTAAAAATTGTGACATTATTTATGTATTGAAAAGCGGACGGGTTAGTGACATAGGGACACACGAGCATCTTATAAAAGTAAATAATGATTACCGCATCTTGCATACTTCGGAAGTTGGAGCGTTCCGCCGCTACGATGAAGGAACAGAAAGTGACGTAGCAGCGGGAGCAGGCAACTCTGACTTCAGCAATGTTGTAGAAAGTCATGTGGAGGTAAACCACACATGATTACAACAAAAAAAAGTGACGGCTCTCCCAATAATATCTTGCGTGTGCTTGGTTTCTTCAAGGAACTGAAGTGGCGCGTGTTGTTGGTGATTATAATTGGCAGCGGAAGTATTGTAATGGCCGCCTTTATACCCACCTATTTAAGAGGGGCATTTGATGTTCTTCGATCTTGGATAGATCCAAATAACTCGGCAGAGTGGATAATGTCTGAAGTAGTTCATATCCTTTTAATTTTCGGGGTTCTTACCTTATTAAATGCGCTATTTGATATTTTTTGTATTTTTACAATTTTGAAATATGAAGGGAAAATAGTGTCGCGAAAACTTCTTGAAATAAAGAAAAAATTGGATGTCGTGCCCACCGACTTTCTGGAAGAATTCACCGTAGGCGATTTGTCCCGCCGTGTGGCGAACTTGGTAAATGATACCGTCCGGCTGGTGTTACAAACCGTCTACAATGTGGCGCGGATATCTTTTTTCTTTATCACAACTTCAATTGTGATGTTTACTCTAAATTGGGTTCTGGCACTTGTGGTTATTTTATCATTACCTCTTTGTATTCTGACGGCGCGGTTTGTAGCAAAGCGTACCCAAAAATTCTTTAACGCCTATGCGAAGCAAAGTGCGGACTTTTACGGTTACGTTGACCAAAAATTTACTTTAAAATCATTGTATGATATGCACGGTATTAACGATGACAGCAAATTCATAAATATGAACGACAACCAAACACGCACAATGATAGGCGAAACTACGGCAACGGCTTTCAATACTGTATACATAAATTTTATTCAAAATTTTATGTTGCTGCTTGTAACGTTATTGTTTGGTATTTTGTACATTACACAACCCATGGAGGTAAAATTTGGATTGTTGCCTGCATTCGCCATATTTTCCAGTAGATTTTTGGCAAATGCCGTTGTTGTTAGCGATGTCACAACCGTATTGCAGGGTATAAATTCCCGTGCCCACCGCATCTTTGAAATCCTTGATGCGCCGGTAGACGTTACCGAAAAAGAACATATTGAAATCCAGCAGATTAAAAATGAAATTGTGTTTAAAAATGTTTCATTGGTAAAAGGCAACCAGATTTTACTGGATACCGTTTCATTCAAGATTCCGCAAGGACAGTCTGTTGCTTTCGTAGGTCCCACCGGCTGCGGTAAAAGCCGCATAGTTGATATGCTCGCCAAACTTATCATTCCTACCGAGGGACAAATTACCGTGGACGGAGTAAATCTTGAAGAGATTTACAGCCGCAGCTATTACAAATGCATGGGTCTTGCGCTTGAGCGGCCTTTTATTTTCCGCGGCACAGTGGCGGAAAACCTGTTGTACGGTATACGGCGGGCTTTACCGGAAAATGTTATGGAAATTACAAACCACCTTGGCAGCCACGATTTTATCGAATCGCTTGATAGCGGTTACGAAACCCAGCTGTCAGAGAATGCGTCAAATTTAAGCAACAGCCAAAAACAAGCAATCGGTGTTGCACGGCTTGTGCTGCAAAGTTGTGACGTTGCAATCTTTAATGAATCATTATCTGCGGCAGATACCATTACCGAAAAAACGGTTTTCGAAAAAATTATGGAACTTGATAAAGACCAAACCACCATCTTTGTAACCCACCGCTTATCCAGTGTTGAAAAGTGCGACATCATATATTACATGGAAAAAGGACGCATAGTGGAAAAAGGCACTCACGCTGAATTAATGGCCAAGAAGAAAAGATATTATCAAACGTATACAGGAAACTAGTGACAAGTTCTCGCGTATAACATATAATGGAAGTCATGTTACAAAGTATTCAACTTATAATCACCGGCGGAACAATAGACAAAGAATGGGACCCGTTCATTGAACTGTCTCCGCCCAAAACAAAAACGCGTGTGACGTTGCGGTCGCGCAGTGGTTTGCGACCGTACCTTGAAAAGGTAATCAAGCCCGGCTTTACCGTCTATGAAAACGTAGTGTCGCTTGTTGACAGCAGCGATATTACAGACGAGATGCGCCAAACAATTGTGCAAGGCATCAAAGAGTCACAAAGTGACAACATTATTATCTCGCACGGTACTGACACCCTGGCGGAATTTTCCAGATGGCTTGTAAAAAATATCGGTAATGCTGCAAAGGGCAAAAAAGTAATTTGTCTGGGCGGCTTTTATCCGCTTGTTGGCGGTGTGCCAAGCGATGCACCGTTTAACTTGGGCTTTGCGGTGGGACTTATGGAACACATTAAACCCGGAATCTATGTTGCCATGAATGCACAACTTTTCAATCCAGATGAAACGGAAAAAGACTTTGAACAGGGGAAATTTGTTACGCATAGTCATTGAGGCGAGTAATACGACGAAGCACTTCCACGGCTTCGCTTACCCAGAAATTCAAGAACTGCTTGTTTGTTTCGGTTAATAATCAGATGTTCGGGGAAATCAATCGATTTCATGTATTTGATGGCTCCGGTGTACTCGCCAATCGCGTAACAGAAATGCGCGTCGGAGTTTACCGCGACCGGACACTGAAGCGCAGCACATCTGTCAATAAGATTTTTCACCGCATTCTTATGTTTGGCACGGTTAAAACTTTCATAATTAATTTCAATGATTTTGTTATTTTGTTTTGCCATTTGAATAACTTCGTCAAGATGTTTATCCCATGGCTTTCGGCACGCATGCCCCAGCATATCAACATACGGATTATTACAAAGTGCGGTATAGACCCGCAAGAAACTTTCGTCGCTGCCCGGTTCGTAAACATAATCGTGACAAGACGCGATAACAAAATCAAGCGTTTTTAAAATTCTGTCGTCTATGTCCAGCGTTCCGTTCGCGTCCAAGACGTTGGCTTCCGCACCGCGTAAAACCGTGATGCCCTCTACGATTTTGGGAACAAAACGCAGGCTTTCAAAATGCCAAGGGTGCGGACCATCTTCGCCCCAAGTACCTTTCGACGGACCGTGATTTGTAATGGCAATCAGTTCCAAGCCGATGCTTGCCGCATACCTCGCATTTTCTATCAAGGTAGACAAAGCGTGTTGGCTTACGTTTGTGTGAGTGTGTAAATCCGTCAATATTTTCATGCAACCCTCCTTATGTATTCGCCCCGCAGCAGTTTTTGAATTTCTTACCGCTTTTACACGGACAAGGAAGATTCCGGCCTGTAGCCGTTCGTATATTTGTGTACGATCCGGGTGGGCTTGAAGAGGAAGCGGTAACAGGACCTTGCGGTTGCAGCGGGCCTTGCATTTGTACCGGTCCTTGTGCCGGTGCCACTGCTTGTACATGGATGCGAATGGGCTGCGGTTTTTGTTCTTGTTTTTGGATTTGTATTTTGAAAAGGAATAACACGGCGTGTTCGTTAATGGCTTCCACCATGCTGTTAAACATGTCGATTGATTCGCGGCGGTATTCGATAAGCGGATTGCGCTGACCGTGTGCGCGTAAGTTAATACCGTTACGCAGCTGCACCATGGCATCAATGTGATCCATCCATTTGTTGTCGACGATTGACAGCAGCACATTACGTTCAAGTTCGCCAAAGTCAAAGCCGCCGTCTTTCAGGTTTTGCACTTTTTCTTGGTATTGGGAAACAGCAGCATCCAGCACCATCGCCTCGACATCGGTATAGTCGCAAGAATCTGTGTTTTCTTTGTCGAGGTATTCCACTTTTTTCCCGAAAAGTTTATCACCCAGCACTTGATTAGCGCGTTCCAAATCCCACTCGGTGAAATGCTGATCAATATCAATTGCCCCGGCAACAATTTTGGAAATAACTTCGGGGAACATATTAACAATTTGCTTGTGAACGTCTTCGCCGTCAAGAATACGGTTCCGTTCTTTATAAATCAATTCACGCTGACCGTTCATGACGTTGTCATATTCAAAGGTATAACGCCGTGCATCGAAATAATATCCTTCAACACGTTTTTGTACGCGTTCAAACAATCGCGTAAGCATACGGCTTTGGATGTCATCCATTCTAAAGAATCGCAAGCTGCCGCCAATTACATCTTTGCCGAAACGTTTCATGATTTCATCTTCACAAGAGATATAAAAGATGGTCGAGCCCGGGTCACCTTGACGACCGGAGCGGCCGCGCAGCTGGTTATCAATACGGCGGCTGTCGTGTCTTTCGGTACCGATGATGTGCAGTCCGCCAAGCTCTACAACCTTTTCTTTTTCTGCGTCTGTTTGCTCTTTGTACCGATCGTGAAGTTCTTTATAATATGCGCGTATTTTTAGAACCGCAGGATCATCGGTTTCGTGATAAGACGTTGCATCGTAAATTTGTCCGTCGTCGTAGTTTTCTTTTTTTAGCTGCTGCTGTGCCATGTAGTCGGGGTTTCCTCCAAGCAAAATATCGGTACCGCGACCTGCCATGTTGGTGGCGATGGTGATAGTCCCGAATTTGCCCGCTTGAGCAACGATATCGGCTTCACGTTCGTGGTTTTTAGCGTTAAGTACGTTATGTGAAATTTTACCTTGTTTTAAAAGGCGGGCAATCTCTTCGGATTTTTCAATGGTAGTGGTACCGATAAGCACAGGCTGACCGCGTTCGTGCCGGAATTTGACGTCTTCTAAAATGGCATTCATTTTGCGCTCAAGCGTGGTAAACACAACATCGGGAGCATCCTCGCGAATTACCGTTCTGTTGGTAGGAATTTGCACAACGTCAACGCCATAGATTTTTATAAATTCTTGCTCTTCGGTTTTTGCCGTTCCCGTCATACCGGCAAGCTTGGCATAAAGTTTAAACATGTTTTGAATTGTAATTGTAGCAACGGTTTTGTCCTCGTTACGTATAGGTACACCTTCTTTTGCCTCGATAGCTTGGTGCAGACCGTCACTATAACGGCGACCTATCATCTGGCGGCCGGTATTTTGGTCAACCAACACAACTTCTTTATCTTTGTTGATAATATAATCGTCATTTTCGTTGAAAACCAAATGTGCACGCAGTGCATTATTTATAAAGTGATTAAGTTCCATATGCTCGGCGTCGGATACGTTTTCAATCCCGAAAGCACGCTCAGCCTTGGTAAAGCCGCTTTCTGTCAAACGCACTGCGCGTTCTTTCAAATCCACTTCATAATCTTCATCGCGCAAAGTTCGGACAAACTTGTCACAGATTTTATAATTTTCGCTGTTGTCTTTTGTGCGGCTGGACATGACAAGCGGTGTGCGGCTTTCATCAATTAATATGCTATCCGCTTCGTCCACGATTGCCATGTAATGACCGCGCTGCACGCGTTCGCGCGCGTCATGGGCGACATTATCGCGCAGGTAATCAAAGCCAAGTTCACTTGACGTTACATAGGTGATGTCGCAAGCATATGCTTTTCGTTTTTCGTCGGGTTGGTCGT
>Ga0123353_10012294_pt1 | contig 12154 bp, 5 predicted proteins | sample TergutLab28metaG_3_FD_92763 | JGI IMG/M metagenome (GOLD analysis project Ga0123353, IMG submission 92763) | Labiotermes labralis P3 segment gut microbial communities from Petit-Saut dam, French Guiana - Lab288 P3 | ecosystem: Host-associated > Arthropoda: Insects > Digestive system > Gut ... | reverse complement strand
GGGTCGACTCAGCCTCTAACAGAAATGAGTACCAGGAGTATTTCCTGGGGGTAAAGGCGGCCGGTGCGTAGGGCTGATAACCTTACCACCATCCTGTGCCGTTGTCATGTAATCTGGGAACCTTAACTTCCTGGAACCCTCTGGGCCACTCCAGGGGTGTAACGGGACTGCTTTACCTTTTTACAGACTGAGACCGCCCTCACATCACATGGAACACGTACACATGAAATGGAGGTTTTGAATTTGCGTTTGATTTGTTAGTGTCTGTACATGAATACGGGTATTAATTTAGAGGGATTCGTTTATTTTGTTACGTTACAGTGATTGAGAATTTGACATATTCTGTTATTGTTTTCTATAGAGTAGTTAGTGTGAGGCTTGGTTAAGTGATCAGTCGCAGTGTCACATTTCTGGAAGTTTCTGCGTAAATGTTTAATGACGCAACTAGACGAGGTTGCCCCGTGCTGCAGTCTCCTGGCTGTGATGTGTGGGATCGATAGGAGACGCCAGTACTTGGCATGTAAAGTGAAAGCACTGGTAATCTTACCAACATTCAATGGACGTCTAGAGTACGGGATTGCTGAAGTCCAAGCATCGTCCTCAATACTGGCGAAAAGTGAGTGGTTTGCTTCACACTCCGACGGTCTTTAGGCCCGTTCAGGGTCATCATTTCGTGCTGCACTTGTAACTCAGAACTCTGCCGGTCAGGAGGAATGAAGTTATCTCGAGGTTTGAGCTTCTCACAGCGGAGTTGTTGAGGATTACCATCTGGTGGGATGGTTTTGCCTTGCAGATTGGTATACCAACATTTTGGAGAAAATTAGGACCTCCGTCTTGGAGCATTGGTGGAATTATACTGGCAGGGGAAAACCGAACTAAATACTAAGATTAACTCAAATTATATTTAAGTATTCAGTTCGTACCGCACTGTAAACACACTCCAGCTTTGTTATAGAAACCCACCCGTTAAGGCTGTGTAAGTTAATAATCGCTCTTGATTCTGATATCAATACAAAACTCATAAATGCACCGTGTGGGCAGAACATAGAAGTTTTGAGTGTTGTACCTTGTGGTTCACGTAGTAGCCACTACGCCCTAAAGTCTCATTATTAGTGCGTAAGTAGTTTATGCGAATGTGAAAAGAAGTTTTTTGGGGCCAACTTTAAGGAGCTGTATGTGTTCCTAGCCGAGATTCGAACTGGGCACTTCCTGAACACTGTTAAGCCTAAGGCAACCAGCTCGGTTACGTGATCTAACATCTAACTTAAGAATTGCTGTTTCTCGGCTGATAAATTTCAAGAACATAACATTTTTTGTATGATTTGATGATTACGTATTTAGTTCCCATTGTTTTGTAGTGGCCGTATCGTAAGGCAAGAACAGAGCATACTGTTGCGAAATACATGTCTATTTAAATGCTGTGTTGTAACGTAGAGGAGAATAAGTAATCGGATTGTAGAAAGAAGGGAGCCTGAGACCGAGATGTTGAGAGTAGCTTTGCTTATCGGGCTCAAGTTAGTAGGTTTTGTACCGTAATTTTTGCCTGAGGACTGGGAAAAATTCTGCGCGGAAGCGTACTGTCTTAGTTATTTTTGTTACCATTTCAGAGTCCCTCCATGGTCAGTGTCCATGAAGGGGCTGTTACCAGTGAGGATTGCCTGGTTTCTAGTTTTTAGGTGCGTTCGCAAAATTGCGAAAAGCGACTATGAGCTTCGTCACTTCTCTCTGTCTGGCCGTCCGTCCGTCCATCCGTGCACATGGAACTACTCGGTTTCTACTGGATGAATTTTCGTGAAATTTGGCATTTGAGTATTTTTCGAAAATCTTTTGAGGATGCTCAAGTTTCTTTAAAATTTGACAAGAGTAGCGGGTACTTTACATGAAGGCCTATGCACATTTATGATAATATCTCACTCATTTCTTATAATGAGAAATGTTTCAGACAAAAGTTCCAGAGAAAATAAAAAATACACGTTTTATGTTCACTAGCTTTTAAAGTCCAAGTACTGTCTAAGACGGATAGGTTTTCCGCTTATAATATTCTTCAGTGCTATTTTTATTGTTACACCTTGCATGTTGTCGAGTCACTCAATTATTATACCAACTAATGCAGTTATTGTGGCAACATGCTGCCACAATACCCTACTAATACAACGAAATTAATTTATGACTGGTTTTAATGTGACTTTAGCAAGACAAAGAAATACAGCTCCCTGATGATGGTCTTAGGACCGAAACATGTGGGAGCAGTTTTAGTGTTTTAATGTGTAAATTTTATATAAGTGCATTAGTTGGTATAATAATTGAGTGACTCTTCAGTGCATTTATGACCGTGTGGTGCACGGAGACCGCCAACGTCTATTTTATATCGAATAACTTTTCTTCCCGAAACTCGTGCCGTTTGTGAGATAATATAGAAAAATATGGTAGAATCAGTCAGGCCACAGTTGATAATATATTACAGTGCATGTACATCGCATGCTGGATACCTAAGGCTACACACACACACACACGCTCAGAATATGTAATAGTTATTGCTGTTCCACTGCAACGTCGGCAGTACGAATGCGCCCCAATATTACGTTATACCTACAAAGCCTGTCTTTGTTTGGTACCTTGCGTACGGTTCAGTATTGGTGGTTGAAATCTGTATACTGTATAGTATCGCTTATTGGGGCAGGGGGAAATGCAATAAAAGGGTTTTGGTAGTGAGCCTTATGTGAAGATGTTGATGTGATACGGCGTCGCAGTTGGTACTCTGAAGTTTTCGTCTCTAAAGCGTCCGGACCGGCTGGGAGGCCCACCCAGCCTCCTACTCAATGGGCACCCGGTGGTGTTTCCCCGGGGTGAAGAGGCCGAAGTGCGAAGTTGCCCACTCACCTCGATCTGGTGCCGAGATTAATAAGTAGATCTTCGCACTTCTATCTCATCCTATATGCCTGTGTGACGTGGGTGGAGATAACTTTGCTGATGCGTTTTTTACCTTTTTTCTGAAACAGTGTGTGTGTGGTGTGAACTGTACTGAAGAACTAATTCACTGTGGAGCCCAGTAGTGCGCTTGCGTGGTGAAGCGCTGGTTTCCATAACGACAATTATCTGGGGACATTTGAATTTCCGGTTTTTGCTGAGCGAGAGGTTGGAATAGCGGGCTAATCTAAGTTTAATATGAATGTGGATTCATTTTTTGCATTTGCCTCATTTCGGACCATGTTTTATGCTTTAGAGTTTTTCTAGTTCCATATTCATATAAGCAGGGAAACTCGTCGTATGGAGGATTAGCCCGTGTTAAGACCTGTCCAAAGGTGGGGCACCATGTTCATGCCGGTCGGAGGTGGGATTTGAACTGGCTAATTCGTTGTTCTGTTGATCTGAAACCTGCTTACATTGCGATATGCCATATGTGTTTGCTAGCCTGTGGTCAGTCACTGCTGCTACATAGTGACGTGTGCTCAACGTATTGTAACAGAATGGACTGTAATAAGGCAGCACCACTGTTGTATATGCCTATATGCCTAACTGCGATGTGGAACTTGGCACGGTTGCTGGCGCAGTGTTCTGGCCTGTCTCTATCACTTATGTATCGCATCTAAAGGTCCGTTTGAAGTTGAGACTGATGAGATTATCAGTAGACTGTCCACAGATCTTAGCTGAATTCTGTGCGTGTGTGTGTGTCCTTTCGTATTGGAAGTAACTTTGTCTGCATAATGCAAGAGGGTTTTAACCGAACTTCGCTCCAAGGAGCAATTTAGCATATTAGTTGACAAAGTTCTTGGCTGCCTCCTCTAGCCTTGCCATTGAAAACGTCCCTTCGCAAGTCTTAAGGAAACTGCCTGTACTCGGAGACTAATTGGGAGGCTGGTATGTAACAACGGACTAGGTGCAGGCGATTTAGATTTGAAACAGATGTGGCTAATAAGAGGCAAAGTCGTCCCTGTGCGCACCATGCAGGCATATAGAGGAAGAAGAGGTATAGATCCATTCATTCCTAACCTCGGCCCTAGATGGAGGTTGAGTGGCCAACTTTATGGCCCGGCCGCTACATCTCGGGTGAGAACCCCGGCACCCTTGGAACGTTAGGCTGGGTGTGTCCCAGAACCGGCCTGGACTAGACGTTTTGGAGTAGAGAATAATTTATTTATTTATTGCCTATGCACGGGATTCGAACTGCGGATTTTACAGCCCGTAGGCTAGTCATTATGCCGTCTACGGCACTCCGGCTCAGTGTGTCCACTAATCAAAGCAATTGTTCGGGAGAAGTCGGGTAATTGTAACAGTTAGCTGTAATCTTCAGAAATAAAATCAGTAAAATTTGTGAATATTGTGACTTCCAAGCATTTTTAAAGATGGGATCTGATGCTGCTACAGAACGGCCTTTATGACAGTATAACGCACAACATAATGACCAACATAATCAATCAGAAAATATATTTCCTTGTGTTCGTGTGTTAACAACAATACAACATGTCCCTTTTATGTTGTCCCTGAGCCCTTCAATCTTATCGCATGGAACATCGCATGTCAGTTGCCTTCTCAGAGACACAACAAAAAGAGACATACTAATTGCGTAACATATTTCTAGATGCAGCCTGCACGAATCTACAGTAGGCTCCACTGTGTCGATTATCGTTCTTTCTTCTTGTTAAAATGGTTGCACATTTGCAAATCACAAGTTAGACTAATTACAGACGAGAAAGAGATCTTCTTGACAGTCTCCTTGTTACAGGCGAGATGATGGGCAGGTGTTCACAAGGGTTGCAGTAGTCTTGTGACGTTTATCTTTCTGTTTGCTTCTTCTTGTTAAACGTGTTTGGGCCACCACGTCATTCTGCTGTGTGTAATTGTTAGACTGTTAACAATAACGCAATTAGGAAACAAACTTCCCTATCATCTTTGTATTGTATTGACTACTGGCTACGAAGTGAAACGTTATCATAATAGGACACTGGCCAGGGTGGGGTGGGGGAGGGAGTTCATGAAAGGAACCCAAACTGAAGCTATACAATCCAATGACTGTACCAGTAAAGCTGAAACGGCGTACTCTAATACTGTCCGTGCGAATAAAAAGTGGTCGGTTTGTAGTTTAAATTTCTTGCGCCATTTTGAAATGCCGTAAAGTGTTCGGTGTAATTAAAGTGCCGGAATGGTCCATCGAAACTGGCTGCGGACAGTGGCGGTCGTTTTCATATTAACCCTTAGAGACAAGACATATCTCCTTATTTGACGTTCAGGTGACCGTGCATCGTTATAAACTCTTATAATAACATCAACTAGATACACTAATTTCTCAAATTTGTTTTTGGAATAAAACTCTATATGTTTCGGACAGTTCCTCTGTCTATCATCAGGAGTTTTTCACTGTACACACAGCAGTGGTATATGTCATACAGGTTTGCTGACAGCTTGCGATCAGGATCAGGATGGAACTGCAGTTCCGTCCTGATCCTGATCGCAAGCTGTCAGCAAACCTGTATGACATATACCACTGCTGTGTGTACAGTGAAAAACTCCTGATGATGGACAGATGAACTGTCCGAAATATGTAGAGTTTCATTCCAAAAATAAATTTGAGAAATGAGTGCATCTAGTTGGTTTTATTACAAGAATATATCCTTATTTACAGTCCTCTTTCGTTCCGCGCAGTAAACACTGTCGAGCTCGGTTATAAAATCTAGCTCGTTGCTGTTGTATAAGGAAAAAGTGGATGTTTGTACTTAAACGCAGTTAAAACATGTAAATACACTCTGTGGTCAGAGTGTAGAATTTTTGAATGTTGAAGCTGGTGGTTATCAAAGTAAAAGCTAGGATTTGAAAGGTTAAAGATCAGTTTTCTGTCTCTTTTGGAGGCTGTATAAGTTTATCAGTTTCAACGGCCCCTATAAATAATCTCCATGCAAGCAAACAATTTCACCACCAGGAATCTCCTTATTGCCTTGCCGGAGATTTCCTTATACTATTTCGCGTACATGAGGTATTGCGTGCCGCAGTTTGATCAACATCCCTCCTTTCACCACGAGTGCCGTTTGTGAAGTATTCGTTTGTTCAGGTTGAGGAAGAAGTAAGCCTGGTTTGTTTTGAATTATGCATGACAGTGATGGCGTGTTAATGCCAGGAAGGTAAGTCACAGGAAAAGCCCAGAACATGCCGGGGCGTTATCGCATGCACCGCCCTCTTTATCCCTAAAGTTTAAATGCCATATTCTAAATTTATATGACGCTAGGATAATATTTCATTTGTCAATATGGATAAGTTTGTTTGCCACTGAATTAAGGGCTGTAATGTTAAATGTTCCATTAGTTGGTTGAATGGAGGGAGAGTTAGAATTTACAGTGAGATAAATGAGGCTGGAGTGTTTACAGATCTGAAAATTGCTTATGGTCGCTGCGTAGTTCATGAACTTTCTGAATTTGTCTCGACGTCACTAATGGGAGGCTCTCTGCAGCAAACGTCATAACAGGGTTAATGATGTTGAGCTCAGAGGCTACGAGCGACTTCATTGGCCCATATTTGTGACACCATAAATTTATTAACTGGCTGAATAAAGATCAAAGCGTGTCCTTTCTTCCAAACCTAAATGCAGATCGATACTAGTGATTGAGGATGCCTGAATATGACGGAGGTGAGGTCTGAAGCTGTCACTGCGGGGACTATGAAGGTCACTGCCTTCTTGTATGTGGCCTCGTACAGTCTGGTATGTAGGTACCAATATATATGAGGTACCTGCCGCTTTTGGATCTACCTTGAAGCTGGAGGCAGTAACTTCTTCCTGAACATTTCCATCTAACTACCAAACTATACGGCGTCACATCCCAGAGAGCACAGAACTTGTTTCCCGTAATTAGCAGTTTTGGAGCCTGAATGTGTAGCCAGTTATGTATTGTACTTGGGGTTATTTCGTGGAATTATTTTTGTAGTTTCTGCAGATCGGCCGCGAGTTGAACGTAATTCTAGGCCGTAATGTCGTGTCGTTTCACTGTAACACGTACGTTTAGTTCGTGTTTGTACGCTAGAGGGAAGAAGTGTCGTTGGCTGCCACTGTTTTATATCTTCTGACTGTCAACATAGGCTTCTGCTTGTAGAAGAACGTTGTCGGCGTTTCTTCTGTGTTGTGCTCTGTAAGAAAACGCTTGGAGATTGGTTGCTCATTGTCGAAAGAGGTTTTTGAAAATACTGCCATTCCGACACCCCGAAGCTCCTTTAAGAACATTAAATATAAAATTTAATCTTTTGTAGCGTTCCCGGAATTATGTTGATACTTGTGCTTCGGGCGTTTTGCAGAAAAGTCGCAGAGCTTTGCCGGAAGGCCGGACTCCCATGGAGGCCAATACTTGGAGGAAGTGACGTTTTAAAGGGGATGGCACTGCAGTGTTGACTGAGCGCTCTGTGCCACTCTGCTCGAAATGTTGTGCAAAGACAATTTGTGAGTCACATAGCATTGGTAGTGTGACTGGCATGCCGAACATTTGTGCCAGTTGCAGGCAGTGCCAACTCAGGCAAGAAGTGAGTGTACTAACTAAGCGAGTGAGTGGTTTAATAAATTAATTATAACAACGAAGACCTTAGATATTGGAGCTGATATTGTCTAATTGAATTGATCGCTGGAAGGGTTTACAGATGGATGAAACACAAATTGGGGTGTGTGTGGGGCGGGAGGTGTGGAGTGTACATGAGTGAATGGACAGATAGGGCACCACAAGTATTGAGGTAATTCAGCATATGGAGAAAGATATAATAACAGGTAAGTCTCTTGGGGGTGGGTAGTCGGTAGTAGGTAGGTCGGTAGGTAGGGAGATAGGTGGGTATGTAGATAGGTAGGTATGTAGGTAGATAGATAGTTGGGTGGGTGGGTGGGTAGTAGTTAGGAAGGTAGGTATGTAGGTAGGTGGGTAGGTGGTAGGTAGGTAGGTAGGTAGGTAGGTGGGTAGTAGGTAGGTGGTAGGTAGGTAGGTAGGTAGGTAGGTGGGTGGGTGGGTAGTAGGTAGGTGGGTAGGTAAGTTTGTATGTAGGTAGGTAGGTAGATATGTAGGTAGGTGGGTGGTAGGTAGGTGGGTAGTAGGTAGGGGGGTAGTAAGTAGGTAGGTAGGTAGATGGGTGGGTAGTATGTAGGTAGGTAGGTATGTAGGTGGGTAGTAGGTAGGTAGGTAGGTAGGTAGGTAGGTATTAGATGGTTAGCAGGTATGAAGGTAGGTAGGTGGGTAGTAGGTAGCTAGGTATGTAGGTGGGTGGGTGGGTAGTATGTAGGTGGGTGGGTGGGTGGGTAGTAGGTAGGTGGGTAGGTAAGTTTGTAGATAGGTAGGTGGGTAGTAGGTAGGTGGGTAGGTAAGTTTGTAGGTAGGTAGCGGGTATAAATAACAAGTTTGCGGACACTTGTGTCCTGTTGTTGCTGAAAGAAAACCTTTATAATTCTCGGTGTAGGCACATACTGGGAGGAAAGAGAAATCCCTACTGGACCACCCGAAAAACCTAGGCGTAGTTGAGGATAATATTGAATTGGGTCTTAAAATAAATAGAATGGGAGAGTGTTGGCCTGATTCATGTTGCTCAGGATAGGCCCTTTTGAAAACTGTGATGAACGTTAGGGTTCCTTAAAAGGCGGAAGATTTATTGGCTACATGAGGAACTCTTAGCTCTTTAAGGAGAAGTCTTCTCCGTGTAGTTAGTTAGTTCACAGAAAAGTAGGACAGCTGTTTGTTGATGGATGGTGTGGAATCATAATCAACCTTTAGCGTCGTTGTTTTTATGTATTCGGCTTTCATGTTTACTTCTGCCGGTAGATGTCATTACTGTACCGAAAAATCTTCACGTCACTGTTCCAAAAAAAATGTGCACTTTATGTATGAGTGGATTATTCCTGCCTAGAAGTGGAGATTTAAGTTTCGAAACTGCTAGTAGCAAAGACGTTCTTTGAAGCAGTTCTGAGACCCTTCATCCACATCTCATGGTCATGGTGTTCCCACCTTACCATAGGCATCATAATGTCCACCCATTCATCAGGCCCACATTGTGAACTCTTCCCAAGATATTTCTCGGCTGAAGTACGTACTTATGCATTTATTTTCTGTTCGTGCTATCAAGGTATGTAGCCCATCGAATTATGCCAGATTTTACTACCCGTCTCCTAACCATAAAGATAACTATCTCACCTCGTCCTTCTTAGTTTTATATAATTTCCCAATCTCCTTTTCTGTGGCGCTGCGGCCCAGCGCGGGCCATGACCTCCTTATTCTTGAGGTTCTAGATCACACACAACGACGTACCACAGTCGGTAGGACTCCTCTGGACGGGTAATCAGCTCGTCGCAGAGACCTATACCTGAACGTTCAACACTCACAATAGAAAAATATCCACGCCGTCAATGTTATTCGAATCCGCAATCCCAGCAAGCAAGCGGCCGCATATCTACGCCTTAGACCGCGCGGCCACTGGGATCGGCCTATAATATTGTTGGTAAACATAAAATACGCCTGTCTGTTATCACCAAATAATGAACGGACTTGTTAAAGTGTATTTTAATTTACGCGTCGAAGAACAGCCATCTACAGGCTCCGATTGCTACGTCCCCAGTGAAGTAACCTCCATATTTACTCGGGACTCTGTCAAAAGCTTTATGCGCAAAGGTGACTGGAAAAGACTCCCAACGCATCGAGCGAGAAGCGTGCATTGTTTACCTTACAGCTTGACCCTACGTGCAGAGTTGTTACTGTCTCTACAATGCAGGAAGGTTTATGGGTGTCCTCAGAATGTCACAAATATGAGAGTTCTCATTATGTCACAGAAGCTGTTATCTTTGGAATTCACTGTTGTACAGAATAGCGTTTGCAAGGGAAAGCGCTTTTTGACTAAGTACAGTCTCCCACGTACCGCACGGAACACGTTTGTTCTGATTATTCAGATTTCACATCCGTACTGAAGTGACGAACAGCATGTCTTACAAACGTAGCTGGAGGATTCCATCACGTTTCAAGACTCACATCTGAGATTCCTGACAGCGAACGAAGTCAAAGCAAGTAGATATTCTCCTGTCGGTACGATCAGCTGAAGGTGTGTAACACTGATGCTTTCATGTGTAAAGAATTGCACTTATGGGGTGACCTTATCTTGAGAGTACATACTGCTTTGTGGGTCGCAGTGGTGTGCAGTTAGTGCTTTTATTATCACGCGTATTTTCCTGCCCTAATCTTTCTCATTTTGCGTTTCGCTTCTAGTTCTTTACATAAATTTACTCTATTTTATCATTATTTTAGTTTGTGTAGTAACTAGAACAAAGGCTGCACGATCGGGTTTTAATTTCTGGGAGGGTTTGGGGTTATGGTCTTCACTACCGCATCCGGCTAGCCATGGTGTTCATCCAGCATCCAACGGGCACCTGGGCCTCTTCTCCGGAGGGTAAAGCGACGGCAGCCTAGAGTTGTCCACTTACCTTCGTCTGAAGCCTATGTATGGAGTAACAGGAATTATATCTCCACTCCCAGACGCTTATGTTACGTGGGGTTTGATTAAAAACCGAAAGAAATCTTACATTGGCCTCTCTCGCATACTTTTTTTGGGTTTACTCGTTTATTGTTACCCTTTTTTCTTATTTCCTTTCTCTCTCCCTTAATTTCGTCCCTTCTTGGTCAGTTCGCAATGTAAAACACCAGAAAAGAGTCTGTCATGTTCCCAGAATATGACCGCGAGTTTCAAGTGGACTATCACTGACATCGGGCAGTTTTTTAAGTGTATAATTTCATTGCATATTTGGTTCATGTCGGACAGAAATAACAAGTTTTTGATGTTTGTGTAACCGTGCATCATTGATGCAATAATAAAAACAGCCAACTAGATGCAACAATAGTAATTTTTTTAATAATTCCAATCAGCTCAACTTGTTTCGGGCGATAATTTTACCCATTCTGAAGAGCACTAGACTGTGTTTACAGCATGTGGTATAAAGCACCGACGCTGCTGCCTGCAGGCAGTTTTACTTGTTGATCTGTGTTTGTGCGCTCATATTGGGCGTAACTCCTGAAATATTTGTTAGAAAAGAAAGAAATGTTGTTGAAGCAGACGTGGAGAAATGAAAGTCATTTTATGCCCAGCATACATTTTAACTCTGACGGGCCTTAAGGCGAATGATCCGAAGCTCCTTTGATTTGAATTTGATGCTTGCAGTGATCTGCTTACCTGTCTGTCCTACCTGTCCACAGGTTCGTCCCGACTGTTTTACTACGCTGTTCTGAACAGAACATCAAAGGTCAGCATTCACGCGTTGCAAATATTTCGGCAAGAACACCTTGAACTTGAGTCTTTAACCCAGTGCGCACGTTACCTAGCTTCTTGTTCTCCCGATACGTGGCGGTAGGTACGAAGTGTCTGTGGGAGAACGTGACGTCTTGTGCACGATCGTGCGCCGTCATTCAGTTTTGCTCTCCCACCTCAACACAAGTCTTGCTGATTGGGCCTATTGGAAGCAATGATTACCTCAATTCTTGTTAACCGACGAACAGAAAGCTAATCACAGTACACTTTAATTATCCGAGAACACGCTACGAAAAGCCGATTTCGATAGTAGAAACATTTTAGTTACGACGTGTATTGAAGTGACGGCGCTGCTACAACGATGGACTTTTCGAAGCGTCCGACCCGGGAAGCTTACACAGTCCGTGAAACATACGGCGTTAGACTAGCAACTGGATTCATTCTTCAAGTTCTCGTCCCTCGGATCGATGGACGGTACGTGCTGCAGCAGGAGATCACGTTCTGCGAGAGCTGCACGAAGTGTGACGAGGTGCGAGATGCGTCACTGTAGTCGTCAGTAATGCGCTTTGCTCCGTTTCTACAGTATGCGGCGTCGCTTGGCGTCGTTTACGTTAACGTTACATGCCTGTAGAATGCAGCACCCATTAAACTAAACTCCGAAGCCTTAGTCCGCGCGCGAACTATACCGACAGAGCGGCTGCCGCCGGTCGGCGAAGTTAGTGCCAACTTTTGCGGATAGAGGGTTGTCACGTGGTCAGCGCAACGGGTCTCCACAGCCGTTAATCTCTGTTTTCTGAACCTGGAGCCGCTACTTTTTTCATTCAAGTAGCTCCTCAGTTGACCTCACGAGGCTGAGTGGACCCCGTTCCAGACCCACTACTACTCAGAAAATCTGGTAGCGCCGGGGATCGAACCCGGG
>Ga0123353_10012293_pt1 | contig 12154 bp, 10 predicted proteins | sample TergutLab28metaG_3_FD_92763 | JGI IMG/M metagenome (GOLD analysis project Ga0123353, IMG submission 92763) | Labiotermes labralis P3 segment gut microbial communities from Petit-Saut dam, French Guiana - Lab288 P3 | ecosystem: Host-associated > Arthropoda: Insects > Digestive system > Gut ... | reverse complement strand
CCGCATATATTTTAGGACTCTTTTTGGATGATTTTAGCGCGGAAGAAATCAGCAGCTTCGCAAACGAGGCGTATAGCGCGCCGGGATTTGATCATCCAGATATAGCGCCGCTCCATAGACTCGACGACAGAACGTTCTTTCTCGAACTCTGGCACGGCCCGACCTGCGCTTTCAAGGATATGGCGCTTCAGGTCCTTCCGCGCCTGCTGACAGCATCGCTTCGCAAGACAGGTGAAACGCGCGACGTTTGCGTGCTGGTGGCCACTTCCGGCGACACAGGGAAAGCGGCCCTTGAGGGGTTTTCCGACGTGCCCGGCACAAAAATCATGGTTTTCTACCCGCGCGACGGGGTGTCGGATGTTCAGAAACTGCAAATGACGACGCAGAGCGGTGAAAATGTCAATGTCGTCGCGGTCGGTGGGAATTTTGACGACACGCAGACGGGTGTGAAGGCGATTTTCTCCGACGCGGTTTTGCATGAAGAGCTGGACGAGTTGGGATATTTCCTGTCTTCCGCAAATTCCATTAATTGGGGAAGGCTTGTCCCGCAGATAGCATACTATGTTTCGGCTTATTGCGACCTGTTGAACGAAGGCGCGGTCGCCCCAGGCGACAAGATCAACTTTTGCGTCCCAACCGGGAATTTTGGTAATATCCTGGCCGCCTGGTATGCGGAACAGATGGGTTTGCCGATCCATAAGCTAATATGCGCATCCAACCGCAACGATGTGCTCACCCAGTTTATAAGCGCCGGGATATACGACAAAAACAGGCCGTTTTATCAGACAGTTTCCCCGTCGATGGATATTCTCGTATCAAGCAATCTCGAACGGCTGCTTTTCGAGCTTTCCGGCAAAGACGGCGAGGCGACCTCCGGGTTCATGTCCTCGCTGGGAAGCGACGGACGATACGAAGTTCCCGATTCGATACGGGACGAAGTAAGCCGTGTTTTCGCGGCAGGGCAATGTTCCGAAAATGAAACGATAGCCGCCATCGCCGGCGTATTCAAAGATCACCGTTATCTCATCGACACGCATACTGCGGTAGCGCATAAAGTCCTGGGCGACTACAGGGCGAGGTCGGGCGATGAGACGCTCAGCGTGGTAGTGTCGACGGCAAGCCCGTTCAAGTTCAGCGACAGCGCATTAAGGGCGCTTGGGCAGCCGACTCAGTGCAGCGGAGTCGAGCTTATTGAGAAACTGGCGGAATTTGCAGGCTGCCCCGTGCCGGCGCCGCTTTTTGGCCTTGATAAAAAACAAGAACGGTTCATGGATTCGGTAACTCCCAACGAGATGAGCGCGGCTGTCAAGGCGTTCCTGTATGACAGGGGCTAACTCGGGGGATAACGCAGGGATAGTTCGCGCGATAACGCGGGGATAACGCAGGGATAACTCGCGCGATAACTCAGGCGACGATGACTTTGAAAGGAGGTCGATGCTATTTGGCCTTGTATGCGATAGGGGACTTGCATTTGTCGCTCGGTTCCGACAAGCCGATGGACATATTTGGCGGCGGCTGGAACGACTATATGGAAAAAATCAAAACCGGATTCTCGATTCTCGGACCCGATGATGTGTGCGTGTTGTGCGGAGACACATCCTGGGGTATGTCATTTGAAGAAAGCCTCGAAGATTTTAGATTCATCAGCGAAATGCCCGGAAGAAAAATCATCCTCAAGGGCAACCACGATTATTGGTGGACAACAGTAACGAAAATGAATGCCTTTTTCGCTGAAAACGGCATTGAGAATATAGATATACTCAACAATAATTGCTTCTTCTATGAAGGCGCGGCCATCTGCGGTACGCGCGGATGGATTGCGGAGGCCGAGGTCGAAGCTGAACACAACGCAAAAATAATGGCGCGGGAGACCGGCAGGCTGCGCGCATCGCTACAAGCTGCGGGAGACGCAGAAGTAAAGCTGTGCTTTATGCATTATCCGCCCAGGTACGGTAATACAGTTTGCGAAGACATCGTCGCGGCGATGAGCGAGTACGGCGTGAAAAAATGCTGGTACGGCCATATCCATGGTTTTGGCCACAGGCTCGCCGTGCGCGGGGAGGTCGACGGGATAGTTTATGAAATGATTTCCGCGGATTTCGTGGACTTCGTACCGCAAAGGATCATGTGACGACAATACTATATGGTGAATTGTAAAAGTAAGTTCCGGAGTCGGTACACTATATTTAGAAAAATATTTGCATTTATTCAACTAGTCTGATACAATATCATGCGTATGCCCTGATGGAGCAACAAAAGCGAGGCCTTGTACGGCCCTGGAGGAAATGCAGTTGAATATTAAGAATTGCGAGAGAAAAGAAAAAGGCGAAGCGGTAGTTACTATTGAGATCAATTCCGATGAATTCGAATCGGCGATCATTAAGGCATTCAACAAAAACAGGAACAGGATATCGGTACCCGGCTTCCGCAAGGGTAAAGTCCCCTGGACTATGGTAAAGAAATTGTACGGCGCCGCTACTTTTCACGCCGAAGCCCTTGAACTGATTTATCCCGAGGCCCTTAAGTTCGTCGTCGCGGAAACAGGGCAGGATCTGGTGGGTCACCCGGAACTGACCGACGTAGATATGAAAGACGACGGCAGCGTCGACGTTACGATAAACGTGATTTTCTACCCAGATGTAAAGCTTGGCGGGTATAAGGGCCTATCGGTGGCCAAAAATGTGGTGGAAGTCCCCGAAGATGAGATCGACGCCGAAGTCGAAGGTATGCGGGAGCGCAACGCGCGCATTGAAAAAGCGGATCGCCCGGCGGCTAAAGGCGATATCGCCATTATCGACTACCAGGGCTTCGTGGACGGGGAACCGTTTATGGGAGGGCAATCCGACAACTTCGAGATCGCCATAGGTTCAGGCAAGTTGATCCCCGGATTCGAGGATAGCCTGATTGGAATGGAGGTCGGCGAGGAACGCGACATTAACCTGACCTTCCCGGACGATTACCACGAGCACTTAGCAGGCGCGCCCGTCTTATTTAAGGTAAAGCTAAACGAACTAAGGGAAAAGATATTGCCTGAGCTTGACGATGAGTTTGCGGTGGATGTGTCAGAATTTGACACGCTTGACGAGTATAGGGCGGACATCGGAAAGCGGCTGGGGAAGGCGAAGCAGGATGCAGCCGACGAAGCATATGAGAACGATTTGATTGACATGGTCGTCGGTTCCATGGAAGCGGAAGTGCCGGAATTTATGATCGCAGAACAAAATGAAATAGCGTTTAGCAGAGTTAAGCGCCAGATCTCGGCATACGGCATGGATCCTGACGAGTATTTTAAAACTTCGGGTATAACGCCGGAGGAGTTCAAGGACAGTACGCGTGCAGACAGCGAACATCAGGTCAGGATTTGGCTTGCCCTGGAGAAGATAGCTGAACTTGAGGGGATCGAAGCAAGCCCGGAGGATATTGAAAATGAATACGTCAAGATAGCGGCGAGCGCCGGTATTGACATCGAAAAGCTGAAGGAAACAGTATCTCAGGAAAAAATGACCGAAGAGTTGAAGCTGAGGTACGCCAAAAAGTTTTTAGTTGACAACGCGGCGGGGAACGAGACAGGCGACGCGACCGAGGGCGCCGTTGACAACGCTGCGGACGACGCGACTGACGACGAAACAGATAACGAGACAGGCGACGCGACCGAGGGCGCCGTTGACAACGCTGTGGACGACGCGACTGACATCGAAACAGATAACGCGACTGGCGACGCCTCGACGGACGGCGCGACATAGAATAGAAAGGGGAACACTAAAATGAGCTTGGTGCCATATGTTATAGAACAAACCTCCCGCGGGGAGAGATCATACGATATTTTTTCAAGGCTGCTCAACGACCGCATTATTTTCCTGAGCGAGGAAGTCAACGACACGACGGCAAGCCTTGTAGTCGCGCAGATGCTTTATCTCGAAGCGCAGGACCCGGACAAGGACATCCACTTCTACATAAACAGCCCCGGAGGATCGGTGTCGGCGGGTTTGGCTATATTCGACACGATGCAATACCTTAAAGCCGACGTCTCGACGATATGTATCGGCCTTGCGGCGAGCATGGGCGCGTTCCTGCTCTCGTCGGGCGCAAAAGGGAAACGCAATGCGCTGCCAAACTCTGAGATAATGATACATCAACCGTCCGGCGGCTTTCAGGGCCAGGCGACCGATATACAAATACATGCCGAAAAAATCCTGCGGACAAAGGAACAGATCAACAGGATACTCTCGGAAAACACGGGAAAACCGATCGAACTGATCCGGGAAGCGTCGGAGCGTGACAATTTCATGACAGCCAACGAAGCTTTGGAGTTCGGCATTATTGACAATGTTATTTATAAAAAGTAGTAGTAGGAGTATTTGATTTAATGGCAAAACAAAACGACACCAGAAGCGTCCGTTGCAGTTTTTGTGGGAAAAGGCAGGATCAGGTAGACCGGATAATAGCCGGTCACGGCGCTTCGTATATTTGTAACGAGTGCGTATCGCTATGTACGAGCATACTCGGCGACGAGTTCATCCCCATGCAGATCATGCAGAAGGAGTCTTCGGAAATCGACATAGATTTCGGACGGCTGCCCAAACCGGCTGAAATACGCGCGACGCTGGATGATTATGTCATAGGGCAGGAAGACGTAAAAATAGCGTTATCGGTCGCGGTGTACAATCATTACAAGCGGCTGGTGCATCAGAATAAGAACGATACCGAGCTGCAAAAGAGCAATGTGCTGCTCATCGGCCCGACAGGCTCGGGAAAGACCCTTTTTGCGCAGACTTTGGCGAGGATACTGAAAGTTCCCTTCGCTATCGCGGACGCCACGACGCTGACCGAAGCGGGATATGTGGGCGATGACGTCGAAAACATTCTGCTGCGCCTGTTGCAGGCGGCGGACTTCGATATCGACAGCGCGCAGCGCGGGATAATATATGTCGACGAGCTCGACAAGATAGCCAGAAAAAGCGAAAACACTTCCATAACGCGCGACGTTTCCGGAGAAGGCGTACAACAGGCGCTGCTAAAGATCCTTGAGGGCACAGTGTCGAACGTCCCGCCGCAAGGCGGCCGCAAGCACCCGCACCAGGAGTTCATAAGCATCGACACGACAAACATCCTCTTTATCTGCGGAGGCGCTTTTGAGGGGATGGACAAGATAATCGAAAACAGGCTCGACAAAAGGGGTATCGGGTTCGGGGCGGATATAAAAAGCAAACTGGAAAAGGACACGGGTGAGATACTGAAGGATATCCAGCCCCACGACCTGCTCAAGTTCGGCCTTATACCGGAGCTTGTCGGGCGTATGCCGGTCATTGCCCCCCTCAACTCCCTTACAAGGGACGACATGATACGTATATTGACCGAACCGAAAAACTCCCTCGTCCGTCAGTACACGACGCTGCTGAGTTACGACAACGTTTCACTGGAGTTCAACGAAGACGCGCTCGGCGCAATAGCCGACCGGGCCATTTCGATGGATATAGGCGCCCGCGGATTGCGGAGCATCATGGAGAAAACGATGCTTCATATCATGTACGAAATCCCCTCGGACAGGAAAATCGAAAGAGTCACCATAACAAAAGAATGCATAGCAGGAGACGCCCCGCCGCAGATCGCGAAGCGGCCCAAAGCACGAATCGACCCCGACGCACTTCCCGCAAAAGCCAGCGGTTCGTAATTCCCGATAGATAAGCACATACTGCAGCCCGCAGCCCCGGCGCCCCGGCCAAAAGCCTGGAGGCCTATACTGCGGAGCAGACCGTATAGGAGAACCAAATATGAATGACTACGATAGTGTGAAGATGGAATTCCTGCCACTGCTCGCGCTGCGGGGCCTTACAGTGTTCCCCAATATGCTGCTGAACTTCGACGTCGAACGCACGATGTCGACAGGCGCCCTGGACGTCGCCCAAAACGGCGACAGAAGGATTTTCCTGCTGGCACAAAAAGACATAACTAAAGAAACGCCCACAGAGCGTGATTTATATAAAATCGGCACGATATGCTATGTCAAGCAGGTACTTAAAGTACCGGGCAGCGGCATGAAGGTGCTTGTCGAAGGAAGCTGCCGAGCGAGGCTCATATCCATGCGCGGCGAGAGGAAGTACTTCATTGCGGAAGTCGAACCTATAACCGAGGAACTTGCGCCGAAGAATTCCGCAAGGGTCGAGGCGCTCATCAGGAAAAGCATAAGCCTGTTCGACACATATTCCGCGCTTTCGGCAAGCGTCTCGAAGGAAACCGTGCTCACGCTTTTCACTTTTTCCGATCCCGGTAGGATAGCGGACTATATTGTCCAGAACATGTACTCAAAGCCGGAGAAAAAGCAGCTCATACTTGAGACCGTAAAACCGATCAAGCGCCTTGAGATAATCTGCGACATGATTGCCCGCGAGATAGAGGTCCTGGCGATCGAGAGGCAGATAGACACAAAGCTTCGAATGCGACTTGAGAGCAACCACAGGGATCACATACTCCGCGAGCAGCTAAAAGTCATCCAGTCGGAACTCGGGGACACGGGGAGCGACGAATCATCCGAGCTGCTGGCCTACAGGGAGCATATACTGGCGCTGGGGCTCAGCGACGATACGGAAAGGAAAATACTCAAGGAGATAGATAAACTGGAGAAACAGGCGTTCGGCTCCGCCGAGGCGTCCGTTATCCGCAATTATTTGGACACCTGCCTCGAACTGCCCTGGAACACGACCACGACCGAACGCATAGACATTGCGGCGGCGCGTAAAATACTCGACGACGACCATTACGGCCTTGACAAGGTCAAAGACCGTATCATAGAATTTTTGGCCGTGAGGCAACTGTCGCCAAAAATCACAGGCGCGATCATATGCCTCGTCGGGCCTCCCGGAGTCGGTAAGACGTCCGTGGCCATAAGCGTTGCAAGGGCCCTTAACAGGAAGCTCGCGCGCCTGGCGCTCGGAGGCGTGCATGACGAGGCTGAGATACGGGGGCACAGGAAAACGTATATCGGCGCAATGCCGGGCAGGATCATTTCCGCGATCAAGCAGGCCGGGAGCCGCAATCCCCTGATGCTGCTCGACGAAATCGATAAACTGGGCAGCGACCAGCGCGGGGACCCCGCCTCGGCGCTCCTCGAAGCCCTCGACCCCGAACAAAACATGAACTTCCGCGATAACTACATGGAAGTGCCGTTCGATTTATCCGACGTGATGTTCGTGACGACGGCAAACACGACCGATACGATACCGCGCCCGCTCCTTGACAGGATGGAAATAATCGAGCTGACCAGTTATACCGATATGGAAAAGCTCGAAATAGCAAAGCGCCACCTTGTCCAGAAGCAGCGCAAAAAGCACGGGCTAAGCGGCCATCAGCTCAGGTTCAGGGACAACGCGATTTTGGAGATAATCTCCGCTTACACGCGCGAATCGGGCGTGCGTATCCTGGAGCGCGAAATCGCGGCGATATGCCGGAAAACCGCGGCAAAGATCGCCGCGGACGACGTTAAATCTGTCATGATTTCGATCGATATGCTCGACGAGTTCCTCGGCGTGCGGAAATACAAGCCGGAAGTGATTGCTCAAGGCGCGGAGATCGGACTCGCAAACGGGCTTGCCTGGACAAAGACGGGCGGATCGATGCTCGAAGTCGAGGTCAATGTGCTCATCGGGACAGGCAACCTCGAACTGACCGGCAACCTTGGGGATATCATGAAGGAGTCGGCGCACGCGGCTGTGTCGTACATCCGCAGCAGGGTGGAGATGCTGGAAATCGACCCCGAGTTCTACAAAACCCATGATATCCACATACATTTCCCCGAGAGCGCGATTCCAAAAGACGGCCCTTCGGCAGGTATTACGATGTGTATCGCCGTCATATCGGCGCTGTGCGGCGCCCCCGTGAGGCGCGATATCGCCATGACGGGAGAGATCACCTTGCGCGGGCGCATTCTTCGCGTCGGCGGGTTGAAAGAGAAAACTATGGCCGCCATGCGCGCCGGGATCAGGACCGTCATCATACCGGCGGACAACGAACCCGACCTTGAAGAGATAGACCAGGTGGTAAGGAATTCCTTGAATTTCATTACAACGGACAACATCGACAGCATACTCGATATTGCCATAGACTTTTCAGGTATCAGGAAGAATGTCATTACGTCCGTCACGCCGATACTTGAAAACGAGAGGATCATTCCGAGCACAAGCACAAATGCGCCGATGAGACATTGATGTGAGTTTATGAATATTCACAATGTTGAGTTTATTAAATCAGCGGCTGACGCGCGGGGGCTGTTACACGACGGGCTCCCGCAGGTCGTGTTTTCGGGGAGATCGAACGTAGGCAAATCCTCGGTCATAAACAAGCTCCTCAACCGAAAGAACCTTGCGCGCGTCGCGTCGTCGCCGGGGAAGACGATACACATCAATTATTTCCTGATCGACAAGACGGCGTATTTCGTGGATTTGCCCGGTTACGGCTACGCGAAGGTTTCGAAAGCCGAACGCGACCGCTGGTCGGGATTGATGGAGGAATACTTCTCCGGAGCCGGGCATATAGCGCTCGGCGTTATGATAGTCGACGCGCGCCACAAACCAACTGCGGACGATATAACGATGGCTGATTGGTTCATCGCGTCCGGTTGCCGGCTTGTGGTCGTGGCGAACAAGGTCGATAAAGTCAAGGGCAGCGAAGTTGAGCCGAATGTCGCACGCATACGTGAAACGCTGCGTTTGGGCGAAGATACGCAAATCATTCCGTTTTCCGCCGAGAAAGGCACAAACAGGGCGGAACTCACCGCCGTGGTGGAAAGCGCCGTTTCGAAAACCTAGGTTTTAAGACGGCGCGGGCAGAGTGCAGCGCGTAAAGTGGACGGGACAGGGAGACAATGCTTTGGGGAATTTCTTTCAAAATCTAAATTGGTCCTTCTTGACAGACGTATTAACCGTGGCAATCCCCGCGCTTGTTTGCCTAACGATTCACGAACTGGCGCATGGGTTTACGGCATATAAGCTCGGCGACCCGACCGCGAAGAAAATGGGCAGGCTTACCTTCAACCCCATTAAGCATATAGACATATTCGGACTGCTCATGATGGTCATGTTCAAATTCGGATGGGCGAAACCGGTGCCGGTCGACATGCGCAACTTTAAAAAGCCTAAATGGTACATGGCGATAACAGCCTTTGCGGGCCCTTTATCAAATATGATCCTTTCCGTCATATTCTTCTTTGTTTTCGGACTTCTCCTTACGCCCCTCGGAGGACCTTACGCTCAGGGCGCCGGAGGCTTCGTAATCGATATGATATATATCACCGCTTATATAAACGTAGCGCTTGCGGTTTTCAATCTGATACCGATACCGCCGCTGGACGGCTCGAAGGTCCTGTTTTCATTGTTGCCGGAGAAGGCTTATTATATCCTAATGCGTTACGAGCGGTACGGTATAATAGTTCTGATCATCTTTTTGAACATGGACTCGATTCTTAATATAAACGTTTTCGGCGCAACAATCGGCAGATTAACGGGGACGTTGGTGGACGCCCTGTCCTGGGTTTGGCGCGCCTCGTATTCGCTTGTAAACTAACTTATGGACCTGGTGTTTTCTTGTTTTTATTAACGTTGTTGGTCCATAAGCTACTTACTTCAAACGGGAGAGCATATGGAAAGTCCTGTTTTCAAGCTCGAGGGAGTCGTTAAAACTAAAAATGACATCTCTGACTTCGAAGGTCCGCTCACGCTGATCCTTCAGTTACTGAGCAAGAACAAAATCGAGATCAGGGATATCAGTATCTCGCTCATACTCGAACAGTACCTGACGTTCCTCGACGGTATGGCGGAACTTGACCTTGATATTGCGAGCGAGTTCGTGGCGATGGCGTCGCATCTCACATATATCAAGACGAAGACGCTGCTGTCGAGGGGCGAGGAAGTTTCGGAACTCGAACAACTGATAACCTCGCTTGAAGAACTCCGCCGCGGCGACGTCTATCTGCAAATAAAGGCGGCAGCGCAAATCCTGGCCGGGAAGTACATCGCCGACGGTATTATGCTGCCGGGACCGCCGGAGTACGTCGCGCAGGATGACGAGTACAAGTACTTCCATGACAGCAGCGACCTTTTAGGAGCGATTTATTCCGTTATCGGCAGGGAAAACGCGATGCTTATAAGCATTAACCCCCGCGAGGCTTCATTCCCGCGACGGAAGGCATATTCGGTTCCCGACAAGATTGCCGAGATCCTGGATATACTCAAACAAAAAGGCAGCATACTTATCACTGAGTTATTTTATGAAAGCAGCAGCCGCATCGAGCTGATCACTATGCTTGTCGCCATTCTTGAACTCTGCAAAGTCGGCAGCGTGCTTCTGACAGGCGGACAGGACGAGATCACGGCGACATATACGGGAGCGGGCAGGGAACCCGAACTTTCTGACGAATGGTAAAACGGAAACGTTAACGATATTTATAGTAGCAGGAGAAGACCATTGGAATTGCCTGTGGACGGACAACTTGAAATCGACGCGGAGGCAAAATTGCGCAACCTGGAGTGCGCTATTGAAGCTATACTGTTCGTCTCGGGAGAACCTGTCAGGCAAGCCCGTATAGCGGCGGCGCTGGGCGTCGAGGAGTCGGACGTCGAGGCGGCCGCGGACAGGATGAAGGGCCAATACGCTTTTGAGCGGCGGGGCATCAGGCTCGTAAACCTGGACGACTGCCTGCAACTGTGCTCTTCACCCGAATATGCGGACTGCATAAGATATGCCCTAGAGACAAGGTCGCCGCCCAGACTGTCGCAACCGGCGCTTGAAGTCTTATCGATAGTCGCTTATTTCCAGCCGGTCACAAGGTTATACGTCGAACAGATCCGGGGCGTGGACAGCTCTTATACGCTGGGTCTGCTCCATGACCGCGGCCTTATAGAACCGTGCGGCAGGCTGCCGGCGCCCGGACGCCCGCTCCAATACAGGACGACGCATGTTTTCCTGAGGACCTTTAGCCTCCAGTCGCTCGGCGAACTGCCGGATCTGCCCCGGGTGGAGAGTATAGACGACGGCAGGGAAGGGATACAGGACGCTATTTTCGAACTGAGGTCGCGTGAAGGACCAATGGAAGAAACAAGGATAGAACCGGGGGAAGGGCCAAGGAAAGGACCGGGGGAAGGACAGAGTAGTCCGTTATGATTGCATTAGCTATTGTACTGTCCATATTGATCCTCCTTGCGCTGCTGCGGTTCGGCGTGTCGGTCGAGTACAGCGCGGACGGCTTGGTCGTGAAGATACTGGCCGGCCCGCTGCGCCTGAAGGCATTTCCGAAAAAAGAGAAGATCGTGAGCGCTTCAAAAGAGGCCAAACGCAAGGCTCGAAAAGAAGAAAAGGATAGGAAAAAGGCTGAAAAAAAAGAAAAGGCCAAGACCGAAGAGAAGAAACCGGGTGCTATGGGAACGGTGCTCGAGCTGCTGCCCGCAATTAAAAAAACGCTTGGCCGCCTACGGCGCAGGCTGCTGATCAAGAGACTCGTCATACATTACACTGTCGCGGGCGACGACCCATATAAGACGGCGATGACGTTCGGGAACGTTAACGCGGCGATCGGGGTAGTGCTCCCTGTACTGGAGAAAGCTTTCAGGATCAGGCGACGGGATTTTCGGGCAGTTGCGGACTTCAGTTCTTCACAGCAAGGCATATACATAAACGCAGCCATATCTCTCGCCGTCTGGGAAGCTGTTTATATCGTTTTTGCTATACTCCCCGCTGGGATAAGAGTATTAACTAATAAAGGGACGACAGAAAGAAAGGAAGAGCTTAAAGATGGAAAAGACACCGATAGCTGATTTGATGGAAGCGACGATGAAGAAGATCAGGGAGATGATCGATGCGAACACGATCGTCGGCGAACCGATAACTACGGATGATGGGATCACGCTTATACCGGTATCGAAAGTGAGCCTCGGATTTGCGGGCGGCGGTACGGATTTCTCAAAGAAACAGCAGACCCAGCCAGGATTCGGGGGAGGCCTCGGCGCGGGAGTCAAGATCGAACCCGTGGCGTTCATTGTCGCAGTAGGAGGGAGCGTGAAACTGCTTCATATTGCGCCCCCCGCGGAGTCGACTATCGACAGGCTTATCGAGACGGTTCCCGTGGTAATCGATAAAGTTACCGGTTTTATCAATAAAGACAAAGAAT
>Ga0123353_10012292_pt1 | contig 12154 bp, 10 predicted proteins | sample TergutLab28metaG_3_FD_92763 | JGI IMG/M metagenome (GOLD analysis project Ga0123353, IMG submission 92763) | Labiotermes labralis P3 segment gut microbial communities from Petit-Saut dam, French Guiana - Lab288 P3 | ecosystem: Host-associated > Arthropoda: Insects > Digestive system > Gut ... | reverse complement strand
TGTCTGCGAATAGTTAGCGGCAGGTCAAATATCGCTTTGCAGCATAAGTTTGAAATGAACTTATATGTCCAATCCTCATACTTTCCGAATATCCCGAAAAAACGCAGATTGTATATGTTATCGGAAAGCCTTGCGTAAGCATTCATAATGTACTTTGCCAGCCCGTAACCATCAACAGGGATCCGCTTACCGATATCATCCTCACTTGCTTCCACAATATCATAGCGTTTATCAAACTCTGCGCCTGTTCCGAAGTATATGATTTTTTCCAGATTATTACTGTACTTTTCTAAGTTGAAAAACATTTTTAAATCAGTTTCCAATATATCATATGCACTAGATGCAGCATGTATCAATATATCAATTTTATGCGTATCAAAGTAACGAGATACTGCATCTGAATCTATTAAATCAAGCTCTTCTCTATTTGGAGTAAATAACTCGTACTTCTTATTTAATGCCTCTGTAAGATTATTTCCGATAAATCCTACTTTTCCGGTTCCGGTTATCATTAAACGTTTCACAGTTTAGTTATCCTCCGAAATTTTCATGTTATCTCTGTGCTCATCTTCAGGTAAAAAAGGAAACATCACCTCAAGGGAAGGAGTCTGCATGATTCCATATGCATCCATCTTGCTTTTTACTATAGGCAGGTACTCAACATCCATTGGGGTAATCACTTCAACAATCTTGGGCTTGTTGTCCGCTAATGCTGCCTTCACACCTGCTTCCATATTTCCTGCATTGTCAATCCTAATGTAGCGTAAACCATAAGCTTTGGCAAGTAGTTCTAAATCAGGAAATGTAATCCCGCTTTCCTCCGTGCATCCGGCATGTCTGCCATTAAAATGAGCGTCCTGCATAGTTCGTATCTGCCTGTAGCCTTTGTTGCTGTCTACAAATACTATTATTGGTAAATCATATTTTTTTAGTAATGACAACTCTTGAATGTTATGTTGTAAGCTTCCGTCTCCCTCACATACGATTACTCTTGATTTTGAGGCAACACACGCCCCAATTGCTCCCGGCAATGCTGTTCCCATGCTGCCTAACCCAATATGGCTGATAAACCGTTGCTCATCGTGAATTTGCGGAATATAGAAAACATATATAAATGCAGATGGTGATGTGACAAGAGTATCCTTGCTACCCATATACCGGCTGATATATCTTACAATTTTATATGGGTTTACATTTTGCTCGTCACCGGGTTCATACTCATATGAAGATGGATATTTTTGTTTCATCAAATTACAGTAATCCCACCAAAGCTCGCGTTTTTTTGTAATAACACCATTATTTCTTAACATGGCTTCAATAAAGACTCCCGCGTCGCATTGAATTTTTTGCGCCCCGGGCATATTTAGTTTTTCCAGCTCCGCTGCATCAACATTAATAATTGTTCTCTTTGCCTTTGGCGCAAAAGTGCTTTCATTATATGCTGTCAGATAATATCGCAACCCACTTCCAAGTGACAACATATAATCACTGTTTTGCAAAATATAGTTTGCATATCTGTCTGCTACTATTCCGGCGCATCCGAAGTAATATCGTTCATCTTCATTTTTTAGAATTCCGCGAACTCGCCGTGACGAGACGACAGGAATATTCCATTTTTTTATTAATTGCTTCAAAAGCATCTCGGCGTGTGCGAGCCTTATACCACTTCCAACCATTAACACCGGACGTTTAGCTTTATTTAGCTGCGAAACAACTAACGCTTCATCAGCCAAGCCTAATACAGTATGGGATTTGAATCCTTCGTCTTTGGGAGTAAATCCGCAAAGTTTATCAGGTTGAATGTTTTTCGACTGAATATCCAAAGGAATGTCTATCCACACAGGGCCGGGACGCTCATGTTGCGCAATGAAAAATGCTTTTTCTAAATGGTATCGAATTTCCTCTGCATTCATGATAGTAACAGCATATTTCGTTATCGGCTTAACGATTGATACAATGTCTGCCTCTTGCGCTCCTGTCTGGCGTACCCCCGGTATCTTCGAAATTGTATCAGTCCTGACTTGACCTGAAATGTAAACAACAGGTGTCGAATCAATATACGACGAAGCCAGCGCAGTTATAGTATTGGTTGCTCCCGGTCCGGTTGTTACAATACATACTCCCGGTTTACCTGAATAAATAGAGTATCCGTCCGCACAGAAGCCGCTTGCCTGCTCATGTAAATTATGATAACGATTTATCGTTTTACTTTGAACTAGCGAATCAAGGATATGCATTATCCCACCGCCGGAAAGAAGAAAAACATCATCTATACCCGCACTTTCCAAAAAGCTAATTACATAATCAGACAATTTCATTAGAATACTCTAATCTCCTATCATTGTTGTTATACACATACCGCTCTATGTACGTAAATCGGTCACCATATAGTCCATCCACCATCCACATGTACGCTTTGCCCTGTAATATATGATGATGCATCAGATGATAAGAATACAGAAATGCCTTTCAAGTCCTCAGGTACACCAATCCGGTTTAAAGGATTTTTTTTGCGTATATTATCTATAAATTTATTATCCTGTTGCACAGCAGGACTTGGGAACGCACCCGGTACAATGCAATTGCATCGAATATTGTATTTTGCATAGTTGCACGCTATATATTTAGTGAGTTGGATTATTGCGGCTTTACCCGCACCGTAATTTGCCGGGTTTGGTGCATTTTTTGTGCCATAGTACAGATCAGGGTTTGGAGAAACAACCCCATACATAGAGGAAATGTTAATTATATTTCCATGCTTCTGCTTTTGCATCTGCTGCAAGATAAATTTTGAAATATTATAAGTGCCGCCGATTGTACCATGAAGCCCTTCCATAAACTCATCATACGTCTGCTCCTCTATCTTGCCCGGCATTGAAAAGGCGGCATTATTAATTAATACATCAATACTGTTAAATTTACCCAGAACAAGTGCTAATAATCCCAGAACCGATTCTTCATCAGTGAAATCTAGCCCAGTGCCAATAGCGTCTATACCATATTTTTTGCTTAAATGACTCGCCCACTCGGTATTCCGCGCAACATCCCTACTGCCGATTATCACAGACGCACCATACTGAGCAACAGATTCTGAAATGGTTCTTCCGAGATGTGTTGAACCACCGGTTACAATAATCGTTTTATCTTTCAGACTGAAAATATCATTCATAGCTCTACCGCCTCCATAGTGAGGGATTAATAATACTCTCCGGCAAGTCATTAAATAATCCTTCAATTTCACAAATTATGGCATTGGCCAAATGTGGCATTTTGTTGATTTCTAAATTCTCATGTAATTGCTCCAGTGTTTCACACCCAACAAAAAAGTGAGAAAGCGCATTATTATCCCTTACATACAAAAATGCAAGTTGCGCTTGTGTATAACCGGTTTCATTGCATAGTTCATTGTATTTATCTATATATTTACATGAATCATGCAAATACCCGGGAATTTCGCTTACTTCCATCAGAAGGAGACCTTGTAGAAAAACGGAGCGTGTATGAAGCTCAATATGGGATTTCTTCATTATCGATAGATAATCCGGCTTCATTATCCTCGCATCAAAAACATTAAATGGTGCTTGTATAATATCAATGTCTAGATAGTTGCATGCTGACATCATATCTTCAGGACTGTAGATTGATACTCCTATCTTATCAATAATCGAATCTTTCTTCAGCTTTTCGACGATTGGAGAGACAGTAGCAGAGTTTCTAATAAGGTTATCTAACTCGTGGAATAATAAATAGTCTATTTTCTTTCCTAAGCGATAAAACGAGTTCATAGCGTTTTCATATGAAAAATCCGATATTTTAGTAGAAACCTTTATTTCGGGATCTGCTTCGCTGTTACGAATAAACTTCCCAACAATGCTTTCACTGCTTCCATAAGCCGCCGCTGTATCCAGTGAATTAACTCCGTTTTTATAAGCATAATCAATAATTCTATGTGCATTATACTCTGAGGGCTTTCCGACTCGATTATTAATGCCGTATTCCAATCCTAACTGCACAGTCCCAAGTCCGAACTTCACTAATCTGTTCACTCTCCTTCTTTTGCTTTCCGGTTGTACCATTATACACCTTTTTGTATAACAGAAAATTTGATCCAAGCTCTTTATCGTACTTGAAGCCGCACTTTTCAATTGCTTTGACAGAAGCGGCATTGTCAGCCCGGATTTCCGCAAAGAAGTACCATACTCCGTTCTTGCTATACCTATCGACAACAGCATTTATTGCTTCAACGGAATACCCTCGCTTTTGATATGATAACTCCCCGATGAGATATCCTATTTGCAATGATTCCTCCTTCAGATCGGATACCCCGACAATGCCAATAGGTGAAGCACTTTCTTTATGAATTATTATATATTCTACTCGTGTTGGATCTGATATGTACAACCTGTTATACCAATCTACATGTTCCTGCGCCGACAGTGGTTCAGGCTTTTTAAAACACCTGTATATTTCAGGTGTGCTTCTCCATCTAACAATATACTCTGTGTCGTCAATACAAATCTCACGATAAGATAATCTTTCTGATTCAAAGGCTTTAATTCTCAAAATCAATATGCTCCTTACGTAATGGCTCTCCGCAGTTTATATTATCCTTTGCATTCTTCCCGATGATTTCCTCATAGTACTTAGGTTTCATTCCATAACCGGGTCGAATTACTTTAATATTCCCTTTAGTAAAACATTCACCTTTGGCTATATCCTTTATTGCAAATATAGAACGGCGATAAGCCAAAGATGATACTTCTGTCTTGGCGGGCCTGAACGACACCATTCCGCGCACTTTTCCTACAGCCCTTACCCTCTGTGCCATCTCGGAAAATTCATGCGGTTCCATTGAAAACTCACAATCGGGGTTTTTTATTGCTCTGCTTAAGCAAAAGTGCTTCTCAACCACGCATGCTCCGAGCGCAACTGCAGTTATCGGTGCTATCGAGCCCATCGAGTGGTCGGACAATCCCACCCGGCAACCGAATCTCTTTTCCATGGCCGGTATTGTCAACAGATTCATATCCTCCGGTTTTGCAGGATATTCGCTTGTGCATTTAAGCAGGATTATCTGTTCTTTTGAAAGTCCTTCACCGGTCATGGCATCGACTGCTTCTTCAATTTCCTCAATGCTCCCCATACCGCAGGAAACAAGCATTGGTTTCCCTTTACGCGCTATATACTTAATAAGCGGGATATGAACCAGCTCAAAGGAGGCTACCTTGTACGCTCCGACACCTAATGATTCCAAAAAGTCGACCCCGTCCTCATCAAAAGGAGTTGAAAGAAAACCTAAACCGATTTTTTCGCATTCTGCTTTTATATCAGCCTGCCAGGAGAATGGGGTCGCTGCCTCTTGATAAAGCTTAAAAAGATTATAACCATCCCATAATCCGCCTTTTATCCGGAAATACTCATTATCGCAGTCAATCGTCAGGCTGTCTGCTGTATATGTCTGTATTTTCAGGCAATCCGCTCCGGACTCTTTCGCTGCATATATGATTTTTACTGCATTCTCAAAATCGCCTGCATGATTAGCAGACATTTCGGCTATGATGCATACCCCGTTTTGGATTTTCTCAAGAAATGACATCAGACACCGCCTTGATAACATACTCCACCTGCCCATCACTTAACCTTTGATGCAGCGGCAATGTAATGAGTCGGTCAAATGCATCCTCTGCTATCGGACAAAGCCCGCGCTTATATCCCAATGATTGGTAATACGGTAATAAATAAACAGGGATGTAATGAGCGTTGACTCCAATGTTTTTATCTTTTAGTTTATCAAATACTTCGCGTCTTCGTGATTTATCTCTTATTCTTATAGTATAAAGATGCCGCACCGGATCGCTCCATTCCGGTGTTCTTTGTACCACAACAGGCAGGTCTTTAAACGCTTTATTATAACGCTCTACTATTTCCTTGCGGCGTAGTACAAACTGATGTAATTTCTTAAGCTGGCTAATACCTAAAGCACATTGCGGGTCTGTTAACCTGTAGTTGAACCCCAATTCTTGCATTTCATAATACCAGCCGTCATTTTCTCCGTCTTCTTTGACAAACTGCTTAGCATCACGTGTAATACCGTGTGTGCGTAGTTTCATGAGCCTGTTAAAGAAGTTCTTATCGTTTGTTGTAACTGCGCCACCCTCACCTGTTGTGATTGTCTTTACAGGGTGAAATGACCAAATTTGCATCCCGGGATATGCCCCTTGATGCTTACCATGTATAAGTCCGCCCAAGCTGTGCGCCGAATCTTGAATGATTGTTAAATCGTACTCATCTGCAAGCTTTGTATATGCATCCATATCGCAAAGCTCTCCGCCATAATGAACGGGGATGATCGCTTTAGTATTCGCATTGATTTTTTCTTTCACTTTATCAATGTCTAACAGCATGGTCTCATGGTCTATATCAGCAAATACCGGTCTTGCTCCGCAATATAAAACACAGTTTGCAGAAGCGGCAAATGTTATCGGGGATGTTATAACCTCATCACCCTTTTGCAAGTTCAGCACCAATGCGGCAATATGGAGTGCGGCAGTTCCGTTTGCAACCGCAACTGCATAATCTGAGCCTGTATTTTCCGCTAAAATACGCTCAAAGTCCGCTACATAAGGTCCTGTTGTCAGATAACCGCTCTTAAGGGCCTCTGTCACAGCCGCTATATCATCATCTTCAATACATTGCCTGCCGTAATGTATGTATTCCATATTAAATGTACTCCGGTAAATATTCCTTTAAATCCTCTACACTCAGCCACCATGAGTTTTTATCCGAATTGTACTCCCAACCGGGCTCAACCTTTTTCCCGCCGGGAATAACGCCTGTTTCGACTGTCCACCAGTCATAATTCGGGTAGATCACATAGTAATCATCATATTCGTAAGTCCGAAATGAATCTGCGGAAGTTATCATGCATTCATGAAGCTTTTCGCCTTCGCGGATTCCCGTTACATCGTAAGCTCCTTTTTTAAGCATAGCGTCGATCAAGTCTGTTATATAAAACGACGGGTTTTTATATACAAACGTTTCTCCACCTTTTGAGAGTTCCAAAGCCTTCATCACCAAATCAACACTTTTATCAAGTGTCATCCAGAATCTTGTCATTTGCTCGTCAGTTAATGGAAGTGTTTTTGATCCCTCATCAATCTTTTGCTTAAAGAACGGAATGACCGATCCGCGGCTACCCGCTACATTTCCATATCTCACCACAGAAAAACGCACATGTCGCCTGCCGGAATAGCTGTTAGCTGCTGTAAAGAGTTTATCGGAAACCAGCTTTGTTCCTCCATAAAGGTTTATCGGGCTGACGGCTTTATCGGTAGAGAGCGCGATAACCCTCTTTACACTGTCATTATCCAAAGAAGCGCTTATAACATTCATTGCACCGATTATATTCGTATTTACTGCTTCTATCGGGTTATATTCACATGCGGGAACCTGCTTCATTGCTGCGGCATGGATAACATAATCAACACCAAAGAGTGCCTTACTAAGCCGCGCTTCATCCCGGACATCGCCGATAAAAAAGCGTAGGCGATGCATATATTCGGAAAATTCCTGTTGCATGAGAAATTGCTTATATTCATCCCTTGAATAAATAATTACACGTCTTGCCTCGGTATGCTCCAGCAGATAACGTGCACAGGCATGGCCAAATGAACCGGATCCCCCGGTGATTAAAAACGAATCATCTTTATACATCATCTTAAACACTCCTAAAATGCTGATTTAAATGCATCAACAATTGCTTCGATCTGCTCCCCGGTCAATCCCGGATAAACGCCGACCCAAAGTGTATTGCTCATTACATTGTCCGTTTCGGTTAAATCCCCGATAATACGGTAATCCACGCCTTTTTTCATACTATCAAAGCATGGGTGTCGTGTGATATTACCTGCAAAGATATTTCTCGTTTGTACGCCTTTATTTTCCAGTGCAACAGATAACTGATTACGGCTGATTGGAGAGTTTTCTTTCACCGTAACAATAAATCCAAAGGGGCTCTGGCGGGTATTAGATTCCTCTGTAGGCAAAATGAGCCATGTATCAAGCTCTTGTAGCCCATCACGCAAAAGCTTCCAGTTCCTGCGGCGCTTTTCAATGAATTCAGGCAACTTATCAAGTTGTGCACAACCAATGGCGGCTTGCATATCGGTAATCTTAAAGTTAAATCCAAGATGCGAGTATACATATTTATGGTCATATCCCATCGGTAATGTGCCAAACTGCTTAGAAAATCGATGTCCGCATTTATTGTCCATACCCGGATGGCACGTACAATCCCTACCCCAGTCCCTAAGTGATAACATGATATGAGCAAGAAGCGGATCTTTTGAATAAACCGCACCACCTTCGCCCATTGTGATATGATGCGCCGGGTAAAAACTTGACGTACCAATATCACCAATCGTTCCGGTCTTGACATATCCTCTGCCCATATCATATTCCGATCCAAGAGCATCGCAGTTATCTTCAATCAAAAATAATCCATTTTTCTTACAAAACTCAGAAACTACTTTTAAATCAAAAGGTATGCCTAATGTGTGCGCAATAAATAAAGCTTTAGTTTTCTCCGAAAGTGCTCTATCAAGCGCTGCCGCGTCTATATTATATGACGGCAATGTCACATCGACAAACACAGGTGCACAGCCTAACTGCACTATCGGAGCTACCGTCGTAGGAAATCCCATAGCTACAGTGATCACTTCATCACCGCGCTTTAATTTTCGATCTTCTAAAAGCGGTGATGTGAGTGCCGCAAAAGCAAGCAAATTCGCTGACGATCCAGAGTTTACAGCATAAACATATGGGACACCGAGGTACTCCGAGAATTTTCGTTCAAACTCTGATGCATATCTACTTGCAGTAAGCCAAAATTCCAATGCACTATCTACAAGATATGTCATCTCATGGCTATCATATACTCGAGCAGCAAACGGAATACGGTCTCCTGCTGAAAAATCAATCTTCCGGTTATGGTAGGTATCGCAGTATGATTCAACCATTGATAATATTTGTTTCTTCGCTTGCTCTTCCGTCATGTTTTCAAACATATATTTCCCTGTCTATCTGATAGTATTCTGATATCTGCTTGTCCATTATATCGCATGCAGTGCCACTTGTTAAGAACTCTTTCGTCCACTCCACAGTCTTTTCAACTGCCTGTGTTATATTCCATCGCGGGCTCCATCCATATACCCCTTTGAGCTTGGAACAATCAAGCTTTAAAAAACCCGCCTCATGCGGGCCGCCTGTATACATATTTTCCCAAGCCTGTCCATTGCCCCACGATGAGCAAAATAAATCAGCCAATACACCTGTTGAAACACAATCACAATCATCAGGCCCTACATTATATTGCCCTGCAACACTTATGTCCTCATATTGCCTTGCCGCAATCATCAAGTACGCAAAAAGCGGTTCAAGCACATGCTGATAAGGTCTCATTGAATGAGGATTGCGCACAATAACTTTTTCTTTATTAGACGCTGCTCTCACACAGTCGGGTATAATTCGGTCATTCGCGAAGTCACCGCCGCCAATCACATTACCCGCCCGTGCGGTCGAAATCGCTACTTTCCCATTTGCAAAAAATGAGTTTCTGTAGCTGCTTGTCACAAGCTCGCTGCATGATTTACTATTGGAATACGGATCATACCCATCAAGAGGGTCGGTTTCCCTATATCCCCAATGCCACTCATTGTTGTGATAAACCTTGTCTGTTGTGACATTCAAAAAACTTTTAACGCCATCTACAAGCCTTACGCATTCAAGGATATTCACAGTTCCCATAACATTTACCTCATATGTATAATGAGGCTCTTTGTATGAGTCGCGGACGATAGGTTGGGCTGCCATGTGGAGAACGACTTCGGGAGATGATTTTCTAAAAGCTTCAAGCAGCATATCTTTGTCACGGATATCGCCGATTACGGAAGTCATCTTGCTCTCAACCTTGCATATAGAAAACAAATTCGGCTCTGTGCCGGGTGATAGTGCATACCCTGTTAATTCGGCATCTGCGTTTGTAAGAATCCGGCACAGCCACGAACCCTTAAATCCCGTGTGCCCTGTCAGAAATACCCTTTTCCCTTTCCAAAACGATAAATCCATCACCAACTCCTCCGTGGAGCTTGCTTACTAGTAATTGTGGCACTTCCTGTCAAGCGTGTAAACCCCTTTTTTTTTCTTGTCACCATGTTATTAGAGCGGTATTTGAACTTTTGTCAACAATGCGCCATGACATTGAATGAGCGGTCCTGATTATTCGCTTTCAAAACCTATAGCAGGGCTGTTCTTAAGCAAAAGACTTTGCTTTAGTGACCGCATTATTGTATACGATAAAGCAATACATTTCAAGCATATTTCTTGTTTTCTGATATTTCTTATTTCCGAATTGCTTCAACTCCTGCAGACTGGACAGAGACAACAATATGATATATACTAACCGCAAGCGGCTGTCAACTTCATGCATTAAACAGGAGATAAAATGAGAGAGAAACTAAAGAACCTGACCGGAGTAAAAAAGTGGCTGATTATTGGTGTTTTTATTGTATTGATTTGCGCGGTTTTCACAGCCGGTATTTTTACTATATTACATTTTAACTCAACACATAATCCGGTGAACAACAGTACAGCTGATTTTATAGCAACGCAACAAGAGCAGTTCCATCCGGTGGACAACAGTATTTATGAGTTCCAAGCAATTCCACCGGAGCAGTTCCGGCTACCTCACATTAGTATGATTGATCTCCAGGATATGCAAACACAATCGGATCAAATACCTGTCTCGTTTGATTATATGTACCGGGCACTTATAATGGCTGATATGGCAAACCGTGTAGAAACGCTGACGCAAGGTCTTGATTCGGAACAAGAAAAAGCTCTCGCAGTTGCACGATGGGTTGCTGCAAATATATCCAGCAGACCGAATGAACTGGCGTATTTACCCGGCATGAATAACATATGGACGTATTATTCTGAGCGCGCCGGATTATGTTTAGCCCGATCACAAATATTCATTGAAATGCTTAAGCTAATTAATATACCGGCAGTGAACCTTGGATTGTTCGACTTCCCAACAACATCCGACAGCCATGCAACTGTACATGTATGGTATGATAATTCATGGCATTTTTTTGATGTTACCTATGGTGGTGTATTTATGGATGGTGACAACATTATGTCCTTCGAACAAATCGTTGCAAATCCCGAATACGCAATGGAAAACATGGTGGTTTTTGAAGATACGCTAGATAAACATTATGTAATTGGCAGTTACTTTGATGAAAACAGTACTCCAACAGTATCCGGGCTGCAAAGCCCTTATCGGATAATGCGTTCACTCTACAACGTAGATACCTTGACCGGGTTTCGTTCTTTTGGATATTACTATCATGGGGAAATTGTAACCGTATATCCGCGTGTAGATGCAGGCCAACTACCCATCACTATAGGTACATTAGATGGTTCATGGGAAGATGTTCGCTATAACAATCATGCGTCAGAATCCGGGATAACCGGATATGTGGCATATGGTCTTGCAGGAAGAGATGGCTTAATCAAAGTAAGTTGGGAGTTCTATAATTGTGATCCTGAGACAGAGTATTACATAAAGTACTATATTTATGGTGTTCAAGATCAACCTCAAGGAAGTAGGTTTTTTGCCGCTCCAAGCGGTGCAAGAATAGTTTCCGGACAGGATTTAATATTAAATGATAACATGATGGAATGGACGATAGTTTTTAAACCAATAGGATATAGTTGCAGCATTCTAATAGATTTTGATATCTCAGAATTGCGTCAGGGTGCGTTGATAGATATGGTGGAAATCGGGATTGTTACATAGATATAATTTCACCATTGGTTTTGATATAATGCGGCAGAAAAGCGTCAATGTATATCTGATACCAAAGCTCCAATGTGATATATCCCGAGTTTGCCACTTGCAAGACCATAAAAACAGGGAAAAGCAACAGGAAACACTGACATAGCAGCGCTTCCCATTGGAAATAGGCGGTTTTACATTTTGAGATTTATGTACCTACAAAACGTACCTACGTGAAAACTTTGATACTAGTCTTGATCTGTTTTAAGTCAGCTCTTTTGAAAAGTTTTAATGGAATATTTATCTCAAAAGCAT
>Ga0123353_10012291_pt1 | contig 12154 bp, 10 predicted proteins | sample TergutLab28metaG_3_FD_92763 | JGI IMG/M metagenome (GOLD analysis project Ga0123353, IMG submission 92763) | Labiotermes labralis P3 segment gut microbial communities from Petit-Saut dam, French Guiana - Lab288 P3 | ecosystem: Host-associated > Arthropoda: Insects > Digestive system > Gut ... | reverse complement strand
CTTTCCCGGGGGTAAAGTGCGGCCGGGGCGTGCTGCTGACCACTCACCCCCTTCTGGTGCCGCGGTCATGGAAGAGTAGAGCTATACCTCTACCCGCCCCCTGGGCTACACCGGACCTGTAACGGGAACACTTTCTCCTGGGGCGGTCTGGGCGGGCGGAAAATCTCGTACCCATTTGCAAATTTTTAAGCCACTACAGAAACAACTAGACGTGCGACAGGGCTGGACGCTCGTCTGCAACCAGAGTTCACCGACTATTAGCACCGCCACACTGTTCGTGTCCACACAAATATTACCCTCCATTACAGATCGTCACGGACCGCAAGAATTTAAAAAATCAGGGATTGAACATGCAGCGACCATGCGGACTGTATCACTGCAGCTTATGTTCTGCTGCGCATTCATTTTTATCGTCTAAACAAATCACGTCGCATTCTGTTTTCGTAGACAAAATAACAGTCACAAACAAACAAACAAACAAACAGAGCCTATAGCAACTAACCAAACAACAAACGCATAACAAACGTATTTACCCAGTCATAGTATATTAAAACGCTGAAAACTGCTACATTTTTGGGTCCTTGTGGGATCATCATCAGGGAATACGTACTCACTCCATGCAGCAGAATCCTTCGTGAGAAGCTAACCGGTTCTCAGCCAGTCAAGAAATTCCCCACATTTTATGGAACCCTAAGGTTCATTACCACATTCACAAGTGCCCGCCACCTGTCCCTAACCTAAGCCAAGTCGATCCATTCCATACCCCCTCAACCCACTTCCTGAAGATCCATCTTAATATTATCCTTCCATCTAAGCCTAGGTCTACAAAGTGGTCTCTTTCCTTCAGGTTTCGCAACCAAAACCCTGTATAAGCCTCTCTTCGCCCCATATGCGCTACATGCCGCGCCCATCACATTCTTCTCGATTTTATCATCCGAAAAATATTTGGTGAGCAGTACACATCATTAAGATCCTCATCATGTAGTTTTCTCCACTCCTTTGTTACCTCGTCTCTCTTAGGCCCAAATATTCTCCTCAACACCCGATTCTCAAACACCCTCAGCCTACGTCCCCCCCTCAATGACAGCGACCAAGTTTCACACCCATACAAAACAACAGGCAAAATTATAGTTCTGTATATCTTAATCTTTAAATATTTGGATACCAAACTGGAATACAAAAGATTCTGCGCCGAACGATAGCAAGCATTCCCTGATTCATCATCGGCGATCACGTACGTCAAATGATGTTCCATAAAACATTAACCAAATAATTTACAAAATAGGAATTAACAAGTAATAAGTTAATTGATTAAGTAGATATGGAGATGAAAGCGACAAACTCATACACACAGTTAAGAAAGGGGCCTGCCGACCTGACATCTACACTTGTTTTATGCACTGTGATAAACTACACAGCAGCTACTTGGAACATTACTTTCTCGCTTCAATTTAGCGTAAAATTTTATCTGTATTTTATATTGTCATATACAACGGGGTATTCCACAACGAACGAATGTTACAACGAACAGTTTTTATCAATAAAATCAGGATGCTACAACTAACACAGACGCTACAACGAACGCGGAGGAATACTATCGGCCGACGTAGCACGCGCGTGCGCATGACGTGTCGGACCTTCCCGCTTTGATCAGAGCGTCAGTCATCATCTTTGTTATCGTCTGTAAGGTTCAGTTACCAGTTTAGTTCAGTTATTTGCTTATTTGTACAGTGTATAAAAGTTAAATAAATTTTATATCATTTTTACACATATTTTTTATTTTGTATTACATTTTTCCTGTTTACATGTTTGTGTTGGATGGTAACTTTACTGTAGGCTGTGAGCCTGGAACGGATTACCCCTAAATGCATATATTTCAGTTTATGTTAGAATGAACAGATTCTATAACGAACGGGGTTCTAGAACCAATTACGTTCGTTCTAGCATACCCCACTGTATATTTTAAAAGGTACATTTCAAATCTTACCATTTTACAATTGTGCATTGACTCTTGAAGCTTCTGTAATATATCCTTCGAAAAACACCTAACCGGAGGATGGACAAATTATGATCTAAACACGTAAATATACGAGGCTTACCGTACTTATAATGTAAAATAAAATGGTCTAAAAATTTTATGTTATTTGTACAGTGCATTTCGACACAATTATACAACACAGACCAACGAAATATAATATGTTATAAACTGATCGTTAATTTCTGTTGTGTCCTAGATGTGCCACTTACATCATAAACCTATTGGTTTTTATAACCGAGATGAAAAGTGTTTACAGCGCGGTACGGATTGCGGCTTTAAATAAAGCGGTCTGCGCTTTGTCTGTATTGCTTTAACCATTTAAATCTTACTGGTCACGTGATGCACCAACAGTTTAAAATTAAACAACTGTACGCTTTGCCCACACTGTATTTATGTGTTTTGTATTTATCTGAGAACAAACAGCGACTTGTGCCACTTACAGCATAAACTTACTGGTTTTTATAACCGAGATGAAAAGTGTTTACAGCGCGGTACGGACTGGGTCTTCAAATACAGCGGTCTGCGCTTCGTCTTTATAGGGTTAATGCTCTATACTAGGATCATTTGAAGTTCATATTCCCTCATGGTGATCGCACAGGAAAAGAAACATGAAGAAGTTTTCATCGTTTTAGTGCAATATAAACGCGTAAATACAAAAATTGTGCATTTGTTGGTTAATTGTTATAGATTAGACATTATCAATGCACGGAATGAGTAACATAACAATAAAAGACAGGCCTGAGTGCTAGAAATAATTACGGTGCTTCAGTAAATATAACGATAACCCATTATAGGCCTGGACAGACCCTGAGGGCTTCAACAGGTTGAGGTTCCTTGAATTTCTAGACACTCGCCACATGAAGGTGGTAAGGTTGTCAGCCCAACACACCGGCCGCCTTTACCTCCCAGCAGATAACCTGGTACTCATTTTGTTAGCGCCTGAGTCGATCCCAGAGCCATATTACGGTTGGAAGGATTAAGTGAATGAAAAAATCCCAATGACGCCATCGGGAATCGAATCCGTGACCCTATCCACGTAGTGCCTAATTTAAACACTATTACCCGCCTTCAAAGGATGTAAATACCATTTTGTAACAAGCGCCCAAAATTGCTGTTTGCCACGCGGCATCCTTTATTGATATAGATCGTGATTTATTGCCAACACAAATCCAATAAACGTCACATTCATTCCTTAAATGGAACTGGGAAACAATTTATTTCCTAGAACCATGCCTCGTAAGGTAATAGACTGATTTTAATCGGAAAACATAAAGGAAAGAAGCCACTTGGAAGACCTAGGCGTAGATGGGACTCACCTGTATCAGGATATGGACACTGGCGGATACTGTCTGTTGGGAAATCATAATTAAACACTTCAACCATATTCACTTTGTAACCCGAGACAGATCTACTTATGTAATCTTTGCTATCGACATTAATGGTAGTAGTATATTATCTTTGTAGTTTAGGATCAGTGAATAAAAACAGGTTGGTAGATCTGTTGGTTTGTGGTAGACCTGACAGGTGAACAAGGCGTTTTCATTTCCCCCAATACACGACACTGTCAACAAGGCAATGAGGCGCTAGTTTAAAAAAAAAAGTCAGTACATTTATTGACTAGACGAACAACTATTAGCTGATCAACACGTAATCTGTGGCATTCTACTAACTAAAATCAAGCAGTATGGAAAAGAAACCAACTAGATGTCACTTTGTGTTATCCTTTATTTCTCCCTTACAAGTTGCTGAACATGTTTCGGGCAACCATGTGCTCATCTTCAGGAGCTGATGACTGCGTAGTGTTATCGCCACGTGTTGGTATTGTGCAGTGGCTGCAGGAAGGCTGTCAGAACCGGTTAGCAGGTAGTGTGTCCATTGAGGAGTTCGTGTGTTGGTGTTTTGCCGTGGCGATAACACTACGCAGTCGTCAGCTCCTGAAGATGGGCACATGGTTGCCCGAAACATGTTGAGGAACTTGTAAAGGAGAAATAAATGATAACACATAGTGACATCTAGTTGATTTCTTTTCCACACTGAATTACGATGCACGGTCAACCACACATCAGATTTAAAATCAAGCAGTAACACACGAATTCATACTTCCCAAACACAGTGCCACACGGGCAGTGTTTTCCTTGACCAGCGCTGTTCAAGTTCGCAATTACGTAGCCCACCGAAGCAAAAATCTTGAAAGAATTTTGGTTCTTCAATATACTTTATTACGGATTCAACCATTTCAATACATCAGGATTAGGTAAAGTGCGGAAGCATCAGCGCCAACAGTACTGTTTGCAAGTTGGTGCACATTACCAATATATAAAGTGATTAGATTTATTAATAAACAGTGCTGAACACAATAGTTTAGTGGCTATTTAAATATAATAACGGGTATTTATAGAATTCAGTTTGATTTAATACGTCATTCAACACGAGAAATTAAGTTAGGTTCAAAATCCTGAGGCGGTGGAACGGCACCACCTTGCACCTCGCCGCCGGTGCCACTTGGTGGTAGAAAGATCAAAGGTGTAACTCGCTTCAGGCGTTCACACATTCTCCTACATAACGCCACGTCGTATTATCCGATACTAATAACACGTTACTGTTTGCACCCTTGCGAAAATTTCGCACCTAGACACAATAAAGTATTTAATACACAAAAACTACAGCATCCTAATCTCAACAAATATTAAAAACTACTTACTAATGCCTTACGCCGTGTACGTGGGTGGATCTAAAATTTTCCGGACTGGTGCCGCCATCTGCACAGCAGTTGTGTTAGCGCCAAGCACCGGTAGAAGGTAGGACAACCTTGTTTAGCGAGTCTGCTTGCCAAGTTTCACGTAGGTGGGATGACGTAGTCAGTTTTTATGCGCGTTTATGTGGAGTCGTGTACGTGACGCGTGGCGGATTTGGCAATGGATCAGAGAAAGGAATAGCGAGTGTGCATCAGATTTTGTGCAAATCTTGGGAAAAGTGCTACAGAAACCCTCGAAATGATTCAACAAGGCTTCGGGTACGAAAGCTTGAGTCGTACACAGGTGTTTCAGTGACATGCCCGGTTCAAGGTCGGTCGCACATCAGTTGACGACGATGAACACACCGGGAGACCCACAAGTTGCACAACTCCTGAAACCGTTGCACGAATTCAAGAGATCATTCGTCAGGATCGACGTCGGACCATTCGTGACATTGCTGAGGAGGTGGACGGTGGTTAAAGGGCATGCCAACGGGTTCTGACTGAAGAATTGGGCATGCAGCTTGTCGCAGCCAAATTTGTGCCCAGGATCCTGACATCTGACCAGATGCAGCAGCGCGTCAGCGTCTGCACTGAACTTCGTCAGCTAGCCTCCGAACGACGAAACGTTCTTGTCTAGGGTCATTACTGGTGATGAGAGCTGGGTATACGGTTATGATCCTGAGACAAAGCGACAATCCTCCCAGTGGAAAAGCCCCACGTCACCAAGGCCCAAAAAGGCCAGACGGGTGAAAAGCAATCTCAAGAGCATGATCATAACTTTCTTTGACATCAAGGGAATTGTGCATAAAGAATTTGTCTCAAGAAGCCAAACTGTAAATTCCGGGTTCTACTGCGAAGTTTTGCGGAGACTGCGTGAAAATGTGCGAAGACATCGTCCCCAACTTTGGCAAAAACAGACCTGGCTGCTTCACCATGACAACGCACGGGCTCACACTGCCGTCCTCACCCAACAGTTTCTGGCTGCAAACAAAATTCCTGTTTTCCCCCACCCATCGTACTCCCTTGATTTGGCGCCCTGTGACTTCTTCTTATTTCCTAAAATGAAATTGAAGCTGAAAGGACGCCGGTTCGATACCATTGAGGATATCCAGGCCGAAACGCAGAAAGTGCTTGACACTCTCACAGAAAATAACTTCCAGGATGCGTTCCAAAAATGGAGGAGACGGTGGGACCGGTGCCTACATGCGGGAGGGAACTACTTCGAGGGTGACGGCGGCCGATAGGACTTACGGTAAGTTTTATGATTTTTACAGCGTCAGTCCGGAAAATTTTGGATCCACCCACGTAATTTCTTTCGGATATGAAAGAAATAAGCACCATGTAAATAAAAGCACGGTGAAGTCGACAGTCCTGCCACCACCGGACGCCAAACGAAGCTAACATATTCCCTCTGCTTTCGGCAGAGGCAGCACTGTCAATCCTTAAAAGTGAAATTTTAAACAAATAAATAAACAAGTTTTAATAACAAGTTAATAAAAAAAGGAAGATTGCCATCAGTCCCGAAACACAAGCTTTCTAAAAATGTCTGTTTTGAAAAGATTCGTTCAGTAGTTCAGAAGATCATGTTGTAGACAGACATGAACGAATTAACTTATACATTATTAGTTTTGCATGGGTCAGATCAGGTTTGCATATGGCAGGCATTGAGACACCCTGAGGGTACATTTAACGAAGGGTACACCCAACCACTGACCGCTGTGTGGTGCCGAGCTTGGAAAAGAGTGGAGCAATGCCTCTATTCCCTATGCCTTCATGACGTAAACACGGACAAAGTTACGTTCCGTAAACAAAGGATGTTTTATGCCAAGATCAATGTAATATGCGTATATATCGTCAAAACACAACTATATTTATAAGTAGTATATTGGCTATCTACTACATTAGGCAGAACTACATGTTTCGGCCGCTAATGCTGGCCATATTCAGGTTGTACATGGACTTATCGAGTAACTATACAACAAATGTGGGGTGTGTTTCAGGTTGTGGGGAAAGGGGTTTTTTTTGTAGGAGCGAGATCTCGTTTGTGTCATTGGTGGGTGCATGGTCTGGAGCAATATCATTAATTATCCATGCCTTAGTATTAGCTATGTCTAGAATGGGGTTCATTATATTATCTCAGTATATTTAGTTTGTACAATGGTATCTATATGCCAGGTCTAGGGTGCTATGGTATTGTTTTTATAGTTTTTCAGTATCTGTTTTTATAGTTCTTCACTATCTTCACGCAAATCATAGCGTTCATCCACCGTCTCTCTTTCACCTTTTTTCATCTCGTGCCCAGTGCAGTAGATAGCCAATATACTACTAATGAATATAGTTGTGTAGTGACGATATATACAAATATTACATTGACCTTGTAATTTTGATAACATAATGGGGATGACGCACCTCCAAAAAAAGGAGGTTTTATGAGTCAGTACTTTCTTGTACCTAAACTAAAATTTGTCTTTTTATGTTAAATTTTGCTTACAGAACTAAGATTAGTGAAAGGGCAGACATTTATGCCAAGAACAACTTCATGACCCAAGTTTGTGAATCAATTAAAATACGTTACTATACAACAGATGCACAAATATATAATCCGTAGATACAATTACAATTATTATAAAATATTTAAAATTGCTCCAACATGTTTCGTCGGATCACAAGGGACCCATCATCAGTGCCTCTCTAGACTGTGCAGTACACACACGCACTACGGGTAAATATGTTGCCATAACACCGACTACGGCCATGTCAACGGACGAGATAGAACCGTTACTGTAATTTTAGCCAAGCACTGTACAAAGCTCCCTGATGATGGATCCCTTGTGGTCCGAAACATGTTGGAGCAACATTAAACATTTTAAAATATTTCATAATAATTCTAATTGTATCTACGAATTATATATTTGTGCATCTGTTGGATAATAAAGTGTTTTAATCGGCAATGATGCGCGGTACAAACATGAAGATCTGCGAGTCAACTTCACAGTGCGCTGAGAACAGCGACTGCGAGATTCGTCACGTCCGTCCGTCCGTCTGATTGTCCAATCGGATCAAATCGGCTCCCGCTATACAATTTTCGTAAAAATTTATTTTGGCAATTTTTTCTACTAAAATGCCCGAAAAACTTTGAACTGTTTCAAATCGTACAAAAGTAACAGCCACTTTACATGAAGCCCGACTACCTTCACGTTAAAATCTCGCCTTTTACGAGATAAGTTTACGCCACGAGTTCAATAAAACGGCTAACGTCCTGACCATAATATAGTGCAGTGGAGATGGCAGGTAATGATGGCAAAAATTCCAAACGCGTCTGAATGTAACTGACATGTATACATTTCCTTGTTTTTAATTCCAAAATTGGCTTTCAACCGCCTCACGATGCAAGTGCTCTTCCTGCATGTGACTCTGGATGGAACGTAATGTTACTCAACTCACGAAGGTCGTCAATTTATTAGTGATATCTTGTTATATATACAGGGTGATTCAAAGATAATTGAATACGTTCAAAAATGCATCACTAAGTAACTAAGTAACATATCAACACGCAGTCTAAACCAATTTGTAACGAATTTCTCACACTGTCTTCTCAGTCTTACAAATGCTCTACAGGTGACACCCGTGTCACACGACAGACGACAGACGACAGACGACAAACGTGAAGTTCAGTTCGCTTTGTAGCACATCACATTCGATAGGTGACAACGCGTGATGCTTTCCTTCATTTCTTCAAGGTTACGTGGAAGAACACGATGACCTTGACGTATGCCCACCAGATGTTTATACGGTATTCATTCATTCATTTAGTAGTCTGTCTTACGACAGGTCCGAAGCTTCTTCCAAAGCCAGCTCTCCACACAGTGCGATCTAGAGCTTCCTCCTTCAAATGACAGTACCCTCTCCTTTCCTTGAGGTCATCCAGTAGCTTCCTACGTCTTCTTCCTCGTCTTCCTGTCACTTCTATCCCCAAAGCGAGCTCTCCAAATAGTGCGATCTAGAGCTTCCTCCTTCAAACGAGAGTACCCTCTCCTTTCCTTAAGGTCATCCAGTAGCTTCCTACGTCTTCTTCCTCGTCTTCCTGTCACTTCTCTCCCCAAAGCCAGCTCTCCACACAGTGCGATCTAGAGCTTCCTCCTTCAAATGAGAGTATCTTCTCCTTTCCTTAAGGTCATCCAGTAGTTTCCTACGTCTTCGTCCTCGTCTTCCTGTCACTTCTATCCCCCTTTTATCTTTCCTTCAATAACCCGTTGTAGAAGGCAGTTTCTACACAAAATGTGACCAATCCAGTTAGCCTTCCGTTGACTTATTTCATGTAGGATATTCCTCTGCTCCTCGACTATAAGCAATACTTCATTTCTCACATGATCGGTCCAACTGATCTCCATCCTTCTCCAGCACCACATTTCAAAACTCTCCAGCTGTAACTGATCTACTGCCCGAAGCGTCCCACTTTCAGCACCATATAAAGCTATGCTCCAAATGTAGCACTTCACTAGCTTCTTCCTCGAATCCAAGTCTAATGTACACGGTATATGCTGAGGAAAAATTTTGAAAGTGTTCAATTATTTTTTAATAAACCTGCGCCATTTTCGCAACCCATTCACAGTCAAATTGTACCACCCAGGTGTCCGTCGATTTCGACCACATCGGTATTTCAGATCATCTGGTCTCCTCGAATACTAAGCTGCACCGCCGCGCTAGCTGTTCCCTCATCCTTAACCGCTGAGGATAAAGGCACGTCGGGAACCACCAATCCGCACACAAAGCGTCGCTTCGTGGCAGACGCACATAAATCCCACCGTATACGATTTGCCAATATGGGAAAGGTGGGCACTGCTTAATGTGGTATGACCATGTCTTCACTTCTTAACGACCAAGTGGCTTAACGAACGGCCGAAGAGACTCTATTGTGACGAAATTACAAAACCCATACACCGCTGAACCAAATGCAGACTACGCAAGGGTGCTGATAAGTCCTTAGCCCGACCTGGAAGGAAACAGGCTAATGTTTCTGCCCGAATGGCGTGAATTTCCTCCGGCGCCTTGCCTTGCAGGAAAAAAAATTGACAGCTCGCGTCTCGATGTTGTTGAAATCGCGCGCGTCCCTGGCCTGCTTCCGAGCTTGTTTCCTTCCTGGTCGGGATAAGCACTTATCAACACCCCAGTAGAGAGCTAACAGTACATAAATGGGGCACGCGGTGGCGCAGTCGGTTGAGACATCGCGCTACAAGCCGGAAGGTCGCGGGTTCGATTCCCGATGGTGTGACACAATTCTTCCGGCCGCATTATGGCCCTGGGGCTGACTCAGCCTCTAGCAGAAAGGAGTACCAGCAATCTTTCCTGGGGGGTAAAGGCGGCCGGTCTGTAAGGATCACATTTGCACCTTCATGTGCCGATTGTCTGGAGATCTGGGAGCTTCAAACTACTGGAACCCTCAAGGCTTGTCCAGGCCTGTAATGGAATTGCTTTACCTTTATCTAGTAAAGAAATAAGGTGTGCCGGGTAGCTCAGTCGGTATAGCGACTGACTACGGGCTGGAAGGTCCGGGATCGAATCCCAGTGGGGACGAGATTTTCCGCCCGTCCAGACCGGTCCTGGGGCCCACCCAGCCTTCTGTAAAATGGGTACCGGGTCTTTCCCGGGGGTAAAGTGTGGCCGGGGCGTGGAGCTGAACACTCACCCCCTTCTAGTGCCGCAGTCATGGAAGAGTACAGCTATTTCTCTACCCACCCTCTGGACCACACCGGGCCTGTAACGGAATCACTTTACCTATCTTTTTTAGTAAAGAAATAAGAGATATCTACATATAACTGGTGTGTGGTTATTTTGAGGACATGTACAACATAAACCGACTGTAATTCATGAACATCCTTCAAGTCATTAACGTTTCAGCACACTGTTAAAAGGCAAATCTAATATCTAATAATTCTGACGACTCTTGTGTAAGAAACCACAGGGTTATTCGAAATGACTGTCGGGGTTTTAACAACTTGTCATACACAATACATTTGAGATAGCAGTACGTATTTGCACCGATGGACCAAGAAATTCTCAAAGGTTTGTTTTATGATGTGCGGTATGCAGTAGTTACGCATTTCTCCGCTTGGAGCACAGTTTACTAAGATGGCGGCGAACGGCAGTGAGAAGGCGTTTTGTGAGCTTACATTTCATGAATGTCGGTCAGTTACAACGGTCCAGCGGCAATTCCGCACCAAATTCGGGAAACAACCACCATCTAACAATTCCATTCGAAGGTGGTACGCACAGTTTCAAGAGACAGGGTGCGTGTGTATCCCGGAACTGAAGTTACGAATCAGAACCGCCATTGGAACCATCACCGCTGACAGTTTGGAACGAACTCGATTATCGTGTTGATGTTTGTATAATCACAAAGGGTGCACATATAGAGCACCTGTAAGGTATGTAACAAAAACTTGGTGCGTTGTTCTATTAAATAAAAAATTACATATACTGCTATCTCAAGTGTATTGTGTATGACAAGTTGTTAAAACCCTGACAGTCATTTCGAATAACCCTGCATTAAATTCCATTCCTGTGCCAATTGAAACATTGGCTTCACCCTGCGTTAGCTTTGAACGAAAAGCAATTTATTTCCAACCAAGTTGACTTACTGTAGGGAACAGTTTCCATTGATCGGTACATACAATCATACATAAAATCGTACATAAAATCGTAGATACAATCATACATATCCCCTCGTAATCCTACAATATTTACATCCTCTTTAAAAAGCCTCACTAAGAAGCACTACGCGACGCTGCAACTGGCTGTACTTTGAGGTTCAGTAATTCCATTTGGCCTCAATACCAAACACACTCGAACGTCTAGAACGACCATGGAAACAGAGATATCCCGACGGAAAACAAGTAAATAAAAGCAAAGAAACGTGAAACTACACAGATAAAGTACGAAGGATCAACTACACAACTTGATTATTGGACGGCAGCAAATTATAAACTCCAGTAAACAGCACATCGGGAGACATTCGGCTTAGTAGGGTTTCCTTATATTACAAGTTGTTTTAACGTCACTGCGTCAAACGTAGATCTCATTTAGATTTTGGCGTGAAGTATATCGAAGCCATCCATTACGGTTTTGTACTGCCAGACACCAGACAGTTGCAGCAGGTTTCTCCGATAAGTTGGTAGCCATGCACCGGACTATCCGATGTCATAGCGTGGAAACACACAAAATAACGCCCCGCTGATATGAGAGATTAAAATCTCAATTCTCAATTATAGTATGACGAGATAAAGGAATGCTGATACACGGTACATTCATATGACAAAACAGGAATTTACCGTGGCGTATTGCACACTGATACAGACAATTCCCGACTAACTCAATTTCAG
>Ga0123353_10012290_pt1 | contig 12155 bp, 5 predicted proteins | sample TergutLab28metaG_3_FD_92763 | JGI IMG/M metagenome (GOLD analysis project Ga0123353, IMG submission 92763) | Labiotermes labralis P3 segment gut microbial communities from Petit-Saut dam, French Guiana - Lab288 P3 | ecosystem: Host-associated > Arthropoda: Insects > Digestive system > Gut ... | reverse complement strand
TGGTAGTGCTTTACAGGATTGGTATGGGTATGTCACGATGGTGAGATCTCAGCATCTGTGATGTTTTTTATATGCTATTTTTATACTTTCGGATGAAAACCTGATGATGGCCACATTAGGCCGAAACATGTAGTTTACTTCATCCTTTATAAAACATCTTTTTTAGATATTGTTGTGTTATTGACTGATCTCACACCTATTGTTTATATACACACAACGGGGATGGCCCATTTTAGAACTGTATACCTGGGTTCCCCCTCCGCCTGCCACGACCACCACTTTCCTTTCCTGGCCCTTCTGCGCTACGCAAAAAAAAATAATTCTCATTACTTTTGGGACAGACCATTTATTTATTGTTTTCTTCTTTTACTTCAAGAAACTAATCTCAGCTGTTCCCAATAGAGCTTCTGTCTTCCCTACACGGTATTCAGAAAAGATCATAAGGACAGTCAATAAATTTGAACATTCCTGCACAAACCCGTGATATAGATCTACTACCTTAAGATTCACGCTCCGAAAATTATCAACTTAAAAATATCTGAGATGCACAGGCTTTGTTTATGAAGGTTCAAGTCTTCTGAAATTTTAGGTCTGTAGACTGATAAGGATCGAATCGCTTCTACCTTCAGCCTCAATGAGTCAACCCTCTGATACCCAAGTAGCCTACTAAGATCATGTGTATTTAGGTATTACGAAATCCAAACTTCCAACCATTTCGCCGTTTCATGGAATAAAATCAAAAGTGGGGGTTACTCATTGCTGCTAACAAGCTGGACTCGTGAGTGACTACATTTTAATTTGGGTAGCAAACAATACGGTAAAAACCGAAAAACAATCCATTATATTTGCACTATATTATACCTTGACGTAAAAATATTTTGTAATCTTGGCCTTATGACAGTCTTTTTAGACTGAAACATGTAGATATACTTGAATAAAACTTGGTTGTTTTCATGAAAATATACAGGGCTGTTTTCTTCAAGTTTTTAGTTTATAACACAGCGGAATGACCTCTATTCAATTAAATAAAACAATATGGTACTGATGAGTAAGCGGCTGCGTCAGGAATTACCCCGCCGGACAAATTGCTTCTTTCGTTATGGTATCAACGTCTGCAAAAAAGGGAGCACAGACAGCAGCGGGGAACTTTCCACTTCGGTAATAAGCACTGACCTTTATTTCATCCAATGTCTTCCGTGCTAAAATCGCTTGTGTTTCAAACCTGTGTACAAGGACGTCTCGAATTCAAACGCGTTTACCCAGACTAACCCTTCAAAGCACAGCGCTGAGTGTCTGTACCATCTGCTTTGACATTTAAACAAAATCGGCTTTCTACCGGCATAACATATTTCGCATTACGAGCGATTCTCAAACTACATCGCTTTGATGTATTGGTACTTGTAACTGAGACTTTGTTTCGTTTTGGACACTTTCGCATCACATCAAAACGCCTAAAATGTTACAAACATTTGTCAGCACAAACAGACCTACTGATCACCCGAATACAGAAGCAGACCCAACTGCCAAAATGTCTTGCTAATCATACGTACTTCAGGCAGTGGACGATATTCAACGTAAAATTTAAGTATCCTTTATTGAATGTTGCACCCACAACACGTCTTGTCTGAATTGTGAAAATAATACGAAGCAAGTTATCTAACGTTGAGCTTCACTGAGAGTGAGTATGCTTCGAAAGTATTTTGCCAACTTAGAGGAGAACAGAACATGTAGAACGCATTAGAGAACTGAAGCATTTATACAGCACGTAATACGAAAAACTGAGGAGAACGGGCTAGACAGAAGACCCAGACGTTAAAAGAAGACAACCAATTACGTGGAACAAAGTCTCCGAAAGACATATAGCTTCTCAGATAATAAAGAAAGTCCCCGCATTTCCTAGAATCCAAAGGGTCATAAATGTGATGTTTATTGGACCGTGCATCATTGTGATATCTGACGAATGAAAAACCAACTAGATGTCACTTGTTGCTTTTATTTTACTTCTTAGAGACTCAACATGTTTCAGGCATTAATATGCCCATCTTCAGAAGTTTGCGACTATGTTGTTGAACTACCACATTGGCCGTTTCGTTCTTGATTTGATGTGTATTGGAGTTAGGGTGCGGTTCGGCTAGGGTGGTATACAGACTGCCGGCTGTGCTTCAGCCGGCAGTCTGTATACCATGCCCGAAACATGTTGAGTCTCTATGAAGTAAAATAAAAGCAACAAGTGACATCTAGTTCGTTTTTTATTCGTCAGCGGTCATAAATGTGTTTACACGTCCCTGTCCTTAGCCAGATAAGTATATTCCACAAAGTTTCGTCAAATTTAAGGAGGACAACACTAATTAGAGCCTAAATTGAATAATAGGATTGAGATCCAAGTGCATCTGACACAGGATAATAACTGCAGCTAAATTTTGTGAAAACAGTAACGAAAGTTCCAGTTCCATAAAATCCCGCAATTTCTTGACTACTTGTGCGACAACCAGTCTCTCAAAAAATACTTCTCTTCCGTAATGTTAAGTTGTTTTGTCTGTCTGTAGAAGAAGAACAAATAAAGGCACACACTTTACGTTACTGAGGTCGGCGAGTGTTGATCATTGTACAATACAAGCAGAATTGTATCTGTGCTTGCCGAAATACATGACCTGATGTATTCTTAGCGTAGACAAAATTGTGAGTGAATGGCATGCTTCGCCATTCTTTCGCTTAGCCCCGAAGGGAAATTTATGGCAGATATTGGGCGATAGTCTCTTTTCGCATGAGAACAAGTCCACAAGCAGTGGATAAGAGTAAAATCCGTGTATGACCATGTCGGATATAGCCAATATCACATGGCAACGAAAGAAATAGGCTTGCTTAAAATATATACTAGTTCAGCCTTCACAATTTCATCATTAGTGCGCCTAACAGTTGCTAAATTTACTATCCGAATTCCTTAACAGGTCGTGAATTAATCCACTAGGAAATACTGATTTAGTTCGAGGCGTAGTTTGAACCCAACTTTGCGAAGGAATCTGTGATGGCTTATTGTACCTGTTTTGCGTGGAATAAAGTGGCAGTTTCCAGGGGAAGAAGAGGAAGATGTAGCGAAGATGGAGGTACGGCAAAAAAGGAGAAGCCTCGGAAGTAGGTACGTGAAGTGCACCAAACGAATTGAAACTTTCCTCGTCCAAGTTTCGAATTGAGAAGACCGCAAAAGGAGGCAAGCAGTTACAGGCTTATACCAAATGAAGAATGATGTCACTAGCTAAGAATTCCTTCTGTAAGAGGAGTAAGGAATAAGTAATGAAGAATTTCTGTGCAAAGAGAGAGAGAGAGAGACAGATAGAGCGTGTGTTTGTCAGATAATGGCGCTTCTCTTGAGAGTCGGATAGAACTTTTTGAAAAAAAGAGAGAAGTCTTTCTCCACCAACTTTGCATCTACCCATCAGTAATTAAAACATTCCATTAATCTCATTAATTCTTCCTTAGGTATTGCAGTAGTACAGTCAGCAGGGAAAATTATGTGTTTTCCAGGTCAACAACTCGGTTAATAAAGCAACTAGTAATGGGAAGTAAAATATGGTTAAGACGTGGGAGAAGGAAACGACAGGGGAATTAAATTATCCACAACCACAAGTCACCTGGCGAATGTGTTGGATAATAGAGCACAAACTTTGATCCACAAAGATAACTAGAATATTCTCTGTTCTTCGTCTTACAGCCTACCTGTCAACTTCTTTATCTAAGTTTCTTTAGTTACCCTTTACCTAATTTTTACCTGCATTTATCACGACGTTCTTCCATTTCCTTTTCCCTTTGCGTTCCTCTCCTTAGGTTATTCTTGCCTTCAGCAATGACTGTTCTAATTTTTCCTTCAGTTTCTCTTCACTTGCTATCGGCATAATCATTTACTATCTCTTTTTTTTTATTCTCCCTTCCATTACTTTGCGTTTTCTTTAATTCCTTTCATACTTTTCTACTCATTCTCGTTCTTATTACCTCCTTTATTCTGTGTCCATAAAACTTATTTCTGCTCAAGATTTTCAGATGTTAACCACCAAAATATCTGACGTACTAAACAGCTGGAGTAAACTCTGAGTCTCGAAGAAAAATAATAATAGAACATCACCAAATAAATAACAAATTGATTAGTACACGTCAGCACAACAAATATTTATTGGAGTACTTTTGTAAAATTATAGAGGCAGGTGAGGTGTATGGAATTTTGATTTGAGCATACTTGGGGACAAGACCTTGTTTCAGACATTGGCGATTAAAATATGTATTAGAACACCACCTCTGGACTTTGGCTCTTAAGTTCTTGTATATATAGATGCTCTTAGCTTGACTAGCTGCTAATTTTAAATACGGCATCACGAAGTGCTCTAACGAAATAAATAACAAATTGATTAGTACACGTCAGTACAACAAATATTTATTGGAGTTTGTGGTTTTTTGTGCTGACGTGTAGTAATCAATTTGTTACTTATTTCTTTAGAGCGCTTCGTGACGCCCGCTTAAAAAAAAAAAGGAACATCGCCAATTTAAAGTCATATTTTCTGTCAGTTTTATCTGTTATACCGATACAAAAACATGGAAGTCCAAAACGGTAATCTGAAATGTGTTTTCAATTAAACTGTAAAAAGCTCTGAATTGAAGAAATAAATCCGCCAGAACGTTTGAACAGGAAATACTATGTTTTAACAATCATATTTATCAAAAGTCATAAGGCATTACTATTTTCTAAAATTCGTCATGACAAAAAAATTGGCCAAAGCATTTCTTTGACCTCAAAAAGTTCTTAGTCAACTATTTTGCTATTACTCATAAGAATAAATTAAGAAACTCGTAAGTGGGTTGACCTCCAATGACAAGAAGAATATTTAATGTCATGAAATTCGGTTCGTTAAGCAATAAACTATTAATATTACTGTCTTCAGATATGTGGTACTTTATAGTCCGGTAAATACGTACTGACCTAGGAAAGGAAGGTTATGGAGGAAAACAACTTAGGCTAAAAGCCAACCAATGAGAGCTGAGAATTTTTTGGAAGAAGGTATGTAGTATGGAAAGATGACACCATAACCCTGTACTTTCGCACAAGATGGGGCATTTGGGTTAATATATATAGTAACATTTGGCCATAATTATATTAACTCATAGGAAAAAAATACAAATTATTTCTGACAAACTTAGACAGAAAAAAAAAAGGAGCCAAATTTATGAACACACCTTAATCGTCTGGTAACTTCTCTGAATTTCCTGTACGACATGCAGTCTAAATAGAATCCGGAAGGCGTCTTTCATATTACAGTAAACTTCGCGTGTTGTTCCTGTATAAACACATTTTAATCCCATGACTACAAAATCTTGCGGTGAACGGGTATAAAATCACGGAAGTAAAGCTGTGTTCATGTTTGACACGCATGGCAGATGGTATGAGTAGCTTGCCACCTTATTCTTCTAGTTCCCCTCGAAAATAAATTACTATGAGAGATTTTAAGTTCTCGGCGAGGTGCCGATGAAGAGTCAAGTTCTGTGGGATGTGACACTGTATCGACTGGTAATAAGTTGCCACCGTTTCGAGAGAAAACCTGTTGTCTCCGCCTACCTGGTCTCTGCAGTCCAAGAAGAGTGGGTAACATACCGTTTTTCGGCTCGGCTCCCCTTGCTTAAACTGCAAAGATCCTGAAGGTTGACGCAGTAATCTTCTCCGACAGGAACTATTTACAGAAATACATCGCGTCCCATCCTAAAAGACACAAATCTCCGAATATTTCATAATTGATTAGAAGGGTAAATTATGATTTAGCAGTTACTGCTTGAACCCTATAATGTGTTATGTGTCTTGTGTGCCTCACTCATGAAATCTCTTCAGAAAATCAGTGAATCTCGCCGATTAAATACATCGAAGAATTTTAATTCAGAAAACACATTCAACAAAGAAGTCATTTTCATTAAGACAGTGCATATCTTATCACACATTTCACCTCAGACTACAAATAAAGGACCAAAGTTTACACTAACTTCTACGATCAAAACACCGCAGCCCATCAACACTTAGTAAGTCAGTTAAAAAGCCATATTTCAAAAAAGTCATAGAAGAAGTGTTTTTAAAGGAAAATACAATTATTCACCTAATGTCTCAGATGAATAATAATAACTAATAATAAAATATAATAATTCCTTAATAATTAAAAGAAAACAAAATCGTAGAAAAACGTTCAATGTGTTGTTGTAATTATTATTCTGTATTCCTTTATTCTCAGCTGAATTTGGTCTGTAGGTAACAGGAGGCTCGCAGGGCCCAGCTATCACAGAAAGTGAGTGTCGCAGAATTTGGAAACAAAGAACAAATAAGGGGGAAAATGACTTCAATAACATTCTTATTATTCGAAATGACAGGAACACATTACTTTTTACAAATCTATCATACTTCTCTCCATTTTAAAAGTACTTATGACAGTGTAACAAGACTAGAAACAAGTACCACGAGCATTTTTCGCAATTTCAGAGCACCCACATTTGGCAGTGAAAACGACCAAGTCAACGGAAACTAGAGACCTATTTGTTGTACACGGAGGCAGTTTGAACATTACAAGGTAATGTAGACTAGTCTGTCACTTTTTAAGAAGTACAGGCTGACAACAATGACTGCAAAGAAAATAATGTCCCGATTGCCATACTTACTATGTCATAGTCGTCCACGATGACAGGAGTATTCGGGTCCCTTCGGAGCGCCAACTAAAATTTTTCTATCCGCCTATTTGTCTACCTGCTTTTACTCGCTTAACATCCCAATCACGGCAGAATGCATTTTCATGAAATTTTGTATTAGAAATTTCGATAAAAAAAATTGTCGAGCCTTTCAATTATCCTTTAGAATGCAGAATTATAATGGCCAATTTCAATGACGATCTACATGCTTCCTTTCTTCCATACCCATTAATGGACCCTTGAATCACCTTCATCACAAAATTTCTTTTTCTTCTCAAGTTTAATATGCCACTTAAATACCCCCTGAAGGTAGAGCTCATATAATTTCTGATATTCGTGACCGCATTTTTTAACTTTAGTCCAAGTTTCTTGCAGACGGAGGGCCCAAAACCTCTATAACCCACTCTACTTCATCAAAACCGGAATCAGGACCATGTTCTGCAACAACTGAAAGAACTGACTTTGATGGTCGACACCCTGCCTGCTCTTAATAATGTCTACTCCTATTAACAGTATTAATAATTACTTCTATAGCAGCAATATTCATATCAGGATATGCTTCCTTTTTTCGTAATACACTGCCATTTTTATGTAATTCAATCCTACCTTGGGGCCCTAAGGGAGGCAGTAGTTGTGGTTTCATTATAGGGGTGTTAGGGGAGGTTTAATATGATAAGGTAGCCTAAGTTGTTATAAAAGCTATCCGTCCCTTTTACCCTTGTATATGCTTGCAATTAGCATAATTGCAACACACACAACCACTCAAATCCCTGTACGCTTCTGCTTTATGGTTTCCATTTCATAGACTCGAGCCTTCTATTTCTAAATCCTGGAAGGGGCGGCGGTGGGAGGGGGGAGAAGCTACACAGATATCGTTCCGACTTCAGGCTGCATACTGCTGCCTAATCTAATTCCTTTGCGACTGGCAGTTTCTGCTTTACTGTAGAGGAGACGAAGTTAAAACTAAAAATGAAAAACGCCAGTACGTTAAACCCTGCTTTAAATGAAAGCAATAATAAATGTCAAACGATCTAGACGAAACTGAAGACTTATATATATCTATATGAAGATTTACAGGGCTGTAAGAAAAGATTAACATAAATTTCACAAGAGAGGAAAAAAATGTAAATAAACAGCGGATAGAGAATATAAAGAGAATGTCAGAAGAAATATCACAGCTCATTTTGAATGGCTGTCCATGAAGAAGGATAGACATTAGGAGACATGGCAAACACTGCACTGCAGCTTCAACTGCCGTGTCAGCTTCACCATAAGAGTGAAGAAGAAATGTCCGAACTGCTTCAGGCTGATTCTCTAAAGAAACAGTCACATACTGATTCTGCATATTATTTTAAGTGTAAGAAACACCTCTAGGTAAATTACCAAATTTCCTGCTCTACCGAGGTGGACAGAGATGAAGGTGACGGTGGGTTTTTGTATACGAAATGAAAATCTGACGGCGACGACAAAGACAACCGGTCATAATATCGCAGAGCGACCTAATCTCTCCCGCTTGTCGTGCAGGTGATCGCTTCAATCTATTATCCCAATATCAGAAGGGCACCGAAAGAGAGATTCTTCACTACAGCCAGGTAACCTTGCTTTCCTTATTCTAGTAATTAGGTAGTAATATTTATTCGTAGTTTGTTAAGTCTTTTGGTTGCTCCGATTAAGCTAAATGTGAATTTCACCCTAGAACAGACCATGAAGGCACAGAGGGTGGTGGAGAAGTTCAGCTCTACATTTGCTTTAACCTTGACGATAGATGGCGGTGGGTAGTTAAGGCCACCCATTGTGCAGGAGGCTGGGTGAGCCCCACGGCCTTTACGGAAAGGCGCGGAATATCTCGCTCCTACCGGAATTCGATCCCCGGACCGTTCAGTCCGTATAGAGTCGCTACACTGAACACGCTACCCGGTTGCTTAGATTATGCAGCATCGAGTTATAAAATTTGTGGGTAGGGAAATAGAAAGAATGTGGAAAAAGACCGCCGTTGCCTGCTGCAAGGTAATATCCCGTCATTTGCCTCGAGAGAATGAGGTTGTTAATGAAAACATTTCAATTATGATAGTTTGTGTCCAAGCCGAAATTACTGTAGAAATATGCAACTATTTCAGGTTAAAATGTGTTATGTCCTGTGTCTTTTGTTTAAATGTAAAACGGTCGTGAATAATCAGAATAGATAAACTCCTTTCATCTATAAAACATTCTGCTCTCCCTGCAGAATGCGATTGAAACCGCTCCTATACTTGTTAGGATTAGGCAATACTGTAGCACCGCCCTACAACTCCAAGTCCAGCATCTGATATTGTTTTGCTTGCAGCCAATTGGACAACGTATAATTGTCTGGCAGCTAAAAGCAGCTATTAAAGTACAGAGATTACACAGTTGTGTGGCACCCACCTACGGCTCCTGTCTCAAAGTGTGAAATAGTCTTGTTTGGAGTAAAATAGATAATAACTTTCTAGCCAATAGATATTATTAAGCTATTTGGACTATACAGTATTGGAGCAGCCCCCACCCTCAGCCCAGCTTCTATTCCAGCTTTTGTGGCGGCTTTGGCTAGTGTGCAGTAGATATCATTCGAGCAGGAGAAATGAGAGCTAAGAAGCTAAGGAGTTGTGTAAAACTGACTAACCGACATAAAACTCCAGTCTCGCCGTCTGAGGTGGCTTTGGTTTAGAGAGAATAACAGTCCAACGGGTAGGCGTTTGGATTAGGCAGTAGCGTAGCAACCACCTCCGGCTCGAGCTCATCATTCCAGGTGGCTTTGCTAGTAGTACAGTAGATAACAATGGTCCGCCAGGAGACGAGTTTCAGAACCAAATATTTCGACAGTAACATGAACTCACATATCTCTTCTTCCGGGCTGGAACCATACAATCTCTAACAAAATACATATATAACAGGTGCATAAGCATAGAATGGTGTTAACAATGGAACCTGATCCTCTTTTAACGCTGCCACAATTACCTGGTTGTTGCAATCTTTGTACCTGGCCATATTAGCTCTATGTTTAGCTATACACCAAGTACTCAATAATGAATAAATTAATTTGACGTTCATGTGACCGGGCATCGTTATAAATTCTTATAATAGAACCAACTAAATGCACTAATTTCTCAAATTTATTTTTGGAATAAAACTCTACATGTTTCGGACAGTTCCTCTGTGCATCATCAGGAGTTTTTCACTGTACACACACCAATGGTATATGTCATACAGGTTTGCTGACAGCTGACAGCTTGCTATCAGCAAACCTGTATGACATATACCGTTGCTGTGTGTACAGTGAAAAACTGGGGTCGACTCAGCCTCTAACAGAAATGAGTACCAGGAATATTTCCTGGAGGTAAAAGTGGCCCGTGCGTAAGGCTGACATCCTTACCACCATCCTGGGCCATTGCCACGTAATCTGGGAACCTTAACTTCCTGGAACCCTCTGGGCACCTCGAGCCTGTAATGGGACTGATTTACCTTTACAGCGGTCAGAGACCGGTAGGAATGTAGCGGCGTTGTACAGGAAGCCAGGATCCACAACGGACTGTAGTGTTTGAGAGGTACAAGGAAAGGGCTGCACTTTATGTACAAACTGTCGTGTTTTATAAAAGGAAGTTTTCAATAACGTTTGCAGCTTGCCACGCGCGCGGTAAATTCGACTTAGTCCATAGCCGGAAGTACATTCATTTTCAGGATCATTTGGTAGGAATGTGAGATATTACACTGCGTCAATAAATAAACAAATAACACTGGCACAGTGTCATATCCCAGAATACTAGAATTTTAATCATGAATGTTGGTGATATGTATAAACAGAAACACGATTTTAACTTAAACAAGAGAGGCAATGTACGTATAAACGTAACACTTTGGTGCGTTCGCGCAACCACTTTTGCGTGGAAACGCAATAAATACTATAGGTTTTGAGGGTGTGTCGGTACCCTTTGGCACCTAACATGCAACGTGCATGCGCCGTATTATATTGGCATCTGTGACCTGTCTGGCTCTACTATATTCTTCCACATTATCCCGTAAAAGTTCCGATTTTCGGGGGAAAAGCTTATCAAACGTGAAACGACTCTTTTGACTTTCTCTACAATTCTGTCTGAAACATTTTTCATTGTAGGAAGAATTCAGGGATATATAAATGTACATAGTTCTTCATATAAAGTACCCGCCATTCTTGTCAGATTTGAAAGAAACTTTAATTTTCTCGACAGATTTTCGAAAAATACTCAAATATCAAGTTTCATAAAAATCCTTCCTGTAGGAGCCGAGTTGTTTCATACGGACGGACAGACAGATATGACGAATATAATAGTCGCTTCTCGCAATGTTTGCGAACGCACCAAACAAAAAAAAAACAACGATGGCTTTTTGTGAAGGTGCTGAATCTTCGAATTCTGCCACCATCGTTCTGATCTGTAATGAATATACTATGTCTATGATGAACATCACTGCCGGTTGTCGAAGAGTCAATAAAGAATGAGGGTCTTCCAGAGCCCTACGTATACAATCGTATTGCATTCCGTGCTACGTAGGAGAAGCTCACTTAACGCCACTGACATCTATCAGGCCGCAACGTTACTAACCAAAGCCATCAGAACACTTTGACTTGAACCGACGTTTGGCTCCCTGACAGCCCCATTTCCTGCCGTTACATTCATACAAGTTACACACAAGATTACCCATCCCACAGGGAACCCAATTCAAATGGAATAATTTCAGATGACGACGTCTCAAGAGGCGTCAAGAGTTCTTCATGGTTAATAATAACGATATATATCACGGCCTACCTTGTTCAATGCATCTTCTAACATTTGATTCCACGGTTCAGCCACGTTCGCGATTAATATTAACAGCTACAACCAATTACTGTCCACAGAAATGTGACTGATATATAAGTGTATGTCAAAAGAGGCCTCACCAAATGTAATTTCCGGCTACACCGACTTTACTGCTGAAGGATGGTGGAATGGATTTCAAACATGCTTCCATACGTGGCATACCTTTAATCTCCAATCTCAGCACATCATATATCGAATGGGCTTTATCAAATACGAAAACTGCCTCCGTCTAGGAATTATATTCCGTGTTCCTCCAGCATTTCAATTTAACTTATTTCATTAAAAAATCTCGAAGTGCTGACCTCCAGATTATAAGCAGGCCTCGCACCTACTAAAAATATTTATGGGTTATATGAACTAGGGACGAAGAGAAAACAGCAATCACCTACTTCAGGTATTTTCAAAATATTTTATAAGGTGAGAGAGAAAACCAACAAGATGCAACAGTTAGATGTTTATTTTTAACAATTTCTCAACATGTTTCGGGCATCATTATGCCCATCTTCAGGAGAACAAGACGTATGTTACTGTATGTGGTGTGCTGCGCTGTAACAAGCGGGGAAAGTTAGATATTAGCTTTAATGTCTTCTTTGTGTGGTATTG
>Ga0123353_10012289_pt1 | contig 12155 bp, 9 predicted proteins | sample TergutLab28metaG_3_FD_92763 | JGI IMG/M metagenome (GOLD analysis project Ga0123353, IMG submission 92763) | Labiotermes labralis P3 segment gut microbial communities from Petit-Saut dam, French Guiana - Lab288 P3 | ecosystem: Host-associated > Arthropoda: Insects > Digestive system > Gut ... | reverse complement strand
ACTCAATATAAAACTAATACTAAACAAACTAAAGTAAATAGAGATAAAACAGCTAATAAACTAGATAGACAATTTGACTATAGATATAGATATGAAGTAATAGTAAAGAATACAAATATTCTTTGTGACTTAACTTATGTAAAAGTTAAAAGTAAGTGGCATTATATATGTTTATTAACTGATTTATCTAACAGAGAAATAGTTGGTTTCTCTGTTGGTCAAAGGAAAGATGCTGAATTAGTTTTACAAGCATTTTATAATTCTAATATACCATTAAATAAAATAAAACTATTCCACACAGACAGAGGAACAGAATTTAAAAATAGTAAAATAGATGAATTATTACAAGCTTTTAATATTGAGAGAAGTTTATCTAATCCAGGTAACCCGTATGACAATGCAGTAGCTGAAAGACTTTATTCTACACTTAAAATAGAGTTTATTCGTAAAAGAAATTTCAATTCTATGGAGCAACTAATTGATGAGTTAAAAGTGTATATAAAAACTGTATTAATACAGTTTGGTATAATAATGATAGACAACATAGTAAACTTAACTATATGTCACCAGTACAATATGGGAATGTAAATTATGAAAGTGTATCAAAAATATGACCACCACAGTGTTTATTGAATATTTAGACAAATATAATTATAAAAATGAGTATTATAGTAATAATGTATTAAGCTTTTTAGATAGTATTAACATTAAAACTAGAGTTGATAAAGATAGAATATATCCTTTTAGTAATAAAGCTGAGAGTGTGAAAAAAGCTTATGAATTTGCGTTGAATAAATATAAAGTTAAGATTATTTTAAATAGTTATATAAAAAACATTGATTTAGTTAATGATAAATACAATATACTTGGTACTTATTATGATTATGTTATACTAGCTACTGGTGGTAAAGTTGGTTGTATTTATAATGGTTATAGTTTAGTAGAAGATTTAAAAATTAAATGTAGTAAATTACATCCTGCTTTAGTGGGATTTAAAGTAAGAGAGAAAATAACTAGTTTAGATGGAGTTAGAATGCTTGGAGAAGTAAGTTGTGGTTTATTTAAAGAAATTGGTGAAGTACAATTTAAGAAAGATGGTATTAGTGGGATAGTTATAATGAACTTATCTAGAATTGTTAATGAAGGAATTATTCAAATAAATTTTGGATTAGGTATTGAAAAATCTTATTTTTATGAAAACACTAAAGAAAAAGTTTTAAGTATGTTTCCTATAAAATTAGCTCAATGGATCTTAGAGAGTGATAATATTATTGAAAACATATATAATATGAAGTTTAATATTAGATCTGATTATGGGTTTGAACAAGCTCAAATTACCAAAGGTGGAATCTTAATGGATGAACTTAATGAAGGGTTTGAATTAAAAAAATATAAAAACCTTTATGCTATTGGTGAATTGATTGATGTTGATGGTGAATGTGGTGGATATAATATTCATAATGCTATTGCTAGTGGATTGATTAGCGGAAAATATATTTTGAATAAAATTGTCAAGTAATTAAGTTTATTGTTTAAATTTGATTACTTTTTTCAAAAGAAATATAAGTTAAATTGTTTAAATTATGTTATAATTTTATAATGATATGACTTTAGCTAATAAACTTACAATTTCTAGATTTTTGATGGTTTTGATTATTTTAATCTTAGCTATTTTACATAATTTATTAGCTTATGTAGTTTTTAACACTGTAACTTTATGTGATTTGTTGATTTTGTTTGTGTTTGTGTTGGCATCATTTACTGATTATTTGGATGGAAAAATTGCTAGAAATAGAAATCAAGTAACAGATTTAGGAAAGTTTTTGGATCCACTTGCTGATAAATTATTAGTGATTACCACCTTAGTATACTTACTAGAATGTGGTAGATTAGTTGCATTTGGTATTAGTTTTGGATTTATTCTAACTTTAATTGTAATAAGAGAGTTTATAATAACTGGATTTAGATATATTGCTGTTTCTAAAAATTTAGTTATTAGTGCTAATATCTTAGGTAAAATAAAAACTCTTCTCCAAATGATATTTGTTATTTGGTTGTTAATTGGTTTATATCCTTTTGTAGGATTAGGTAAAGATATTGTGTTTGTAGTAGTTGGTGGGTTAGTATTAATAATGACTGTGTGGTCTTGTGTAGATTATATTGTTAAGAATATTCATATTTTGAAAAAAACGGAGGAAGTAAATGAATAATGATAAAAAAATAAAATTAGAAGAAACGATTAAAAGAATTGAGAAAGAACAGGGAAAGGGTTCTATAATGAGATTAGGAGAAAAACCTATTGAGAAATATGATATTATCCCTACCGGTAGTTTATTATTAGATAATGCTCTAGGTATTGGTGGTTATCCTAGAGGGAGAATTATAGAAATATATGGACCAGAGAGTAGTGGTAAGACTACTTTTGCTTTACATGCTATAGCTGAAGCTCAAAAAAAAGGAGAGTATGCAGCGTTTGTTGACGCAGAGCATGCACTTGATGCAGCTTATGCTAAGAATTTGGGAGTTAATATTGATGAGTTAATTTTATCTCAACCTGACACAGGAGAACAAGCTTTAGAAATAGTTTCTACTCTAGTAGAAAGTGGAGTTGTTGCTATAGTAGTAATAGATTCAGTAGCAGCTTTGGTTCCTAGAGTTGAAGTTGAAGGTGAAATGGGAGATACACATATTGGAATTATGGCAAGATTAATGAGTCAAGCTATGAGGAAGTTAAGCGGTATTGTATCTAAAACAAATACTTTAGTAGTATTTATTAATCAAATTAGAGAAAAGGTTGGAGTAATGTATGGATCTCCTGAAGTAACTACTGGTGGTAATGCTTTAAAGTTTTATTCAACTATTAGATTAAATATAAGAAGAGTTGAAGGAATTAAAGAGGGTAGTGATGTTATAGGTAATGTTGTTGCTGTTAAGGTTGTTAAAAATAAAGTAGCTCCACCATTTAAGAATGTTGAAGTAGAGATTATTTTTGGACAAGGTATATCTAAAGAAGGAGAAGTATTAGATTTAGCAGTTCAATTTGAAATTATTCATAAGAGTGGTGCTTGGTATAGTATGAATGATGAGAAGATAGCTCAAGGTAGAGAAAAGGCTAAAGAGTATTTAAAACTAAACTTAAAAGTGTATGAAGAAGTAGTTGCAAAGATAAATCAAGAAATAAGAAAAGATAAGAAGTAAATTCGATTTAGAATTTACTTCTTTTTTATGGTAAAATTAATTGAAAAGGATAAAAGAATGAGATTACTGAAAAATGAAAAATTGTATTTAGAAATAATCAACAATATCCAAGATGGTGTATATTTTGTTGATAGAAATAGAAACATTATGTTTTGGAATAAAGGTGCTGAAAACATTACTGGTTATGAAGCTAAAGAAATGATAGGTAAGAATTGTGATACTAGTAATCTTAATCATATTGATGATGCTGGACATTCTTTATGTCAAACTAGTTGCCCTTTATTAGCCTCTATTATAGATGGAGAGAAAAGGGAGAGTATGGTTTTTGTAAGGCATAAAAATGGGCATCGAAAACCAATAAGAGTATATACTTATCCAATGAAACATAATGGAGAAATAATTGGAGGTATTGAGATATTTAGTATAAAATCTCCTACTGTTTATGACGATTGTTTAATAGATAAATTATCTAATATAGCATTAAATGATCAATTAACTGATTTACCAAATAGAAGAAAAATTGAAAGTTTTTTAAATTATTCACTTGGTGAAGCTAAAAGATTCAATAAATTATTTTGTGTGGTATTTATGGATATTGATAATTTTAGAGTTTTTAATAATACATATGGTCATGAAATTGGTGATTTAGTATTAAAAAATGTTTCTTTATCAATTAAACATTCATTAAGAAAAAATGATTTATTTGGTAGATGGGGGGGAGAAGAATTTTTAGGAGTGTTTGAAATCCAAGATATTAATGAGGGGTTGATAGTAGGAGAAAAAATTAGAACTTTAGTAGAAAGTACTCAAATAATCAACAAAGATAGTTTTTTATCAGTGACAGCATCTATTGGAGTTAGTATATTTAAAGAAGATGATAATATTGAAAGTATTGTAAATAGAGCTGATGAGTTAATGTTTACTAGCAAACAACAGGGTAAAAATAGAGTTACAAGTGAAAAATAAGAAGTAGTTTTATACATAAGGTGTGTTATATGTGGTGTAACATATTAAAGGATTTACAAAATGAGAAAACACTATGTTATAAATGTATTTACTGCTAAGGAAAAATCACTAAAATATTTATGAGGTAAGGAGAATTCTAAACTAAATTTTAATATAGAATGATATAGTTATTGCATTAATTGAAGTTAAAACTGTAAGAAAGTGTGATTATGAGTTCAAATGTGTTAAGAGAATATAATTAAACTAAAATAGTTTATAGAATTAATGTAAAAAATTCCAGTTTTGAAAAAAGAATTAAATCAATTCTTTTGTATACTATATTTTATATAAAAAAATCTGATTATGTTGAATGAGATTAAAGATAATAAATTTGAAAATATAATTATATTGCTATAAGATAGAAAAATCAATTGTTACTTTTGGTTAGTATCTTTTTACTAAACTATACCTTTAGAAAAAAATCATATAAAAATGGTATAATAAGTTGAGGTATTCATGCAAAACATAGGTTCATTAAATGTAGATATTATTGCATTAGTAATTGTAATAGCTACCTTAATTGTAGGTTTCAATTTAGGTTTTTTTCAACAATTGAAGAAAACTATCTGCTTTATAGTGCCGTTTATCATATTATCTTTATTAGGAAGCTTTATGTACAATTTTATTTGTAGTATTCTACCTTATGAAGAAATAGTAATGTTTTTTCTCAATTTGTTTAATGCAGTTAAATTTCAATATTATGTTAGTGCTTTTGTATTATATATAATAATGTATTTAATTCTTTATATGATTTTATTAATAGTAGTTAAATTAGTAGAAAAACTATTAAAAAGAACACTTGAAAAGCCTAAGATTCCCGCTAAAATTGGGGGGATATTTGTTGCGATAATAAATGCTTATTTTATAATTATATTATTTTTATTTTTAGTAGCACCAATAACTAGTGTTAATACTGATAGTATGTTAATGAAACCACTTTATTATCTAAATAATCAATATTATGAAATATCAGTTGTTAATGAGTATAAAAATGTAAATCCCCAAAAATATGAAATCAATAAAAGGATGTATAAACAAGCATTTTGTTTAGATTTTTATGATAGTTACTTTTTACTAAAAGAAACTGTTAATTTATATGAAGCAGATAGAGCTAAAGTAAATGATATTGTTTCAACAAAAATTTTGGATTTTAATGATAACGCTAGTGTAAGACGCGCTAAAGTAATATTGTTTCAAAGTATAAATGGAGCTACATATTCAGTAAGTGACTATTTAAGTTTGTTGATTGTTAACTTGAATCAAGACACTGATGGTGATGGAATGACTGATTATGATGAAATTATGGTAGGTAGAGATCCTAACTCGGATGCTGATAAATCTAACTTAGATAGAGGTAACTTTACTTCTAATCTATTAATTGAACAATTATTAGTAGATTATAGAGCAGATAAAGAGATTAGAAATTTATTACTAGATATTAGAAATAGTATTTTAGATAATCAGGGTTTTTATAAAATTATAGCTGAAGAAACTCCCAACTATATAAAAACTCATAATGAGAGAGAAATAATGTCTAATATTAGATATTATCAAGATGAAGTATTGAACAACATTTACCGTAATGATGTAAGAATTAAAACAGAAAGTTTATTTAATGGATATGAATATTTTATAAATATATATTTCTCTGAATATGTTGTATATGATTTATTAAAAATAGAAACCCCAGCATACTCTTATGAAGAATATATAAATGCAATTAATGGATTTTTATATGATAGAGAAAAACTAGATATGTTTTTAAGAGATTATGTTAGGTATGTTAGCCAAGGGAAAGAAGAAAAACTTCCTAGAGTCAGTCAAACTCTTAGCTTCTTTCAAGAATATATAGATTTGAGTAGTATTAATGCTAATATAAATATGAATCTATCTTTTTATATGAAAATGACTATTATGCAATCTAGCTTAAATGATGAATTTGTGAAAAATTTTTTTAGTCAAGGTTTATTGGTAAGATCATATTTTAAAGATACATTTCTTAATATAAATACGAGTGGTTGGGAGTTATATACAAATTATTATATATATCAAATATTACTACTAAATAAAAAAACTTATATTTTCCTTGATTTTGAAAACTTAGTTAAGGAAATAGATAAACAAATTGATAAAGAAAATCTTAGTGAAGAAATAAAAGTTCAAATATTAAGTTATGTTTTAAATAATGAGTTAGATCATTTATATGATATCAAAGCTATTGATTTAGCATTAAAAACTCAAGTTGAAACATTTATATCAAGTTTGGTGTAGTATGGCTGTTAAAAAAACTAAAAAAGTAGAAACAGTAAGAGTATTAGTTGATGGAAGATTACAAAATGTTCCAAAAGACCAAATACCTAAAACGCAAGGATTGAATGCTGAAGGAAAGATAATTAGTAAAACTGATCCAGAATATATAACTCAAATTGCTAAAAACCCTTTCTTTTATAATAAGAAAAAAGCTTTAGTTCATATAGAAACATTAGATGAGTTTAGAGGTTTAGTTAATAAGGAGATATTTGTATTGAAAACTGTGGTTCAAACTCCAAAATATGACTATAATAAAAAAGTTAAGGTTGTTAATAGTATATTTAAACACTGGTATAATGAATTTGATATAAATATTACCAACATGGTGGAAAATGTTAATGAAGATGTAGTAGTGACTAAAAACATAAAGTATAAAGTTGCACCTTCATGGAGATTATTGTGTTTTGTTGGGATATTTGTATTATCATTATTAATAGTTAGTGTGTATAGTGATTTTTGGCATATATTAGCAGAGAGTAGTGTCTTTATGGCTGATTTAAGGAATTCATATGAGATATATATTATTAAGAATGTCAATGTGGTAAATGTAATAAATTATATCGCAATATATGCTTGTTTATTATTTATAGTAATGGAGTTGTTATTTAAAACTTCAATTAATAGTTATTATCTATCTCACATTAGAGTTAGAAAAACTATTGAAGAATCTAAAAATGAAATGAGAAAAAAAGTAATGAAATCATATAATTATGCATATAATTATTATATGAATAATTTAAAAGAAAAACCAGATGGAATATTTGATTCAATATTGATTGATGATGTTTGTAATAATCAAGTTGATATTGAAAAATTAAAAAAAATGTGTTGTGAGATGAAACAAAAAAATATACATTTTGAAGATAAACATAAAGCTTATAAATGGAAAAGAAATATTGTATTATATTTAACCTTAGTAGCCTTTTGTGGAGCTCTTGGTGTATTTATATTTAATTTAGTAACTGTAGCTATAAGGTAAAAGGAGAGAGAAAATGGCGGAGAATAAAAAGAAATTAACAGAAGCTCAAAAAGCTAAAGAAAAAGAAAAAGTTTTAAAAGAAAAAGAGAAAGCTAAAGAAAAAGAAAAAGTTCTAAAAGAAAAAGAGAAAGCTAAAGAAAAAGAAAAAGTTCTAAAAGAAAAAGAGAAGGCTAAAGAAAAAGAAAAAGCTTTGAAAGAAAAAGAGAAAGCTAGAGAGAAAGAACAAAAAGAAAAAGAAAAGGTTAAAGAACAAGAAAGAGTTTTGAAAGCCAAAGAAAAAGAAAGAGAACTAAAAGAGAAAATTAAAGAAGCTGGTAAGGCACCTTCTAATGATAATAAAGTTGATATTTTCGCACAAGCTAAGAAAAAAGCTGCAACACCAAGCCAAAAGAAGGATTATAAAACCATAATTAATGAAAGAGCTAAGGAAAATGAGAAACTAAGAAACAGATTAGCTACTCCAAAAACAACTAAAGAAACTCCAGTTACAAAAAAGGTAGTTTTAACTCAACTTAAAGTAGATAATACTGTTGAAAAGATTGATAAGGAAATAATTCAAATTGAAAAACAAAAACAAAACTTAGAAAAAAGAATAGTAGAATTAGAAAAAATAAATAAAGAATTATTGATTGACCAAGCTGCTAAAAAAGATAAAAATGTTATTAGTAAAGAAGCTAGATCATTAATAAATTCACTAAAAAACCAAATATTGGATTTAAATGAAAAGATACCAGTTGAAAATGAAGGAATTAGTGTAGATTATTTATCATTTGAACAATTTGTTTATAACAATGAAATATTAGAAATTCCCAATAATGATAATGAATTATTAGAATTAAAGGCGAATATTGAATTATTAAGAAACCAAATAGAGTTTTATAAAACTAAACTAGTTAGTATTCATATAGTTGAATCAACTAAAGACCAAAGATTAAAAAATATTGAAGATGAAATAAAAGCTCAAAAACTTAAGATTAATCTTCTTCAAGAAACTTTATCAAATAAAAAGAGTGAGATTGGTAAATTTATGGAAGATGAAGAATATATGAAGAATCAGGTTTTAATCATCGAAAAATATCGTCTACTAAAAAATGAACTAAATGGGAAAATTGAAATAATAGATAGAGATATTGAAGAATTGTCAAATAAAATTAGTGATAACTCAAAAATAATTTCTGATTTAGAAGAAGAAAGTAAAAATAATGATAATGAAGAAAACAATCTAAAAATTAGAAATAAAATAGATAGTATTAAAATCAATAATAACGCTATAAATTTAGATATAGAAAGTTTAAAGAATAAAAGAAACAGTACTGATGTAGCTATAGAAGATACTAAAAACCTTGAGAAGAAAGAAATTGAAAAATTAAAAATGGACCAATTTTATAAGTATAATGACAATAGTGCAGTCAATAAACTAAAAGATGAATATAATAAAGCTAAGGATGAATACCAAATAACTTTAGATAATCTAAAAGAATTAGAAGATAATTTGAAATTAGTTTATGAATCAGCTACTGATAAAACTAAAGTAATACAATTTAATGAAGAAGATTATTTGGTTAATAAAAGTAAAATAGTTAAAATTAAGAAAGAAATAATGAAAAGAGAACAGTTTTTAATTGAAGAAAAAATAAATTCTTCTGATATCAAAACATATACTTTTATCTTAGAATTAATTGGTAGATTAGGTTCATATTGTAGTAGAGCTGACAATATGATATTTGCTTTTCAACAAAAAGTTAATGATGAAACTAACCAAAAATTTAAAGCTAAAATATTAGAAGAAATCTTTATTGAAAACCAAAAGAAATTAGAGTGTCAAACACATATTAATACACTTAATATTAAGAAAACTCAATTAGAAACTACTGATGATGTAAAAACATATAATACTATATTAGACCAAATTAGATTACTTAAAGAATCTGAGAATAGTATTTATGCTAAAGCTGAAACTTTATTAGATTAATGCAAATTACTATTTCTAATGAAATATTAACCAAACTTCCTTTATTCAGTATTAGTGCTTATACCTTTATTTCAAAAGTTACCAATGATAATAAATCATTAGTATTAGCTATAAAAGAATATGAAAAGTTTATCCAAAAATCATTCACCCTAGAATCATTATTGAAAGATGAAAAAATTAAAATTGCTAGAGATGCTTATAAAACATTGGGTAAAGATCCTAGTAGATATAAACTTGCTGTTGAATCTTTATTTAGGCGAATTATTAAGGGTAATGGTTTATATAAGGTTAATGATGTAGTAGATTGTGGTAATTTATTATCTTTATATACAAAAAAGACTATTGCAGTATTAGATTATAACAAAATAGTAGGAAATGTAAAAGCAAGAATAGGTAATAAACTAGATATATATGAGGGTATTGGTAGGGGCAAAATCGATGTTAGCAACATTATAGTATATGAAGATGATATTAGTTTATTTGGGAGTACAACATCAGATACCTACAGAACTAGTATTAGTATAGATACTAAAAAAGTACTAATATTTATAATTAATTTTAACCAAACTAATGATGAGGATGTAATGATAGAATTGTATAAAAAATATACTAATTCATATAATTTTGAAAGGATAAAGTAAATGAGTGAAATCAGTAATTTTATAAAAACCATAATGGAAAAGGATTTAAAAGAAAATAAAGTAACAAAAATAGTTACTCGTTTTCCACCTGAACCTAATGCTTATTTACACATTGGTCATGCTAGAGCTATTATAACTAACTTTGAATTAGCCAAATGTTTTAAAGGGAAATGTAATTTAAGATTTGATGATACTAACCCTACAAAAGAAGATGAAGAGTATGTTGATGCTATAATAGAGGATATTAGATGGTTAGGATATGAACCTGATAAAATATTATTTGGTTCAGATTATTTTGAAGAAACCTTTGAAAAGGCTATATTGTTAATTAAAAAAGGGTTGGCATATGTATGTAATTTAACTCAAGAGGAAGTTAATTTGTATCGTGGTTCACTAGATACTAAAGGAAAAGATTCTCCTTTTAGAAGTAGACCAATAGAGGAGAATCTAAAATTATTTATAGAAATGAGTAAAGGGAAGTTTAAAGAAGGAGAAATAACACTTAGAGCTAAAATAGATATGTCTTCTCCTAATATAAATCTTCGTGATCCAATATTATATAGAGTGTTATACACTTCACATCATCGACATAAGAATAAATGGTGTATATACCCAATGTATGACTTTGCTCACCCACTTCAAGATTCATTTGAAAAGATAACTCATTCATTGTGTTCCTTAGAATATGTAGATCATAAGGTATTGTATGATTGGGTTATTAACAATACGAATGTAGATCATTATCCTACACAAATTGAGTTTGGTAGATTAAATATAAATGAATATGCTCCCTTAATGAGTAAAAGGTATTTAAAAAGTTTAGTGGATAATAAAATAGTAGATAGTTATGATGATCCAAGACTTCCTACTTTGAGAGGTTTAAAAAACAGAGGATATACTCCTAAGGCTATATATAATTTTGTGGTAGAAAGTGGTTTATCTAGAATTAATTCACAAGTTGATATTTCTAGTTTACATCAAGCGATTCGTGAAGATATAAAATTAGTTACTCCTAGATTAATGGGGGTTATTAATCCTCTTAAACTAACTATAAGAAACTATCCTGAAGATAAAATAGAGGAAATTAAGTTTTTTAAAAACCCAGAAAATGAAGATTTAGGATTTTTTAATACTGTATTTTCAAAACATTTATACATTGATAAAGAAGATTTTATTGTTGAAGCTTATAAAGGATATAAACGTTTATCACTAAATGCAGAAGTTAGATTAATGCATGCATACTTTGTGAGAGCAGTTGAATGTGTATATGATGAAAATAATAATGTTATTGAAGTTTTATGTGAATATGATATTAATACTAAGAGTGGAAGTGGATTTAATGATAGGAAACCACAAGGAACTATAAGTTGGGTATCTTGTCATGATTGTAGTGAGGTTATATTTAATCATTTTGAAAGTTTAGTATTAAATAATGATCGAAATCTAATTAATAAAAATTCTTTAACTAAATATAAAGGGTTTATAATGGGGAAAACTTATTTTGATTGTTTTCAAATAATCAGAAAAGGATACTATAAGAAGGTAGATGAAAAACAATTCAATCAAATTGTATCATTGAAATCATCATTTTAAGAGGTATTAATGCAGATAAATGATAATTTAAACAAAGAGCAAGTACTTGCTATTCAATCAACAAAAGGACCAGTTATTGTTTATGCTGGAGCAGGTACTGGAAAAACTAAAACACTGACTCATCGAGTCGCTTATTTAATTAAGGAGAAAAAAGTTTCACCTTATAATATTTTAGTTGTAACTTTCACTAATAAAGCCGCGACAGAAATGAAAGAGAGAATTCATAAACTAATTGATTTTAGTGATAATGAGTTAACTATTGGCACCTTCCATTCTTTTTGTGTGAAGATATTAAGACTTTATGGAATTGATATTGGATATAAAAAAGGCTTTTCTATAATAGATGAAAAAGATAAAGAAAAAATTATAGTTGAAATTGTGGGGGATTATAAAGATAAGTATCTTAAAACTAAGGTTATACAAGAAATAAGTAAGTATAAAAATAGTAATTTTGCGT
>Ga0123353_10012287_pt1 | contig 12155 bp, 14 predicted proteins | sample TergutLab28metaG_3_FD_92763 | JGI IMG/M metagenome (GOLD analysis project Ga0123353, IMG submission 92763) | Labiotermes labralis P3 segment gut microbial communities from Petit-Saut dam, French Guiana - Lab288 P3 | ecosystem: Host-associated > Arthropoda: Insects > Digestive system > Gut ... | reverse complement strand
CCGGCGAGCTTGAGCGCCGCCACCCGCCCGGGCCGCGACGGCGGCGGGTTGAGCAGCAGCTCGGCCACCGCCTGCGCCCGCACCGTGCGCTCCGGGCCCCACTCGTCGGCCGCCGCGGTGTCCGGGTCCAGCGGGCCGGCCAGCGCGCTGCGGCGGCCGTCGGGGCGCAGGTCGCAGGTGCGCCCGGCGCGGAACGCCCACCACATACGGACCTCAGGCGGGGTCCAGTCGGCCGGCGGCTCGCCCTCCGCGGGCCCGCCGCGGCCCTCGCCCCGGCCCTGCCCGTCCCGCTCGGTCATCCTCGCCCCTCCCGTAGAACCGCTGCACCCGCTGCATCCGCCGCACCCGCCGGTCCCGCCCGGACCACCCCGCCGCACGACGCGGCCGCGGGGGAGCGGCGCGGGCGCGGGAAGATCGCCGCGCCCACGCTAGTGCCTGGCGGCCCGGCCGGTGGCGGCGACCGCACGTCCGCGGCACGTATCACGGAGTGGAACCGCGAGCCGTCCCGCATGCCCGGGTCTCTACACTTGGCAGCGTGATCTCCCGAATCGATCTGCGCGGTGCCGCCTTCCCGGAGGGCGGGATCGACCGCGACCTGCTGCCCCGTGCCGAGTTCGACGTGGAAGCCGCCCTGGAGACGGTGCGGCCCATCTGCGAGGACGTGCGCCATCGCGGCGGCGCGGCGGTGCTCGACCACGGGGAGCGGTTCGACGGCGTCCGGCCGGAGCGGCTCAGGGTCTCCGGGAAGGCGCTGGCCGAGGCGCTCGACGGCCTGGACGTCGAGGTGCGGGCCGCGCTGGAGGAGTCCATCCGCCGGGCCAGGACCGTCCACCGCGAGCAGCGCCGCACCGACGTGACCACCCAGGTCGTGCCGGGCGGCACCGTCACCGAGCGGTGGGTGCCGGTGCAGCGCGTCGGGCTGTACGTGCCCGGCGGCCTGGCCGTCTACCCGTCCTCCGTGGTGATGAACGTGGTGCCCGCGCAGGAGGCCGGTGTCGGCGCTGTCGCCGTGGCCTCCCCGCCGCAGAAGGAGTTCGGCGGCCTGCCGCACCCGACGATCCTCGCCGCGTGCGCCCTGCTCGGCGTGGACGAGGTGTACGCCGCCGGCGGCGCCCAGGCCGTGGCCATGTTCGCCTACGGCACCGACGAGTGCCGCCCGGTGAACCTGGTCACCGGGCCCGGCAACATCTACGTGGCCGCCGCCAAGCGCCTGCTCAAGGGCCGGATCGGCATCGACGCCGAGGCCGGGCCGACCGAGATCGCGGTCCTCGCCGACGCCTCCGCGGACCCCGGCTACGTCGCCGCCGACCTGATCAGCCAGGCCGAGCACGACCCGCTGGCCGCCGCCGTGCTGGTCACCACCTCGCCCGAGCTGGCCGACGCGGTCGACGGCGAGCTGAAGGTGCGGGTGGCCGCCACCAAGCACCGCGAGCGGATCACCGCCGCGCTCGGCGGCCGCCAGTCCGCGACCGTGCTGGTGGACACCCTCGACCAGGGCCTGGAGGTGGTCGACGCCTACGCCGCCGAGCACCTGGAGATCCAGACGGAGGACGCCGCAGCCGTCGCCGCCCGGGTGCGGAACGCCGGCGCGATCTTCGTCGGCCCGCACGCGCCGGTCTCCCTCGGCGACTACTGCGCCGGGTCCAACCACGTGCTGCCCACCGGCGGCTGCGCCTGCCACTCCTCGGGCCTGTCCGTGCAGTCCTTCCTGCGCGGCATCCACGTCGTGGACTACTCCCGCGAGGCGCTCGAAGAGGTCGCCGGCCACGTGGTGACCCTCGCCAACGCCGAGGACCTGCCCGCCCACGGCGAGGCGGTCACCGCACGTCTCGGAGGCACCCGGTGACCCGCGTCGACGACCTCCCGCTGCGGGACGAGCTGCGGGGCCAGTCCGCGTACGGCGCGCCCCAGCTCGACGTGCCGGTGCGGCTGAACACCAACGAGAACCCGTACCCGCTGCCCGAGCCGCTGGTGGCCCGGATCGCCGAGCGGGTCGCCGAGGCGGCCCGCGGGCTCAACCGCTACCCGGACCGCGACGCCGTCGAGCTGCGCACCGAGCTGGCCGCCTACCTCAGCCGGACCGCCGGCCACCAGGTCGGCACCGGCCAGGTATGGGCGGCCAACGGCTCCAACGAGATCATCCAGCAGCTGCTGCAGACCTTCGGCGGGCCCGGCAGGACCGCGATCGGCTTCGAGCCGTCGTACTCCATGCACGCGCTGATCTCCCGCGGCACCGGAACCGGCTGGATCTCCGGGCCGCGCAACGAGGACTTCACCGTCGACCTCGACGCGGCGGTCCGCGAGATCGCCGAGCGCCGCCCGCACGTGGTGTTCATCTGCTCGCCGAACAACCCGACCGGCACCGCGGTGGCCGCCGAGACGGTCGAGGCGCTGTACGCGGCCGCGCAGGCGGCCCGGCCGAGCCTGGTGGTGGTGGACGAGGCGTACGGCGAGTTCTCGCACCGCCCGTCGCTGCTGCCGCTGATCGAGGGCCGGCCGAACCTGGTGCTGACCCGCACCATGTCGAAGGCGTTCGGCGCGGCCGGGCTGCGGCTCGGCTACCTGGCCGCCGACCCGGCGGTGGTGGAGGCCGTGCAGCTGGTGCGGCTGCCCTACCACCTGTCGTCGGTCACCCAGGCCACCGCGCTGGCCGCCCTGGAGTACACCGACACCCTCCTCGGCTACGTCGCCCAGCTCAAGCAGGAACGCGACCGGGTCGTCGACGGGCTGCGCGCCATCGGCTACGACGTGGTCGACTCCGACGCCAACTTCGTGCAGTTCGGCCGGTTCGCCGACAGCCACGCCGCGTGGCAGGCGATCCTCGACCACGGCGTGCTCGTCCGGGACAACGGCGTGCCCGGCTGGCTGCGGGTCTCCGCGGGGACCCCGCAGGAGAACGACGCGTTCCTCGACGCGGCCGCCCGCGTGCACAAGACCTTCGACGCCGCCGGCGGCATCGAGCACCCCCGTACTGCCAAGGAGTCCGCATGACCCGCCTGGGGCGCGTGGAGCGCACCACCAAGGAGACGTCCGTCGTCGTCGAGATCGACCTCGACGGCACCGGGCAGGTCTCCGTGTCCACCGGTGTGGGCTTCTACGACCACATGCTCGACCAGCTCGGCCGTCACGGCCTGTTCGACCTCACCGTGAAGACCGAGGGCGACCTGCACATCGACACCCACCACACCATCGAGGACACCGCCCTCGCGCTGGGCGCCGCGTTCAAGCAGGCGCTCGGCGACAAGGTCGGCATCTACCGCTTCGGCAACTGCACCGTCCCGCTGGACGAGTCCCTGGCCCAGGTGACCGTGGACCTGTCCGGCCGGCCCTACCTGGTGCACACCGAGCCGGAGAACATGGCGCCGATGATCGGCACGTACGACACGACGATGACCCGCCACATCCTGGAGTCCTTCGTCGCGCAGGCGCAGATCGCGCTGCACGTCCACGTGCCGTACGGGCGCAACGCGCACCACATCGTGGAGTGCCAGTTCAAGGCGCTCGCGCGGGCGCTGCGCTACGCCAGCGAGCGCGACCCGCGCGCCGCCGGCATCCTGCCGTCGACGAAGGGCGCGCTGTAAACCGTGAACAAGGCATCCACCCTCTTCATCCTGCTCGGCCTGTTCCTGGCCGGGGGCGTCTACTCCTTCGTGAAGCAGAAGCAGTCCCGGAGCCTGATCGCGCTCCTGGCCATCGGCTCCCTGATGTCGCTCGCCGCCGGCCTGCTCCAGCTGTGAGGTCCGCATGACGAACGCCGCGAACACCAAGAGCGTGGTCGTGCTCGACTACGGGTTCGGCAACGTGCGGTCGGCCGAGCGCGCGCTGGCCCGCGCCGGGGCCGACGTGGAGATCACCGCCGACTACGACCGGGCGATGGCCGCCGACGGGCTGCTGGTGCCGGGCGTCGGCGCCTTCGCGGCGTGCATGGCCGGGCTCAAGGACGTGCGCGGCGACTGGATCATCGGCCGCCGGCTGGCCGGCGGCCGGCCGGTGATGGGCATCTGCGTCGGCATGCAGATCCTGTTCGCCCGCGGTATCGAGCACGGCGTGGAGAGCGACGGCCTCGACGAGTGGCCCGGCACGGTCGAGCCGCTGCGCGCGCCCGTGGTGCCGCACATGGGCTGGAACACCGTCAAGGCCCCCGCGGACTCGGTGCAGTTCGCCGGTCTGGACGAGGACGCGCGGTTCTACTTCGTGCACTCCTACGCGGTGCGCAACTGGGACCTGGAGGCGCACAACGCCGCGATCCGGGCGCCCAGGGTCGCCTGGACCACCCACGGCGAGCCCTTCGTCGCCGCGGTGGAGAACGGCCCGCTGTGGGCCACCCAGTTCCATCCGGAGAAGTCCGGTGACGCCGGTGCGCAGCTGCTGGCCAACTGGCTCGGCACGCTGTAGCCGCGTCCCGGCCACGCCCCGTCCCGGGCCCGGGGCCGCTGCCGGACCCGCCCGGGGCCCGGCCGCCCGGCCCGGCCCGCTTCCCCCGACCGCTCCCCCCGACGAGGACCGCATCCCGATGAGCAAGCTCGAACTCCTCCCCGCCGTCGACGTCCGTGACGGCCAGGCCGTCCGCCTGGTGCACGGCGAGTCCGGCTCCGAGACGTCGTACGGCGACCCGCTGGCGGCCGCCCTGGCGTGGCAGCAGGCGGGGGCCGAGTGGCTGCATCTGGTGGACCTGGACGCCGCGTTCGGCACCGGCGACAACCGGGCGCTGATCGGCGAGGTGGCCCGCAGCATGGACCTCAAGGTCGAGCTGTCCGGCGGCATCCGCGACGACGACACGCTCGCCGCGGCCCTGGCCACCGGCTGCCGCCGGGTCAACCTGGGCACCGCCGCGCTGGAGACCCCGGAGTGGGTCGCCAAGGTCATCGCCGAGCACGGCGACCGGATCGCGGTGGGCCTGGACGTGCGCGGCACCACGCTGCGCGGCCGCGGCTGGACCCGCGACGGCGGCGACCTGTACGAGACGCTGGCCCGGCTCGACGCCGAGGGCTGCGCCCGCTACGTGGTGACCGACATCGCCAAGGACGGCACCCTGCAGGGCCCCAACCTGGAGCTGCTGCGCAACGTGTGCGCCGCCACCGACCGCCCGGTCGTGGCCTCCGGCGGCGTGTCCAGCCTCGACGACCTGCGGGCACTGGCGACTCTGGTGCCGCTGGGTGTGGAGGGCGCCATTGTCGGTAAGGCGCTCTATGCGAAGGCGTTCACGCTCGAAGAGGCCCTGGAGGCAGTGTCACGATGACCGAGACCCCCGCAGTACGGCGCACGCAGACCGACAGCTCGTGGGAGGAGGCCGTCGGCTTCGCGCGCGCCGTGGAGGCGGGGGACCGGGTGCTGGTGTCCGGCACCATGCCGGTCTCCGGCGGCGCGGTGCGCGCCGAGGGCAGCCCGTACGAGCAGACCCTGCTCGCGTTCCGCAACGCGCTGGCCGCGCTGGAGCCCTTCGGCCTCGGCGTGGAGAGCGTGGTCCGCACCCGCATGTACCTCAGCCACGTCCGCGACGTCGACGACGTCGGCCGGGCGCACCGCGAACTGTTCGCCGAGGTGCGGCCCGCCACGACGATGGTCGTGGTGGCCGGCTTCACCGACTCCCGGGTGCTGGTCGAGGTGGAGCTGGAAGCCTACCGAGCGGCGCACCGAGAAGATCTCCGAGGAGAAACCGCATGACCCTCGCGGTCCGAGTCATCCCCTGCCTGGACGTGGACGCCGGACGGGTCGTCAAGGGCGTCAACTTCCAGAACCTGCGCGACGCGGGGGACCCGGTCGAGATGGCCCGGCTCTACGACGCCGAGGGCGCCGACGAGTTGACGTTCCTGGACATCACCGCGTCCTCCGGCGACCGGGAGACCACCTACGACGTGGTGCGCAGGACCGCCGAGCAGGTCTTCATCCCGCTGACCGTCGGCGGCGGGGTGCGCAGCGCCGACGACGTCGACCGGCTGCTGCGGGCCGGCGCCGACAAGGTCGGCGTGAACACCGCGGCGATCGCCCGGCCCGAGCTGATCCGGGAGATCGCCGAGCGCTTCGGGCGGCAGGTCCTGGTGCTGTCGGTGGACGCCCGCCGCACCCCCTCCGGCAGCTTCGAGGTCACCACGCACGGCGGCCGCCGCGGCACCGGCATCGACGCGGTCGAGTGGGCGCACCGGGCGGCCGACCTCGGCGCCGGTGAGATCCTGCTCAACTCCATGGACGCCGACGGCACCAAGGACGGCTACGACACCGAGATGATCGCCGCGGTGCGCAAGCACGTCACCGTGCCGGTGATCGCCTCCGGCGGCGCGGGCGCGCTGGACCACTTCCCGCCGGCCGTCGCGGCCGGCGCCGACGCGGTGCTCGCCGCGTCCGTCTTCCACTTCGGGGACCTGCGGATCGGCGCGGTCAAGTCCGCGCTGCGGGACGCCGGGCACCCGGTCCGCTGACCGGACTTCCGCCCGCCGCGCGGCCGCCGGGCCGCTGACCAGGTCGCCCGGCGGGAGGCTCAGGCCGCCGCCCGCCGGGTGCCGACGAGCACGGCCAGGTCCGGCGCCAGCGGCACCTCCGCGGTGCGCAGCGCCGGGTGGTCGAGCCAGTGCAGCCGCGCCTCGTCGGGCCGGCCGGCGTGCACCGGCGGGCGGCCGCCGGACGGCGTGAAGTCGTCGATCACCAGCAGCCCGCCGGGCCTGAGCAGCTCCACCGGATCCGCCGGGGCGTCGCCGGGCCCCGCCTTTCCCTGCCCGCCGCCGTCCAGCACCAGCAGGTCGAACGGGCCGTGCCCGGCGATCGCCGTCCAGTCCGCGCACTCCACGGTGACGGCGGGTGCCAGGTGCGCGAACAGCGCGGCGGCGGCCGCGGCACGGGCCGGGTCGCGCTCGACGCTGACCGCCCGCGCCCCGGCCGGCATCCCCGACACCAGCCAGGCCAGGCCCACCCCGCACCCGGTGCCCGTCTCGCCGATCCGCCGCGCCCCCGCGGCCAGCGCCCGCAGCAGCCGGCCGTGCTCGGGGCGGCACGAGGACGGGAAGTCCAGGTGCCGGGCGGTCCTGGCGGCCCGCTCGACCAGGGGCGGCAGGTCGCCGGGGCCGGTGAGGTGGGCACGGGTGCCGTCGAGGGACATGCCGGCCATCCTGCCCGGCCGGGTGCGGGCCGCGCGGCGCTTCTCATAGGAAAGAAAAGTTGCGCAAATTATGTTGCACAACTTTTCTTTCCTATCTAGCGTGGGTGCCATGGACGACAAGCAGGCCGCCCCCGTACCCCAGCGCATCACCGACGTCGACGCGCTGAAGGTCTTCACCCACCCGCTGCGGATCCGCCTCTACTACGCGCTCCACACCTCCCGCGAGGCCACCGCCTCGCACCTGGCCGACCAGGTCGACGAGGCCGTCTCGCTGGTCAGTTACCACCTGCGGAAGATGGCCGCGCACGGCTTCATCGTCGAGGCCGAGGGCCACGGCAGCGACGGGCGCGAGCGCTGGTGGAGGCTCTCCTCGCACCGCGGATTCACCTTCCACAACGCGGACTTCGCCGACCGGCCGGAGGGCGCTGCGGTCATCGGCCAGATCAACCGGCAGCTGCTGAGCACCCGCAACGAGCGCTATGTGCGCTACCTCGACGAGCAGGTCGCCTGGCCGCGCGAGTGGACCGAGGCGGCGTTCTCCTCCGAGTACGTGCCGCTCCTCAACGCCGCCGAACTCCAGCAGATGGCCGACGAGTTGGGCGCCCTGATGCAGCGGTGGACCGACGTCGGGCGGGCCGCGGAGGCGGCCGGCGACACCGAGGGCCGGGAGCACGTCGCGGTCCAGATGTACGGCTTCCCGACCCGGTCCTGATCCCTGCCGCCCCGCCCGCCCGCTCCCAGGAGGGTCCTTCGTGACCACCACCGTGCTGCCCGCAGTCCGGCCCGCCCACCGCGACAGCAACGTGCTGCGCTGGCTGACCGCCTACACCGCCTCCATGCTCGGCGACGGCGTCTACTTCCTCGCCCTCGGCTTCGCCGCCGCCAAGTCCCTGCCACCCGCCGAGGTCGGCATGGTGATGGCGACCGGCTCGGTGCCGCGCGCCGTGCTGATGCTGGGCGGCGGGGTGATCGCCGACCGCTTCGGGCCCCGCCGGGTGGTGATCGGCAGCGACGCGGTGCGCTGCGTGCTGATCCTGTCCGCCGCGGCCGCCCTCGCGCTCACCTCGCCGGGGCTGTGGCTGCTGGTCGCCGTGGCGCTGCTGTTCGGCGTGGTCGACGCGCTGTTCCTGCCCGCGGTGGGCGCGCTGCCGCCGCGGCTGGTCCAGCCGGACCAGATGATGCGCCTGCAGGGCATGCGGGCGCTGGCCATGCGGTTCGGGAACATCGCGGGACCGCCCGCCGGCGGGCTCGCGATGGGCCTCGGCGGCCCGTCCGCGGCGTTCGCCACCGCCGGGGTGCTCTTCGCCGCCTCGGTGCCGCTGCTGGTCGCCACCCGGATCGGCCCGCTGCCCGCGCCGGGAGGCGCCGGCGACGGCAGCGCGCGCCATCCCGACGCCGAAGCGCGTGCCGGCGCCGCCGGAGCCGGGGCGGGCAGCCGGGCCGGCGCGGCCTGGGAGGAACTGCGGGACGGGCTGCGGCACGTCCGCCGGCACCGGCTGGTGGGGCCGCTGGTGCTGTCCGGCGCCGTGTGCGAACTCGGCCTGGCCGGGCCGCTGAACGTCGGCATGGTGCTGCTGTGCCAGGACCGCGGTTGGGGCTCGACCGGCTACGGCTGGATCATCGCCGCGTTCGGCGCGGGCTCCGCGGCCGGCGCGCTGCTGCTGACCGTGCGCGGCTGGCTGCCCAAGGCGGGCGCGGTGCAGATCGGCACGCTCCTCGTCAGCTCCACCGCGATAGGCGCGACCGCGCTGGCCGGTTCGCCGGTCGTGGCCGCCGCGGTGGCGCTGCTGGCCGGCCTGGTCGGCGGGGTGTGCGGCGGGCTCGCCCTGGCGCTGGTCCAGTCCGCGGTGGACCCGTCGTACCTCGGCCGGGTCACCGCGGTGATCAGCCTCACCGGTTTCGGGCTCGCGCCGCTCAGCTACCCGGTGTTCGGTGCGGCCGTCGCCGCGTGGGGCCCGACGCCGGTGTTCCTGGCGGCCGCGGGGTTCGCGTGCCTCGGCGCCCTCGTGGGGCTCGCCTCACCCGCCGTGCGCGCCGCCGAATTGAGCCGCCCGGCCGGCCGCTGACACCGGCTCAGCTCGGCTCGGATCTGTTCGGCCAGTTCAGCTCGGCTCGGCTCGCGTCAGGTCGTCATGTCAGTTCAGTTCAGGTCAGGTCAGGTCAGGCCGAGCTTGGCGGTGCTCGCCGCCGCCACCGCGCTCTCCTCGCCGGCCGCCTCCACCTTCGCCACGGACTGCCGTCCGAAGGCGTACATGACCAGCTCGGACGGCTCCCCGGTGACCGTGACGACCGGCGAACCGCGGTGGAGCACCACCGTCTGACCGTCCGGGCGGCGCAGCACCAGGCCCACCGCGGAACGGCGGCCCAGCATCCGCGCCATCCGCTCCAGCCGGGACCACAGGGCGTCCGCGAAGACCGGGTCGATGGTGCGGGGCGTCCAGTCGTCCGCGGCCCGCCGCACGTCCTCGGCGTGGACGAAGAACTCGACGGTGTTCGAGGCCTCGTCCAGCTGCTTGACGCTGAACGGCGAGAGCCGCGGCGGGCCGGTCCTGATCAGACCGATCAGCTCGTCGTACGGCTTCTCCGCGTATTCCTTGCGGACGCGGTCCAGCCGGTCCGCGAGCTGGGGGATGAGCAACCCGGCCGCCGCGTCGCCGCGGCGCTCGCGCACCACGACATGGGCGGCCAGGTCGCGGGTCTTCCACCCCTCGCAGAGGGTCGGGGCGTCGGGACCCGCCTGCTCCAGCAGGTCGGCGAGGAGCAGGCGTTCACGCTGCGCATGGGTCGACATACCGTCAGGCTAGGCCCTGGGGGCCGGATCCCGGCCGTGTCGCGCCGCGCCCCGCCACAACCGGGCCGCCGCTTAGCCCAGCTTGCTGTACAGCTTCACCCCGTTCGACCCGTTGTTGCGGGTCAGCGAACACGTGACCGTCTTGCGGTTCTGCAGCTGGTAGGTGACCAGCTTGGGGAACAGCGCGTACGGGTAGTAGGTGCGGCCGTCGGCCGGCAGGTGCTTCTTGGCGTCCGTCGTGCACAGGGACAGCGCCTTCTCCTGGATCTCCAGGTCGGTGCTGAAGGTGCCGGACAGCGTCTCGTTGGCGACCACCTGCGCGTCGTGCGCGGAACTGCACGAGCGGGTCGTCACCTTGGTCACCGACGGGGTCAGCGTCGGCGCGTCGAAGCACTTGCCGGGCGAGAGCACCACGTAGGGCACGAGCTTCTCGGTCGGCGTCGGGTCGGCGGTGTCGGTCGGCTCGTCGGTCGGCAGGTCCAGCGTCGGGTCGTCGGTCGGCACCGTGATGCTGGACGTCGGCAGGGTCACCGACGGCATGCCGGACGGCAGGCCGCTGATCGACGTCGTCGGCTTGGCGTCGTCCTTCTTCTTGTCGCTGCTGCTGTTGGAGGCCACCAGGATCCCGCCGACGACCGCGCCGACCACCACGATGCAGCCGATCGCGATCCACATGTTGCGCTTGTTGTTGTTCGGCGGCGGGGGAGGCGGGTAGCCGCCGGGGCCGCCGGGCGGGAAGCCGTAGCCGCCTCCGGGCGGGGCCGGCGGTCCGGGCGGCCCGGGCGGGCCGTACCCGCCGCCCTGGGGCGGGTAGCCGTACTGGTCGCCGCCGCCCTGCTGCGGGTAGCCGTAGGGCTCACCGCCGCCCTGCTGCGGATACCCGTAGCCGCCGCCCGGAGGCGGCGGTGGCGGCGGGCCGAAACCCTGGGGAGGACCGAATCCGCCCCCTTGCTCGGGCGGTGGCGTCGGTCCGTTCGGCGGCGGTGGAGGAAAACCCATGCACGCAGGATGCCCCATGCGGGTGAACGACGGCGAGCGACTACCGGATTGCGGACAACCCCGCTGCCTGCTTTGCCAGTTCTTGCGGCTTTTCTTATTGTGCGCGATCGGCGGCACAATGGTTCCCATGCCCGCCACCTCGCTCGATCCCGCCATCACCGCCCGCCTCAAGCGCAACCCCGACGGGCTGGTTCCGGCCATCGCCCAGCAGTACGACACCGGGGAGGTGCTGATGCTCGGCTGGATGGACGCCGAGGCGCTGCACCGCACGCTGACCACCGGACGCTGCACCTACTGGAGCCGCAGCCGCGCCGAGTACTGGGTCAAGGGCGACACCTCCGGGCACGTGCAGCACGTGAAGTCGGTGGCGCTGGACTGCGACGGCGACACCGTGCTGGTCAAGGTCGACCAGGTCGGCGCCGCCTGCCACACCGGCGACCGCACCTGCTTCGACGCCGACGTGCTGCTTCCGCCCGCGGGCGCGTAGCGCCGGCCGGCCAGTAGGGTCTGCGCCCATGGACGCCATGGATCTCGAGACCTTCCGCAAGCTCGCGGTCGACCGCCGGGTCATCCCGGTCAGCCGCCGGCTGCTCGCGGACGGCGACACGCCCGTCGGCCTGTACCGCAAGCTCGCCGGCGAGCGGGTGGGCACCTTCCTGCTGGAGTCCGCGGACAGCGGCGGGCGGTCCTGGTCCCGCTACTCCTTCGTCGGGGTGCGCTCGGCCGCCACCCTGACCGTGCGGGACGGCCGGGCGCACTGGCTCGGCGTCCCGCCGGTCGGCGTGCCCGTCGACGGCGACCCGCTGGCGGCCCTGCGGGCCACCGTCGAGACGCTGCACACCCCGCGCGACCTGACCGCGGGGATGCCGCCGTTCACCGGCGGCATGGTCGGCTACCTCGGCTACGACATCGTCCGCCGGCTGGAGCGCATCGGCGACAGCACCCAGGACGCGCTGCAACTGCCCGAGTTGACGATGCTGCTCACCTCGGACCTGGCCGTGCTGGACCACTGGGACGGCACCGTGCTGCTGATCGCCAACGCGATCAACCACAACGACCAGGACAGCGGGGTCGACGAGGCGTACGCCGACGCGGTCGCGCGGCTCGACGCGATGGAGGCCGACCTCGCGCGGCCGGTGCCGACGGCGCCCGCCGCGCTGCCGCGCGACGTCGATTTCGACGTCAGCTGGGACTGGGGCGGCGAGCAGTTCAAGACGGCGGTCGAGGACATCAAGGAGCGGATCCGGGCCGGCGAGGCGTTCCAGGTGGTGCCCT
>Ga0123353_10012286_pt1 | contig 12156 bp, 1 predicted proteins | sample TergutLab28metaG_3_FD_92763 | JGI IMG/M metagenome (GOLD analysis project Ga0123353, IMG submission 92763) | Labiotermes labralis P3 segment gut microbial communities from Petit-Saut dam, French Guiana - Lab288 P3 | ecosystem: Host-associated > Arthropoda: Insects > Digestive system > Gut ... | reverse complement strand
GAAGCGCTCATTTCATTCGATTGGTATCCCGGCAGCCCGTCCGGCGGCTCAAGCAGGGGCGAGATCAGGTTCGCGAGCGGCGGCCTCAACGGCGGTACCATACTGCTCTCGCTGGTGGCAAGCCAGAGCCTCATAGGTTATCACTCCGGTCCGACAGGCGAGGGCCCGACGATATTACCGACCGGCCACACCAGCAGGACGCAATGGTACCACGTCAATATTTATCTGAAGAAGGGCGCCAATATCCGCTTTGACATAGCGCCAAAAAACAATGCGGGTTCAACATACTCGTTCACAGCAGCATCTACATGGAACGGCGCATTGACCAGCATTCAGATACAAGGCTTCCGTATTACCAGCAACATCACCTGGACCACATATATTGACAATATCGGGCTGTTTCAACGGGTTGATCCGGATCCGGTCAAGTTCAGCGCAAGCGCGAACGGCAGCGCAGCGAGCGCGACCACCGAGCTGACGCTGGAACTCGATACTGCGATAGCCGGCCTGACCGCCACGAACATCGCGCTGACTCCGACCGGTTCGGCGACCATCGGAACGCCGGTGGCGTCAAACGGCAACAGGACATGGACCGTCCCGGTGAGCAATATAATTGCGGGAGACGTCACAGTCGGCGTAGTGAATGTTTCCGGCTTTGCTTTCGCGCCGACTGCAACAGGCGCCGATAAAGTAACGCTCTACCCCAGCGCATATGCAAAATACAGCGTATTGGCAAACGGGAGCCCCACGGTGACTTCCGACAGTATTGCGATAACGTTCGACGCGCCGGTGACCGGATTGACGGCGGCGGACATAACGCTGGCGCCGACAGGCGCGGCGGTCAAGGGGGCGCTCACAGGCTCGGGCACAAGTTGGGCGCTTGCTTTGTCGGACGCACAGGCTGGAGAGGTAACAGTCTCCATCAGGAACATCGCGAACTTCGCCATCGACCCGGCGACGCCCGGGACCTCCGACAAGACGACGCTTTACAAAAAACCTCCTGAAATAATTAAATTCAGCGTGGCGGCGGACGGTGACTTCGACCTTGACGTACAATCCACAAAAATCGACATCACCTTCGACGCTCCGGTGACAGGCCTGCTCGCGAGCGACGTCACGTTTGCGCCGTCCGACGGGGCTGCAAAGGGCGCCTTGACAGGCAGCGGCTCGAACTGGTCCCTAGCGCTCACCAATATTACGGCCAGCAAGGAAGTGACCGTTTCGATCGCGGACAGGGGCGACTTCACATTTACGCCGCTCGCAGCCGGTTCCGACAAAACGGTCATCACATATGTAAAACCCCTGAGGGATCCGGTACCCCTTGACGCGTGGAACCTTCCGACCGTGGCGAGGGTGAACCAAATCGACTCCCGCGCGATGATCATCCCGTTTAACGACGTGGCGACGGCGAAAGCCAACCCGACGCTCAAGCTTGCGCAGGAGAACTCGCCGAATGTCATCATGTTAAACGGGACATGGAAATTCAACTGGGTCGGCCATCAAACGAGAAGGCCGAGCATCACAGGCGTGACGACAATACCGACCACAGGCTATATCGACATCACGGTACCATCGAGCTGGCAGACCAACATGCAATATGCCGGTTGGGCCGACACATACACCTGGCCCGGCGAAGGGACGGCTACGGTGGATTGGCCCATTTACGAAAACCAGCGCTTCCCCTGGAACGCCTCAGGGATAGGCGGCTCGGTGACTAACGCGAGCAACCAGCCTGCGTCGGTCAATCCCGTGGGAACATACATGAAATATGTCGACATCAAACCCGAAGATATCGGCAAACGCTTCATAATATCGTTCATGGGCGTGGAAGCCGGGTTCTTCCTGTACGTAAACGGCGTGCCCGTAGGTTATGGCGAAGACTCGCAGACGCAGTGCGAGTTTGACATTTCCGATCTCGTGCAGCCCGGCCAGAACCTTATCGCCGCCCAGGTTTACCACTACACGACGGGAAGCTGGATCGAAAACCAGGATACGATATACTTTGCCGGCTTGCACCGCGACGTATATATTACGATCCAACCCAAGGTTTCCATCCGTAACTATAACTTTGACACAGATTATGTAAACCATACCTACACTTCAAGCACCGCGAAACTGACGATCGAAGTGGAGAACTCATCAAAACACGCTGTTTCGGGCTATGAAGTCGTGGCGTATCTCTATGACCCGGACGGCTCGGTCGTGTCGACAATGAACGGCGTCAAGATGCCGGCGGGCACGCTGGACGGTTTCTCGAGAACCGAGTTTAAGTTCGAAGCAGCGGTGGCAAACCCGAAGATGTGGTCCGCCGAGTTCCCGAATCTGTACACGCTCGTCATGGAACTCAAAGACGAAAACGGCGTGACGCTGCAGACCGTGTCCAAACGGGCGGGGTTCCGCGACGTTTGGATAGTGGGCACAGGCTCGACGTCATACCTGGCCATCAACGGAAAGCCGATCAAGTTCTACGGCGTGAACCGCAGCGAGACCCATCCCGCAGGCGGCGCGCATATACCGTATTACGCATTGGTGCAGGATATTGTCAACGCGAAGCAGCTGAACATCAACGCGTTCCGCACCTCCCATTATCCTTCCGACCCGCATTTTTACGATCTCTGCGACGAGTATGGCGCATATATAATGGACGAGGTAAACGTTGAGACCCACAACGGCCGCGACGGAGTCACCGGCAGGACGTCATATACGACCAACCCGTCGGGGCGCTACTTCCCCGGCGACGACCAGCGCTATCAGAACGCAATGCTCTCCCGTATGACCGACATGGTCATGCGCGACAGGAACTTCCCGAGCGTCGTGATGTACTCTTTGGGCAACGAGTGCGGCACGGACGCCAGCGACCCGACATATACCAACCCGACGGTCGACCCGCCGACGGCGGGCAACTTCAACAGGATGATAACCGTCGTCAAGAAGTACGACCCGAAGAAAGAGATTCACTTACAGCAGTGGACCGGCGCCAACCGCGTTACCATATACGGCGAGATGTATCCCGGCCAGAGCGGCGGCAGCGACACCAGGAACACAAGCTGGGGCGCGTCCACGGCGGCAAAACCATATTTGATGATGGAATATCAGCATTCGATGGGCAATACCACCGGCGATATGTGGCGCTATGTCGAAGTGTTCGAAGCCAGCTCACACAGGCTCGGCGGCTTCATCTGGGAGTATATCGAACACTCGGTCTATACGCCCAAGAACACGACCTCCGCGACCAACCCGCAGGGCGGCGCCGGAAAGCCGGGCCTGACGATGGACGACCTGTTCTTCGGGTTCGACAGGAGCTGGAAAAACCACTCGGCCGGCAATAACTACAACTTCTGCGCCGACGGCATCATCCGCCCCGACCGCACCTGGAACCCCGGGGCGCTCGAAGTCAAGCAGGAGTACCAGGACCTGAAGTTCTACCCGGCGGGCTGGACCGGCGCATCGTCTATGACCGAAGTCCAGAAGGTCAATAAAGATATGTCGCTAAACGCGAATAAGCAACTGACGATGATAAACCTGAACAGGTTCAAAAATGCGAATCATTACAATATAGTTTGGACCCTCCTTGAAAACGGCAGCCCGCTCCAGACCGGCGTCTTCACGAACACCGAAGCCGATTTGGCCGCGCCCGCCGCCAGCGCAAACTTCTCTTCAAAAACACTGACCATCCCATACACCGATCCCATCAGGAAGCCCGGCTCGGAATACCTGGTGCTCATCGAGTACAAACTGAAAAACGACGAGCTTTGGGCCGACGCCGGATATGTGCAGGGAAGCGCGCAGTTCGCGCTGCCGACGGCCGTCAGGGGCGACAACGCCGACGTGTATATCAAGAGCCTTCCGGAAATGACGACAGTCAACGGCACGACGGAAGTGACCGTCACCGGAACGACGCCCGAGGGCAAACCGTTCACGGTCGCGCTCAATAAGACGTCGGGGCTCATGACGAAATACGAAGTCGACGGCAAAGCGCTCATATCCCGCGCGCCCGTAGGTTCCTTCTTCCGCGCAGAGACCGACCAGAACTCCGTTATAGGCGGCAGCGGCTGGCGGAGCGCGGGCGAGGTTTACAACAACTGGATCAGGCAGGGCGAGAACATGACAAATGTCAGCGTGACCGTAACTGCCGACACAAAGATCACGAGGATCGCAGTGAGCGCGAGGCTCACGAACAATAGTACGTATGAAGTCACCTACACCGTCTACGGCAACGGCAGGGTCGATGTGGCGGCAAAACTGACGCCGGCTTCAAACGCCCCCAACGAACTGGGCGAAGTGGGAATGTGGATGCAGCTACCGTCAGAGTTCGAGAACCTGACCTGGTACGGGCGCGGCCCGGGCGAGACATATTGGGACCGCAAGGGCGGCAACACGATAGGCATCTGGGACAGCACCGTCGAAGACCGCTTCCACCCGTATGTGCGCAACCAGGAGAACGGCAACATGACTGACATCCGCTGGCTGGCGCTGCGAAACGACGACGGCGTGGGCTTGATGGCGGCAATGACATACGGCGCGGGCTACGCCGGGCAACCGCTCGAAGCCGTCGCGCTGCACTACAGGGCGGAAGACCTCTCGTCGTACAACAGCAGTACCGCCGAAGCGACCAGGCTCCGTTACCCGCATCAGCTCAACAGGACCAACGACGTCGTGCTGCGCGTGCTGCATCACCAGAAAGGCGTCGGAAACCTCGACTGGAGCCACAACCCGCAATATGCCAAGATTTACAGGGCGGGCACCCCAGGCACCGGGACATACACGGGCGCATATGGCCTGCTGGAAGTCAGGTACACCCTTGTGCCGCTCTTCGCGGATTCCGACCCGACAGCGCTCTCCAAAGAAATCATGGTTGACGGGGATAACTCGGTCATCGCCCTGGGAGTCAGGGGCAATATGCTTGAAACCGTGACGATCGGCGCGGTCGATCCGGCAAACAGCGTCGTATTTGTCGCATCCTATGACGCGGCAGGCAAGCTGATAGCCGCGAAAATGTTCGAGCCTGTCGTAGGCAGGATAAGCAAGCAAACGCTCGAAACAATGTTCGACCTGACAGGCGCGGCAAAAGTAAAGGCGTTCCTGTGGGATAAAGACATGGTCCCGCTCTGCCTCCCGATGGAATACCGTGTGCCCGCTTAAGTCAAGTACACTTCCAGGCACAGCGTAGGGGCGATCATCGATCGCCCGCAGAGGATACACGGAGCGCAGCGTAGGGGAAGAACGCCAGGAGATCCCGCGTAAGTTATCCATAAAAAACAGGACCCGGTGGCGGCGGCAGCTTCAGTACCAACCGCCGCCGCCGGTTTCACGTGAAACATAACCACGGCTATATGAAAGGAGAAAGCACTACATGAAAAGAAAACTGACCAGACTGCTCGCAATTCTCATGGCATTGTTGTTTATCCCCGTGATCCCCATCGGAGGGCAGGCCCTTATCGTCTCGGCTGACGAGGCTCAGCCGGTGAGGCAGGAAATCGACTTCAACGCCAACTGGAAGTTCCTGAAATCCGACGCGGCGGGGGCGCAGGCCGTCGACTTCGACGACAGCTCCTGGATGCCGGTAGGGCTGCCGCACAGCACGGGATACACCACCTACGAGTACAGCAACAACTACTCCGGCGCCGGCCCACAGGCATACATAGGCATTTACTGGTATCGTAAAACCATAGTATTTCCGCAAAACGTTGCGGGAAAGCAGATTTACCTGAACTTCGGCGCTGCGATGCAAGTGGCGACAGTTTACGTTAACGGCGAAGAGGTCGGTTCACACTCCGGCGGATGGATGGGCTTCACCTTCGACATAACGCAGGCAAAAGACGTCCAGCAATGCATAACCAATCAAATACCGATAGTGATCGCGGTGAAATGCGACTCGAGGCGCAGCGCGAGCATCCCGCCCGGGCGCACCAGCGACCCGGACTTCCAGTACCACTCGGGCCTTTACAGGGGAGCAAAACTCATCGTCAACGAGAAAATCCACATAACGGACACCTACTACGCAAACGCGACAGCGAGCGGCGGAGTGTTCATCCATTCCGACGCGACACATAACTACACAAACGCGAACGCGAACATGGGTATCACTAATTTCGAAGGGACCGCGGCGGACGGGACGCGTACCGGCATCGTCTCGTTCTGGATAGGCGCGCATGTGCGCAACGCCTCCTCCGGTTCCGCCGCAATATCGGTCAAAAACGAGCTGTACGACCCCGACGGCGCCAAAGTCTGGGAAGCGACGAGCTCCACAGCGACAGTGCCCTCGGGGAGCAGCCAGCAAATAACGATGACCACAGGCGGCTCAAACCCAGCCGCGCCGAGGCTCAAGCTGTGGCACCCGAACCATCCGTACCTGTACACCCTCAAGACTTTTGTATACGCAGGCGGCGTGCTCGTCGATGAGACCGAGACGCGGACGGGGTTTAGGCATATCAGCTTTTCCAACACAAACGCGACCGGCGGGGCGACTCGCGCCAATAAAATCGTAATAAACGGCGAGAACTGGTTCGGCCTGGGCACAAACACCCACCAGGAAATCGGAATGGTAGGTTTTGCCGTGACCGAGGACGCAGTACGCGACGAAGTGCGTTTGATAAAAGACGCCGGTTACGATTTCATCCGCCTGGCGCATTATCCGTATCAGAGGGCGTTTATCGAGGCGTGCGACGAATACGGCGTGATGGTACAGCAGCCGATCACCGGTTGGCAGACGAACTTTACGACTAATACGTCGGCGGCTGAGATATCCTATCAGGAGGCGCGCGACATGATACGCCGCGACCGCAACAGCCCGAGCGTCGTGGCATGGGAGCTGTCGATCAACGAAGGCGGTATGTCGGCTGCTTTCGTCACCAACATGCAAAACCTTGGCAGGGGCGAGCTGCCGACAAGGCAGATGATCATGGCGGGCAATAACTCCTACGAGGTAAGGTACCTGCACTCGGACAGCACCACTACGGGCGGCGCTTATCCGCAGTTCTATTTTGAGTACGGCGACTGGCAGTACGGCGGCTACTCGTCGTCGACCCGCCACGTGCGCTGGAACGCAAGCGAAGACAAGACCCGCATACCCCTCGGTAACTTCCAGGCGGCGCTGGACAGGGCGAACAACTCTGTTATCAACTTCAGCTTCTACTGGGTGTGGCAGGATTATACCGGGTTCGGTGAAGGCTCGCCCGACACAAGATATCCCAACGTCGGATCGGGCGGCAATACCAGCAACACGGCCGGTTACCCAATACCGTGCGGCATGGTCGATATGTACCGCATCCCGAAATATGCGTATTATTACGCCCAGAGCCAGCGCTCGGCAAGCACGAAATTCTACGGCATCGACGGCGTGCGCTCGGGTTATATGGTCCACATAGGGACGCGCTGGTTCGACACCACACCGGTAAAGGCAGGCGAAACCGCCGTGACGGACGTGCCGGTTTTCACAAACGCGCCGTATGTAAAGCTGTACGGAAGCACGGACGGCCAGACCTGGACGCAGGTCGGCACGACGAAAACATCATGGGACGCCTCGCGCCCGGCGAACAACAGCGGCACGTCCTACGCGCAGACGGTGGCATATTCGGCGGGCACGACGTCGAGGCAGTGGACATTTTCGAATATCTCGCACACCTACACCTGGCTTAAGGCCGTGGCTCTGGCGAATTCTTCGGGTACGGAGAGCGACGCGCTTGCCGAGTATATCGTGCGCGACCCGTCCTCCGCGCAGGCGAACAAAATCGACCTGACATGGCAGTCCGACTGGAACTCAAACGGGACAAAGAGCAACCGTGTCCGCCCGCTCATCGCCAACGGCGGCGACAAGCGCCTGCTCTACATTAGCATCCTTGACGATAAGGGCATGATAAAGAGCGACTCCGGACTCGTGACCACAGCCCGCACGCTCAGCGCAGCGCAGTTCAGCGCTGCCGGGCTAACCAACTCCAATCCCGTCACCCTCACCGTGAAATCCGGCGACGCGCTGCTGCTCGGCGGAGACATCGCGGCCCCCGCAGGCAGCACGGCTAACAATCCGGGCGCGCCTGGGTTCACCTCAGTAGTGGCGACGCCGAGGGGCGGGCAAGTCTCGGTCTGGGTCGTAGCAGGCAGCACAGCGAACGATACGATCGTGATAGAAGCCACTTCCCCGGGGCTCCAGCCCGCTCAAATAACGCTCGGGACAGTCGCCAAGGATGGCTTCTGGCCGGTGGACGTCGACGTGCCGCTCAAACCCATAACCGATTTCTGTATCGCAAGGGCAAAACCGTCGACAGCATCCAGCGGGAACGCCGCCCTTGCCAATGACGGCGACGACGAAACGATTTGGGAAACCGCTTCGGCAAACGCAGGGGAGTGGTGGCAGGTCGACCTTCAAAACAGTTACACGCTGAGCGACATCAGCATACTCTGGGGCGAACTTGAGGCTTACAAGTACAAGATAGAATTTTCGAGGACCGGCGAAACGGGCTCCTGGCAAACATTATTTGACATGAGCGGGAACACGGTCGCCGAAGAAGAGACGGTGCTCAGGGCCGTCGGCACAGCAAAGATCGCGAGGTATATCAGGCTCACATTCACGACCGGCGCAGTCGGCGATGGATTCTCTGTGATAGAGATCCATATGAACGGCACGATACTTTCGGAAAATACGAATGTCGTGCTGACCGGTATGCCCGCCTGGTGGCAGGATGAATCGATGGGGCTTACCCCGGCGTTACAGGGTTGCGACGGTAACCCGGCGTCATCCGCGACAGCCGCGAACGCAGGCGGCGGGAACCAGTGGGTCTGCGACTTTGAAGCCATCTATGATATCACGGGCGTCAGCATAACATGGGAGAAAGAGTACGCTTACAAGTATAAGCTGGAATTTTCGACCGACAACAAGACATGGAGCACCGCGCTGTTCAAATCGCGCAACACAACGGAAGCCGCCACGATCGACATATTTGCGACAGCCATACCAAACGCGCGTTATATGCGTGTGACAAGCGTTCCGGACGCTGAGCCGATGTCGTTTAACCTAATGAGCGTGTTCGGCACGGATGCGAAGGACCTCGCGTTTGAGAAAACCGTCGCCGGCACGGGATCAACCGTGACCGTCGACCTTGCGGGGAAGTTCTCCGTCAGGGGCGTGCGCGTCGAATGGCCGGACGATGAAGAGCGCGCGTACGAGATACAAACCTCGCCGGACGGCGTCGCCTGGTACGGCTACTTTGCCGGGAGCACCGATGCTTTCGCGGACGTCCACACCGTCACAGCGCACGGCGCCCAGTATGTGCGCCTTGTGGGAGCGGGCATAGCGGATATCGAAGCGTTGAATGTTTACGGAGAAGCGATTGCCGTCAAGGGGCTGGCGCCGGGGGACAACGCCCTTGAGAACCCGAGCTTCGCGACATTGCCCGCGAACTCCACGAACACGATCACCGGCTGGTCCAAACTGCCGGATACTGTTGCAAACGCAGTCTACGGGAATACGAGCGCAGGCGCCCAGGCAGCGGGGACAGATGATACCAGGTATGCGTACTTCTCAAACGGCACGGCGGGAGCGTACTCCGCTTCGCTGTACCAGACAGTCACCGGGCTGCCCGACGGGCTGTACGAGTTCGGCGGCTGGGTAAGGCGCGGCCCGAACACAGGTACGGCGCCTCTGGAGCTTTATGCGTATGTGGAAAACTACGGCGGAGAAACGAAAGCGATCAACCTGCTTACCGACGTCGCGGTGACCAACGCAGCCTTCAGCGCGACGCTGAGCGCGGCGACGTACCCGTACAGATATATAAGCATAGGCAATATACACGTGACAAACGGGAAAGCCTCCGTAGGGTTCTTTATGAACTCGGCGTCCGCGACGGCCAACTATCTGTTCATCGACGAGCTGCATTTCAAGCTGATAGAACTCGATCCGCCCGTCAATGTAAACGGTTCGGCAAGCGGGGCGCTGTATATTTCGAAAAACGGCGCGAATGTCATTGGCGACTACACATTCCGCAATAACTCAAGCACAGGCGACACGGCGCAGATCATACTCGCAGCTTACCGCAACGGCAAGCTTGCGGAGATCAAGCTGGAACAGATGCAGGTAGCGCCGGGCGAGGTCGCGCGCGGAATGCTCACGATGCCGTCCTTTGATCCTGCGCTGGAGTACAAGGCGTTCCTGTGGGACGGCCTGTACATCCCGATAATATCCGACGAAACCCTCGGCGCCAAGAGCGTGGAGACCTTTGATTTCACGATCATGACAAACGGGACTGTGACGCTGCCTTTGAGTGCGAAGGTGTACTACAACAACGGGCCTCACGGGGTCGATACGGCGGCGGTGACCTGGGATCCGCTTCCGGCGCTCGACACTCCCGGAACTTACACGGTCTTTGGGGCGGTAGAAGGTACAAGCATTCAGACGAAGGCGGTCATTGTGGTCAACATGATGGTGGTCACTGGGAATCTGTTGCTGAGAGGCAACGCGCGCAACTCGTACTTTGACAGTACGACGGGAACCACAAACTATAACGGAACAGGCTGGGTCGTCCCGTCGCAGTGGGGCAGCCCCGCCACAGGCACGACTGAAGCCCGCAACGCCGGGGTCGGCGCCACCGCTATGGCGCTGAAGTACTGGATCAACGCCGCGCCAAATGCTTCCAGCCTCAAGGCCTATCTGTCTGTGACGCCGTCTGTAGTGGACCTGCCGTTTATTCCTGCAGGGCAGTACCGCGTAGACTGTTACGCGCGTACGGGTTCGACGACTTCAGGTCAATACTACCAGCTTTACGCAACAGTCGGCACTGCGACCCAGACTCTGAACATCGCCAACACCAACACTTGGACCTTGCGTTCGGTGACCATCACTATCCCGGAAGGCACGACTTCGTTCGAAATAGGTATCCAGGTAACGTCCACCAACATAGGAACAGGCGCCTGGGGCCAATTCGATGACTTCGCGGTGACTTACATAGGATAAGCGATAAGACAAGGGGACGGGGGTTCTGTCATATGACAGAACTCCCGTCCCCTCTGGCTTATCGATGCATCAGCTCGGTCTCCGGCGGGGTACGGCCTCCGGCGGGGCACGGCCTCCGGCGGGGTACGGCCTCCGGCGGGGCACGGCCTCCGGCGGGTCCCTTTTCTGCTCGTGCAGAAAAGGAACCAAAAGACACGCTTAGGGGGAGGGATTCGATTTCCCTCCCCCTAAGAACCCCCTCCTTAAAACGACTTAGGGGGATTGCGATCCCCCTAAGAACCCCCTGAGGGGTGCGAGGGGACGGTTCATCTGTCTTATTTTGACAGATGAACCGTCTTATAATTATGGGTGGGGTTGCATAATAATAATGTAAAAAATACTTGTGAAAATTCTAATATTACTGTAAAATATCAGAGGAAATAACTCGTCTTAAATCAAGACAATGCTTAAGGCTTGAGTTATACTTTGCATTTAACGTTTTTTTGGAGACATGACGCTATGAAAGCTTAAGTAATTCAAATCCGTTTTACGACTTCTTCAAGTCGGAAACATCCGGTTTCAGATGGAGATTGAACTTCACCTGAAGATATTCTGCTTAAAGAGGCGGGGGTCTTAACCCACTCTTGCCTTCGGCAAGACCCCCACCTCTAAGCGAAGCGAAGGTGGGGGATATGATAAACGTCGAATACTGTACTGATGGTTACAACCTAGTCAGAGTTGAGATCTCATCTTTTGGAGATTTAAAAAAACAACTAACGGAAATCCAGGACGCTACAAAGGATGTCTATTCATGTCCATTTTCTGCTGATGTCGTTATTGCAGACATTGGTCGCATAAGCATTGGATTAGCTGAGCAAACAGTATTGTGCTATTGCTCTGCTGATTTTAACAAACAATTGACTGCTGTTGGGGATATGTCTGCAGAAGGTAGTGTTATGTTCTATTTTGGAGATTATTCCATTATGTCAGCTAAGTATGTAATACCATATAGCCTTGCACTTGAGATATTGGAGTACTGGATCATGACGGGGAAGCTAAGTGATATGGTAGAATGGACAGGAGAGATTTTAAAATAATACCTTTTCTTTGCTGACGACAGCATTTCATGGTACTGCCAGGAAATTTCCAGTGGAGCGTTTTACGTTTTGGATAAGCCAAGTGGCGAAAAGATGGAGCAATACCAATCTTTTGATGAGCTGCTATGTAGTGCG
>Ga0123353_10012285_pt1 | contig 12157 bp, 7 predicted proteins | sample TergutLab28metaG_3_FD_92763 | JGI IMG/M metagenome (GOLD analysis project Ga0123353, IMG submission 92763) | Labiotermes labralis P3 segment gut microbial communities from Petit-Saut dam, French Guiana - Lab288 P3 | ecosystem: Host-associated > Arthropoda: Insects > Digestive system > Gut ... | reverse complement strand
TGAAAATGCGTAGGGATTTGGACAGTAATGGTGGAGTTCTTAGAAACCTCTAATTGTGATAGTCTGCCTGAAGGTTCCCAACTCACGGTTAGAATGCTGTATGCTAATCAGTCAGTATGAATCCATCCCAAGGAATGATATGGAGGGATATGTTGCCACTGTGGTAATCATCATCGTCATCATCATCAAAATTTATACAATCAAACACGTAGTGTTTATTGTTGTCTTTCAAAGTTATTGCAACTGTCTGCACAGTTCAAGTGAACCAACTACAGTCAAAGAAAACTTACCCAAGATCAACAATGATGAATACTGTTAGGGTGTGAACTGCTTTACTCCAAGTTTGTTTCATTACTCCTTTCTTAGTGAATCAAAAACTACAGTGCCGCGAATTCTGGAATGTTCCTTCCTTTGTCAAGAAAACGGCAAGCCTGCAGGCAAGCCCATCTGAAAATATTTTTGCAGACAAAGGCAGCACGTACCTGCATACAGTTACCTGTCACTATGCAACGAAGAGAATTTAAACGTTTAGTGGAAATGAGGTGTGTTAGACTTCTATCCATCCTAATGACCTACCAGGCTTAAATGTGGAGAGCAAATAGAGGTTTGAACTGCTAACCCCACTGCACCATCTGAACTTTGAACAGTGCAATTTTGAGTTAATTTAAACTGGCTAATAGCCGACAACCAGTTTATTGTCTCATCTTGAAGCTCAGTCCAGGACTTGAATTACAGACCTTGGCCAGTTTCATAAGCATTCTCCAAGTGAACAGAACACTCCCACTGGAAAATTAACAAATTAGTTATAATTTGAAACAGCTGAAAGCATGAATTTTAAAACTGCTTCCTTTTTGTGGTGTGATGTGAAAAGGTGTAGACTGGTGTATTAGTCTCCTTTCTGCCTGAGTTACGTAGGTTAACATGTGTGTAAATCTTCTCAGAAGACACAAGTATAACGTACAACTGGAGCATAGAGTCTGTTATATCAGAGTGTGAAAAGGTTGGGGTCATGATGTATGCACTTGTCCAGCTTCAAAACATGAGATGTTACAGTGTTTCAAGTATGTTACAATTTTTTTTGTGTTATTTAATAAATGTTGGAAATTGTTGAGAATATCCTACATCAGTAATAGATGAAAGAATGAGTGTGGGGTGTTGGTGGAATGATACTGACAGGAAAACATAAGTTCTCAGAGAAAAACCTGTTCCGTACCAAATCTCGTACAAGAAAATGTCAATTTCAACAGCGTATTGTATGTTATTACAAAATATAAATGAGTGTCTGCAGTCAAATCTGGGACGGTGAAAGAAAGTATTGAAATGCTGGGAACTCTGAGGCTGACATATACATTTCTAACAGTTGCATAATTTTACCTAGGATTGCTGGTTTTTGGACTAGGCCATCATCATGTATAAGAATAAAACACCTTGGAGACTGAACCTGATTCCATCCTGCAGTGAAATAGTGTGGAGGCACTTGCTTATTTCTCAGTTACTTGTATAGCTGTTTCTGTTCAACCCTGCCGAGTTGATGTGAGTAGGTGACTGACTGCTTTTCAGCTGAGGATGGAAACAGATTCAATATCCAAAATGTGTTCTTACTGGAAAACTAGACAACAGACAATGTTCAGAAAACAAATAATTCTAACTGAAGACTTCCAGTGAATCAGGTTCATGACCAGAACCATGTGTTAAGTTGCAGTGTTAGTAGAATATAAAGACACAACAGCATGATTAAGTTAGAAGAAAGTACAGTTGTTGGAATGTACAGAGCCAGTAAAGCTGAGGTGGTGCAGTAACTAGGCTATGGACTGGATAGCCAAAGAAGCAACCAGGGAATGAAGCTGACCACTCATCCTTAACTTATAGCGTGATTAAGAATCAAGTGCAGCTGTGCCTCTGCTTCCACCGTGTTTCTTCATGGCATGCACAGGAACAGTTTTACTTGTATCTTTTACTTAGCTAGTTACAATCTGATCATATAATGAGAGTTTTGACATTTGTTCTATTTCATGTTTTGTTGGGTACTTATAACATCCAACAAGGCAGACATTGTATGTATAACATAACATTGAGGAACACTTGCGTAACAACTGTTGCCATGGAAAAGCAATAAGTATTGCATATTCTGAGTGTGTGTTTGTGGCCTTAGTTATCGAGCATGCAAAGCGCATGCACCATTTCATCATTTGCAGCCTGTCCAGCTCTGCCAGTTTTTCCACATTATTTTATAAACAGCATGATTTTGGGGAAAAAGTAATTAAATATAATATGTGTGTTTTGATTTTCTCTACAACTTTTGTCTGAAACATTTCTCATTCTAAGAAGAATAGAGCAAGATAGTGTCACAAATCTGCATAGGTGTACTAGTAAAATACTCTCTATTCATGTCAGATTTTAATGAAACTTGAATTTTTTGGACAGCTTTTTGAAAAATACTCAAATATCAAATTTCATGAAAATTTGTCCATTGGGAGCTGAGTTTTTTGATGCAGACGGATGGACAGACATTGTGAAGCTAACAGTCACGTTTCGTAGTTTTGCAAATGTGCCAAAAGATGGTTGAAATACATTATCTGTATTGCATATTTTGATGTGTAATTACATACATCATACCATTCAGGTTAAAGGTTTTGTGTCGTGAATATATCTCTAAGCTAAGGAATGCTATTTTGAGGACAGTAATATATTAATGTTTAAAGTATTGTTGTCAGTCAGAAACCTAATTGAAGGAAATAATTATACTTCGATTTAAATTTGCTTTTTATTGATGAGAACAAATTTAAAGCTAATATTATTCATGTAAAATCCTTTGTTTTACTGGCATCACAAGCTGAGCTGCTTGCTGATTATTCATGCACCCTTTTATGTGTGTCTGACAAATGATGCTTGTGACCATAATGTTTATTCACCGAAGGGTAAAATTTGCTTGCCTTAGATGAACAGTTCACTGGAGTTTTCAAGCCCAGATCACTCTTATGTACACTTCTTGATCACCTGACAAGTGCTGGCATCACGAGTGTTCTACAAACAGACAGCCCATTTCATCCAGTACACCTGTTGGTGATTATACAGCTGTCATATAATGTATTGTCTCCCATGAAACAAGGAATCTCTATATTTTTTCAAACACACATTTCAGCACTTGTTCTTCTGTGTCACTATGCCTTCCTTGATTGGGCTGTCAGAATGTTTGGTGTGTGGTAATTGTTCTTTGTATTTCATCCCATGTCGTAGATGCACGTCCATAACACCAAATTTTTGTGCTGTAATGAAGCTATTGTTTTGTTCTATTTGCTGTGTCACCACTAATGTTAAGTACTAGTCATTGCAGCACTGCATTTCATGTGATGTGTATGATACTTATAGCCCGAGTTTTTCAGCTTGGTCACCCATGTTTTGTAACCAATTTACAACACTAAACCAACAAAATATTCAGTGTTCTTCCTTAGATATTCATGTTATATGAAAACAGTGAGTATTCCCACACGTCCCAATCCATATAAGATCATCACCGGAGAAGTATCAAATAATACTTACTTACTTATTTACTTACTCCCTCACTCACTCACTCCATGGAGCAGAGTCCTTCTTGGGGAGCTAACCAGTTGTCTAGTCAAGAAATTCCCCTCATATTGCATAAAACTTCATTAGGGTTTTTTTTTTCAACACATGGTGGACATCTTGTGCATGGTGTACAAGAGTCGAATAGTAAAATGTAGACAGCTCTTTGTAGAATAGTTGTGTATACAAGTAAAATGGGATCTTGACATACAGTGTCTCCAGTGCAGCTTATGTCAACTGCTGCCTCAGAGATACAGTATGTCCCATTTCACTTACGTACACAACTATTCTACAAAGAACTGTCTACATTTTACTATTCGACTCTTGTACACCATGCATAAGATGTCAGTTATGTATAAAAAATAGCTAATTAAGTTTTATGCAGTATTAGTTGACATTTGTTTCCTGATGATGATCCCTTCTGGGTTGAAACATGTGGGAATACTCACTGCTATCATGTAATATAATTATCTAAGGAAGAATTCTGTGCAGTTTGTTGGTTGAGCATTGTGAATTTGTTATCAACAGTGCATGGAGTGAACAACATAAAGTCCACAATTTATACTGTGGTGTTCTGCTGTTCTGTTCTAACACAAGTAAATATTCATGTGCATTCAAACTTACACTGGGAGATGATCCTGACTGACACAAAGCAGTGACTTTTCCTGCACTGTAAGCTTAGCTTGCTCCACCTACCACTCAATTTAAAAATATGCACAATACCAAACAACTACTCCAGAAACATCATTGCAAACTGCTACTGAAGATGTGAAAACATTGACTCCAGCATGGTGTTTTATAATTGTGTGAACTGAAGTTGTTTTTATAGGTGCTCAAAGCATGAAGAAACCTCATGTTATGTTCATGTAAATAGAGTGCTATTGTTTGTAAGATTACTTGTGCTGTGCGTGTCCATAGGTATGCATCAAAGCGCTGTGATATATGTTTCAAGAGCTATGCAGATTCAAAGTGTCTGAAGAAGCACATACAAGCCGTGCACAGCAAATTGCGGCCATACGTCTGTCAGGTAAGAGCATGTGCATGAAGTGTCATAATGAAAAAATAGCCATTTTGTGGTATGTCTGGCTTTCAGCATATGATTTGAATGAATTTCTTCTCAGTGTCTTTGAGTACTATTTATACAAGATACCACTGCCACCAGGTAACAACCCAATTGGAGTAAATAAATATTATTATTATTACTTGCTTACTTACTCCATGGTGCAGAGTCCTTCTTGAGAAGCTAATTGGTTTGCAGCTAGTCAAGAAATTCCCTGCATTTCACGGAACCCGAAGGTTCATTACCGCACTCACATGCGTCCGCCACCTATCTCTATCCTGGTCCTGCCCAATCCAGTTTTATTATTATTATTATTATATGAAATTGAGTTATTCTTGTGTATGTTTTTGGTACAGTCTGTTGTGAGACAAGCAGTTGTGTTACAAGAATATTAATTTTATCTCCCATGCAGTCTAAACGTTGAAAAGTACTGAGGTAAATCTCGAATTTTGAACAGAAATGAGCAGTCAGTATGTGTAACCCCATTTAGTCAGTGTTTATATTGTTTGACAGGTGTGTGGGCATGCATCAGCACGTAAGGCCATGCTGCAGATGCATCTTCGTCAGCATACAGGTGAGAAGCCTTACGGCTGTACCCTGTGTGAATACCGAACTGGTGACCACAATTCACTACGTCGACATACCATGCGGCACACTGGACAGCGACCATACCGTTGTCCGCACTGTGATTATTCAGCAATCCAGAGCAATTCATACAAGAATCACTTGCGTAGTAAGCACCCAGGCATGCAGGGCTTGTTCAGCTGCACGCAGTGTTCATTCCGTACTGTCAGTCAGGAGGGATTCCTGCAACATGTCTCTGATCACAAGAATGGTCTCATTTCATCGACACCATCTGAAGGTACTGAACAGTTTTTATGTCTTGAATGGTAAAAAGAAAATGGAAATAATTAACACTTTTGCAGGATTTCATGTTGTAGGTCAACTGCTAATGGTAGGCTGCCATCATTCCTAGATTGAGCCAGTTGATTCCAATTCACATCACAGATTCTCTTCTATAGCAGCTGTTACTGATATTATCCTGACTGTTGCATTTCAGTCTCCCACGTGCCCATTTTTCAAGTAATTACTGTACCTATTTCTGTGTGCTGTTTTTGTGTCTATGCAAATGTTATGTGTGAACTGTTCAGCTGTGTCTAAGACTAACTGTAGCACATGCGGACCTTACGGTATCTGGTAAATTAGTTTGGGGATTTTACATTTCTGAGCTTCAGTTTCTACCCTACAAGTTCAGGTGACACAAACAAATTGGAACATAGAATAATTTCCTGTTGTATTAACATGAATATCAGTGCTGTATAGGTTCTTGAAAAAAATGACATCCAACATTTGGGTTTGGTCACACACACACACACACACACACACACACATACACTTGCAGATTTTAGTACATTTAAATTTGCATAGAGCAAAATTGGAGTTGAAAGTTCAAGTCTTTTGGAATGTTACACCAAGTTGTTTGGGTAAATATTTACTAATGTTTCAGAGAAGCTTGCTGCCTCTATTGGCAGGATCTGTTATCAGAGAAGCAGATCAGTGCTATCATTATCACCACTACCTCTACCACCATTGTCATCAACATCTTAACCATTATCTTTACTTTCCGGTTCACTGGCAACCCTCTGCTGAACGCTCTGGATGATGCTGTATTTGTCATTGAAATGTGTACTAGGGCATGCCTGCTGTTGTTGGTAGTCATTGACTGGAGAGCAGAAAACAGTAATCCCTTGTCCCTTTGTGTGTGTGTGTGTGTGTGTGTGTGCACACACACACACACACATGTATGTTACAGGGAGTGGTCACAGTGTGTGGTGCAAAACATGTTGCACAGACTTCTTATGGAGAAAATGTGGTTACGTGAATGCCAACATGTAGGGATATTGCCCCTCCCCAATTGCTGAAAATTGCTGCCAGCTTTTACAGCTATTGAAGTGGGAAACCACTGGGATTATCTTTGTTTATTTAAAATTGTTTACCTTCAGAAAATAACTCCCCCTCCACCATATTTTACCTTTAAATGACCAGTTGGTATTTAAATTGTAGCTTACCGTTTATGAAAAACGTATTGAACTGAAAAAGAAAAGTTATGAAATAGGCGACATTTTGTGGAAAATAAAATGGAGATTATACAGCATGTCTTGAAAGTGCTTTAAATTTCCTTGTTGCCCAAATATATATAATGAATATCTAGGGGTGTTTTTTATGTGCATTTGCATATGTGAACATAGATTCTTTATAGGTTATCTGTCTTCATTTGCCTGTAATCATAATAGGTAGTGTCTTACTGTGTACATGGATAAAATTCATTTTATGATTCGTCCTATCGCTGATAACTGCACTGTCCTTACTATCGCACACAAAATTATGTTATGTTTGCCTGTGAAGGGTTCTCAATTCTCATTGTAACTGTTACAGATCAGTTTCTTTTCCTAATTTTTCTTAAAAATCAATCATGCATGTGGTCAGCAGTCATACAAATACAGTATGTTCAGTATTTAATCAAAAGTAGTGAGTTTGTGTCTTTCAGCAATAGTATTGCTTGTTACAACATATTTGGCACAGAATTTGTCTTCTTTGCATTTCACATTTGTATGTGGACTTTATTTTTCAGGATAATGAACATTGTCTTCTTACAGTAAACAGAGAATTAAGTTTGTGCTTGTCTACCTTTTTTATTACAGTACCATTGTTCATTGCTCATGAAAAACTGAAAAAGAGGAACTTGGCATGAAGTGTTTTTATATTTCCTGAAATTTCCACCTGCATTAAGATTTTCTTTTGAACTGTTTTTACAGGTGAAGTGGAAGTTTTTCCTGGCAATGTGGCAGCTGCACAGCTCATCTACCGCTGTCTAAATGCACTCTCAACGGATGGCAGTCCGCTGCAAGCTAATGTGACAGGTAGTGCTACTTCTGAGGATGGAACAACACAGACTATCACCATTCAGATACCAACCCAACAGCAGGAAACTGAGGATGATGAGACGACACCTTGTTTCCTGGCAATTCAGGAAGAAGAGGAAGAGGGTGTGGACACTGGAGGGATTACAATCCCGGCTGATCCTGATCCTGATATAGTGCCTGATGGATCCTAGCATCAGTTACCACAGTGACTTTGACAAAATAATGTCACGTGCATGTGAAGTTTTTAGATGCGTATGTGTCTTTTGCATACAGTATTGAATATTGTGTGTGTCTTACTGGGATGGAATATAAAATCCCATGTCTGAAATGTGAGTGAAATAATACAGTGAAGTTTTAAAACACATACAAGATGTCATTTTGATATTATCAGTTATACAGATTTTCTGTAACATTCGTATGTGCTGTGTTTGTGTTTCCATATTCTCTTATTGGACAGTCCGTCTCTTTCACCGTCCATTTAGTCATACATTGAAAAGAACACACGTGCTTAATTCCTTCATTAAACATGAGAAGTACAGTCTGTTTCATTTGTCAGTTTAGTGCTACCCACACAGATGTACAGGAGTGGAGGAACTAGATTGTGTGGTGCCACACCCAAGAAGACAGCTGTCTTCAGATTTTACCTAGTTTGTGTTGTCTCTACAAGTTCATCATACTTGTAACCAGTTGTGTGTTCAGTTGTGACTTGGTCATGCCAGCTGTTGGTGGCAGGCATAACTTTTGCCATGCAATAGTAATTTTGATGGTGTGTACCATATTTACCAAAATATGAGACTTCTCTGCTTTACAGTCTTCAGTTATAAGAAAAATGCCTATAGAAAATGTGTTTATCTTTGTGTGTGACTTTCCATTTTTCAGATGATGAATTACGAAAAAAAATTTTATAGTTCATGTGGGTAAATATTGTGTGTTTCCCCTTGTTATATTGTGTGTTTCCCCTTGTTATTCATTTGCTCTACTGTACTGGCTTTGATATATGTGCTTCCTTAGGTGCAGATATTAGAGCCACATGCCAGCAGATGCAGTATCATTCACTTCCACCTATGAAAGAATTGAAGAGTTTTCTGGAATCCTACACTGACCATAAAATTTTTGAGTCTTACAGAAAGCATGAGAAAAGGTGTACAGTACCTACAGTGGGGCTGCCCTAGCATATAAGAATCCAAGAAGTTAAATGCTCAATCATAGCAAAGGTTTGCCATTCCAAAGATGCTTATATGCTTCTTATGTTAGACTTAAAATTTTTAGTTTATGATAATCTTATTAACCCTTTAAAGCAGAGAGTACTTAAATTTGCAACCACCTTCAGTGTTATAAAAGGAGGTATCAGTTTATCTGTGTGACAGGGCCATAACTCATCCAAAATTACAAATACAGACTTGAAATTTCAACAGTAACTTTAGGATAATTATGTGGTATTCTGTGCCAAATGTAATCAGAAATACGATAACACTGCTGTGGTTGGCACAGCAATGCAATGCTCTGCTGATAACATCTATCAAGCTGTCTCTTATCAGTTTTCAAAATTGGGGCTTGAATATTCAGTAAATTGTGATTTCATAGTACTCCTCTGTGGCTGTAACACATCTTCCCTAACTCATCAGAGAATAAAGATAGAAGCTTGAAATTTGGACACTAGTTTTTGGATGATTATGAGGTGTGCTGTGGTACATACAATAAAAATGGGGTATCTGTGCTTTGGTCAGCATCACAGCAGTATAGTTTGTCACTGAAGAATTTTTCAAATTTAATGCATTAATATTCAGTGAAATGTGATTTCATAGTGTTCCTTTAGGTCTATGATATGGTTCAGTTGAAGTGTTATCTGTAGAATTCTTAGCTAGAGGTGGGAATTGTGAAATAGGTCAGAATAGGTCAAAGTAAACCCAGTGCACATTTGCTGGTATATAGAAAGATGGTGGGTTGGACAAATTAAAGCGACAGGAAAGGAATATAGGAGAAGGGAGGGAAGGCAATAAAAATACCAAAAACTATAATGGAAAGAGGAAGATAGAAATGATTTTTCCCATCATCTTTGACAGGTCATGCACTATTTGCAGTAATTTACATGCAAAGCATATGAAATGTACACTGGGGAAACAAAGAATATATGGTAATAACATTGAAATAGCAAATACCTGTTAAGGTTTGGTGTACTGGATTGGATAGTTAAATTGTATTGCACTCTTTATCTAAAAAGTGAGTACTATATGAAGCAAATAAGGTAACATTATGAAATACACAGCATTTTGTGGATGGAAAACAGAGATTGTGCAGCATGTCTTAAAAAATGCAGTAAGAATCTTGTTGTCTTAATTATATAAAATACATTTTTTTGAGCTTGATTCCTACTTGCTTCCTATATGTAGGACTGCCAGATGCTAAGGATTAAGCTTATACAGTGTTGGTGTTTATTTTATTTGAGAGGGTTGATCACACTGCCTCTACTTGTTTACATATTTGGTACAGTTGTAACTGAAAGATATGTGGATTGTGGGTATTGCAAATGCAATAGATCACCAGTGCATGTTGTGTATTTCTGAAGTTTTTATAACATGAGGCATAGATGGAAAGATACTGTTAACATAGGAAGTAAGGTGTTAGGATGTGGAACAGATTCTGCAAGAGACAATGATGTATGTTGGGCTCTTATAACCACAGCAATGAACCATTGGCTTCCATAAATAATGGAAAGTTTCTTGACTGGCTAAATAACTGCCACCTTTTCCAGGGTTTTGATGCTTGAGAAAAGAGCATAATAAGGAACATTTGCAATTATTTTGCTTCACCCATGAAGATCAGACAGAAAGTGATGTCAGACACACTGAACATCTCCAGTATTCATTTACAAATAGACTTGTGAACTGTGATGATAAAGAATAATGTTCTGAGCATTTGCTGATCTTGTAGAAGCATCATATGAAAATGCTTTTACCACGTTAGAGCTTCAATTAATTGACTTACACAGCAGTGACGATTGTGGGTCTAAACTTTAAGTGGTGTGCATAATGAATATCTTCATAAACAGAGATTTTCAAACCTGTAGCAGCAGGCTGCTATCTCTGCCACCTGCTTGGTGTCTTATAAAGCTAAATAAATCTACATACTGTGTACAGCTGACAGATGAAAATATAACATAGTTCTTTGACTGACCACAAGGAGCATCACACTTGGCAAAATGATTAGCATCAACAGTGCAGGCTGAGTGGTCCTTTAGTCAGTTATGTTTTAATTACTTATAAATATTTAAAACTATTTATTTACATTGATTTCTAATTTTTTACATAATGAGTATTTCAGAAATCCCATCCAGTAGTTTCTGTTTTCCTACCTGTGCTAGGTACCAAACATAACTGAATACACTGTTATCCTTTATAAGATCTGTATTGTGCAGATTGGACAGTGTGGCCCTTTGACAGAAGACTATTGTACGTCACTGCTTTTAAACCACATGCCACTGAAGTTCTTGGTATTATTTTTCACTTTGTGCTTGTATGTGCAGCAGGTTTGTGTGCCTGTCAAAATAGGAGCCATAGTGGACTTGAGATATATACATTCAGATACCAGGTATTCTAAATGTCTGCTCCCTCCACACATGGTGTGAGGGGTCAGTGGGTCATAATTTGTCTACTCCTGATCTCAGGATATGATCAAGCCACCCATGCTGCACATTATGTTCAAGCACATAACAGTCCTGCTGTGTATTGGGCATATCCTGGATTCAAATTTGATCTACAGACAAGCTTGTTGACAGCTTTCTGTAACTCTAATTCCCTCCAGGCAATGTCTCGGATAGTACCTCAAATTGTGACACAAACACTTCCTTACTTATCCTTTTCACTTTGTCCAGTCCTGGCATTGAATTCTGCATAGTGTGATGTGCTGACACCATTCATTATCAACTAAAGCATTAGCTTCATAACAGGTCACAAGTAAGTGCTGTAATTTTCTTGCTGTGCTTGATGGAAGTTGATAAACGTGATCTCAGATTTGTGAGTTACGATGTATGTTTAATATTTAAATAGCCTCGTATGAGGATGTAAGTAGTAACAGTATTAACATGGTGTATAGTGTTATTTTGTATTTTAAGTGATGGACCAAATGAGAATAGATTTGTGAATGTGGAAAATGGTGTGTGCTGTAGTTGTTTTTTGTAATTTTTTAGGGTATGAAAGTATAAGTTACATTTGATGACTGATGTTTAAATTTTGTTTGCATAAATTGAACTGTTGCTTACACAATGTAGTAGTGGGAGCATTTCTACAGCTGACATGTAATGCCATCCATCCTGTTTCCCTTCATGAAGTTTAATGTGCAAATTCATAGAATGTGGTTGAATTTCCAATTATAGATAGTGTTCCTGTTTTAAATGTCCAGGTGCTGTAGTTGCAAATTGAGGTTACAGTTGATACATGTTATCAGACAGTAAGAAAGGAAGAAGATACTGAAGACAGTACTCTAGGCATTTAATGACATACAAGCATATGATTTGTTCCATAACCTCAAAGTTTCAATTTTTTGTCATCACTGTGGTCATAAATAGCTTTTTTTTTTTTTTTATTATTTTTATTATTTTTATTTTATTATT
>Ga0123353_10012283_pt1 | contig 12157 bp, 3 predicted proteins | sample TergutLab28metaG_3_FD_92763 | JGI IMG/M metagenome (GOLD analysis project Ga0123353, IMG submission 92763) | Labiotermes labralis P3 segment gut microbial communities from Petit-Saut dam, French Guiana - Lab288 P3 | ecosystem: Host-associated > Arthropoda: Insects > Digestive system > Gut ... | reverse complement strand
TCATTTTGTTGCCCCGCTAGGATTCGAACCCAGACAAACAGAACCAGAATCTGCGGTGCTACCGTTACACAACAGGGCAATTGCGGCGCAAAGGTAATTGTTTTTTCAAAAAAAAATCAATTTTCGCAAATATTTCACGATAAAAAGGTTGCGGCGATAAAAAGATAAAAATGAGAGTTATCCCCCTGCTATCCATTCTCTGATTGCCGCATCGCCCATCTGTATCATATCATTGCGCGAGTATGAACGGTTTTCATCGTTTTGGGTTTGGAGGCGTTGGTGCGCGGCGATGACGCAAGCTCCTTCGTAATTCGCTTGTAGGAGGAAATCGGTAAGGGGCATGGCGCCGCTGCAACAGGGCGTAAGAGGAATCAATCCCGGCGCGTTGTGCTCGGTGCCAAGGGTCACAACAAAATCTTTTTCATAAAAATAACGGACAAAAGGTTCCAAGATTTCCAATTTGTTGCGTTGAGGGATCAGTTCGATACAGCGGATGTTCAACGCAACAAGGTTTTGATGGAGTTGTTCCCTGTCGGCTTCAAATTCGGTGATATTTCCTGCGGGATCGTCGAGCAGAACGGGGTAACAAGGCATTCCGCCGGCGTCGAGAATGATCTCAATCGCTTGTTCTATCGACAGAAACGCTTTTTCATCTTCGGGAACAAAGGCTCTTTTCCCTGCTTTCAGTAGGTTGTTGCGCAATTCGTTTTCGAGCGCTGCGTCATGATGAATATCGACGGCTGAAGGCGCTCCGCCGTAGATTTTTTGTAGCGTTTCTCTGCATTGTTCATCGTCGGTATAACGTTCAAAAACTGCAACGCGCAAGGCTTGGGCGATGTGGCGTTCGCGTACCAATTGGCGGGCAAAACGACGGCGCACATCTTCATACGTCAGGAAAATGTCTATTCGGGTTTCTCTCAGCCAATCATTCAATTTTTCGAGCATTTCTACGATCTGCCGCTGACTTTCGAACTTGACGCTTTCGAGCATATCCCTGCATTTGCCCTGAAGCGTTGATGGGTATTTTAATCCTTTGCCGCATAAATACGTGCGTCCCGGATTGTTGGGATCGTTCACGCGGATTCCGCGATCCTGCAAATCTTTCGACAAGGCAATGGCCTCAATGTTGAACAGCGGAAAAACAGATTTTTGACGAGCCAGCGTCGCAAATTCATCATAACCGTCGGTTACATAAAAATCGTTGATACCCAAAACCTTGACGTTTTCTTTTACCGCCATTTCAAATGCTTGTTCTAATCCGGTAAACGAACTGAACGAATAGGGCGTGTGTATATGGGAATTTACGGTGGGAAAATATTTTAAATGTTTCATTTGAAGATTGAAATGTTTATCTTCCTACGTGAGGGTCAAAATTATATCCAAACACCAATTCAATGGATCCGATACTATGTTTTCTCATTTGTGCAAAAGAGAAGTCATAAGCCAGCGAAATTTGTATTCTTTGTTCGTGGATGTAACCAAAAATCAGGTTTATGTCGTCTAATGATTCGAAGGTATTCCGCGCGCTGAGACCCGCCCAGAACTGTTGCCTGAACATCACCCTTCCGCAAAGGTCCATCTGAAGAATACCCGCCGCCTGACGCACCAATACTATCGGTTCAATGATCCAGCGTTTGTTTACCTCTTGAAATTTGTAGCCTGCATATCCGTATAAATGCGTTCTCAATCGGTTTCGTTTGCTTTTTTCTGCGTAGGAGGTTAGTTTGATGTTGTTGTTAAACAACTGTTGCGCCGAGACGCCTACATACCAATCGTGTTGATACAGATAAACGCCTGCTCCTGCATCGGGTTGTAAACTCGACATGACTTTGTTCTGAACAACTGGATCAAACTGATCGTCAACGAACTCGAGCAGTAAACCGTCGGCGCGGTATTGAAGCATACCGAGGTTCAAACCCAACGATACGCGGATATCGAAATTCATCGCAAAATTGTAGGCAAATGCTCCATTCATTTTTAGCGAACTTGTAGGCCCTGTTTTATCTTGAACGAGGTTGGCGCCATATCCGATAGGACGCGATTTGTGAGGGCCGAAAGCGCTTAAATGGTTGGTAAAGGGAGCGTCGCTAAATCCAAGCCATTGCATTCTGTTGTTCAGACGAACCTGAAAACCTCTTTCGGTGCCGGCGGTTGCCGGGTTGAAAGCAAAGGGATTCTCCATAAAAATGGAGGATATGGGAATTTGTTGGGCCGAAACAGTCAAACCCAACATCATCCATCCACTTACCCACAAAACGAAATATCTTTTCATATCATTTTCAATTCAATTATCTGAGAATGGTTACCGATCCTTTATATTCGATCGTCTTACCTTCCGACGAGGATTTTGGGACGAGATGAACCGTATAATAATAGGTTCCGATGGGCAGATCCTGCCCGTGACGGCTGCCATCCCAAACTACTGTGGTATTGTTGTATCCTTTGGCCGAATATACCATCATTCCCGAGCGGAGGTACACGGAAACATGAATTACGTAAAAATCGGTGTATTGTTCGATATTACGGAACTGCCACTTATCGTGAATACCATCGCCGTTGGGTGTAAAGATATTCGGGATGAAAAAGTCGTCGGCACGGAATACAAATATCGAATCGCTTCCTTTACAACCATGTACGTTTTCAACAGTGAGGATGAGCATGTACGACTTGCCTTCGTCGGGCGATATGATTTCAACCGGGTTGAACATCCCGTATCCTTCATGGTATCCATAATCCGGCTTTGCCGTCCATTCGATTGTTTCGGTCAATCCGCCAATGATATCAGTATATAACGTATATGCCTTATCTTTAGGAATAGAGATGGTATCTTCAGCAATCATTTTGACGATTGGAGCATCGTAAAGATTAACGGTTAGAGTGGATGTGGCAATACAGTTTTCGCGTCTCTCGCCTATTTGATCATAAACTGTTACCTCAGCAGTGAGCCGTATTTTCCCGTTACCCGGAGGCAGGATTATTTCAGGATAATTGGGGTCGAAAAATTCCAGCCCCTCGTATGATTCCCATCTTGCTGCAATGGTTCCCACTTCGAGCGTTGTACCCGGCGTTGCTTCGCCGTTGACATTGCCTTTCATGAGGATCAAGTCGCTATCGGGGCAGATGGTGATCTCCCTTTCGGTAAAATCAAGAAATTCTGCAAATACGCTCAGATCATAGGCGGGTATTAACGTATATTCGTTTCTCACGGAACAAGGGCCGTCTGATATCGTTACGGTGTAGGTTCCGGCGTCCAATTCGCTGATTTTATTGTCCACAATTTCCCCTTTTCCGTAATCCTCCCATGTATATGTGTAAGGATTAGAAGATACAAGAACTATATAGCCTTTGCTGCTGTTGGTACACAAAGGTTCGTGTACATGGGATTCGATATTTATTCCGTCCGGTAATTCGACGTCTTCGGTTTTGTAGGCAAAGCATTTGTTTACATCTCTGACTTCGAGGCGGTATGAGCCAGACGCGGGTAATTCGACCGCAGTATCATCTTCGATCCGGCCGTCGTCCATTTCGACGCCATCTAAATAAAGGGTATAATAATAGGGCGCAATCCCTCCCTCGATGCTGATGGTCATGCTTGCGGTATAGTTACAATTTTCGTCGGGCGATTTCGTTATTTCAAAATCCATCTTCATCAGATTCGGTATCTGTCCTTTGATCACCGTGTCGGCAACACATGCACGATCTGCCATCCCTACTACAATTCTGTATTCGCCCATTGCCAGAGTGTATGTATGTTTCGATTCCGGCGTCACGAAAGTATCCTTCGGATCGTTGTCGCCATGCGTATAGAGGTCATATCTAAACGGTCCTGTGTCGGGTTTGATTACTACTACTTCAACCATTGCAGTTTGTACGCCCGGTTCAAAACAGATTGGCGCATCCAAATTTATATCAATTTCTACTTCTTTGGGCGCTTTAATGTCCAATTTAAGCGTATCCATACAACCGGTGATTTCATCGACAACCGCTATTCGATAAACCCCGCCGGTTATGTTCGATAAAGTCATGTTTGTAAGTATCGGCGGGTCGGCATACACGGGATAACCTCCTTCTTCCATAGGAACCAGCGAGACCTTGTAATCGCCCGAACCATTCGAAATTTCGATTTCTACTGCGCCATATTCGCCTTTACAGGTAATGGGTTCCAATACTTCATAGGTAACGATCAAGGGCGGTACTTTAACAATCTCAACGGTTTTCGTTTCCGATTGACATCCGATATTGTTTCTCACTACTACATCATAAGCGCCAACTCCAAGTCCGTGAATGGATGTGCCGGATTCATTGAAACGCACCCAGTTACTTTCATTCGGATAGCCGCTTGAATTGCTTTTCCAAAATTGGTAAAAGTAAGGACGCCCGCCAATATTATCGGTTAGAATTTCTATTTCGATGGCGCCATTCGCCTCGTCGTTACATCCATGAACATGAACAGCCGTCACATCAGGCACAACCGAATATCCCGCCTTTATTTCTCCCAACGGGTAATTTTTTAACGTGCAATGGCCATAAACGACGTCAATCTTATAAATTCCGGCTTCTAAATATTCAATGGAAACATAAGCGACGCCATTGACTGCCGGAACGACGTCGGTTTGGACAACGCTGCCCGTTTCGTCTTTCAGCGTCCATGCGTATTGGGTAATAGATGCTTCTCCTTCAATGGTAAAGGATATGGAGCCGCTTTCGTATCCTCTGCACAGATTATCCTCGACGTCAATATTTTTGATAACGACGTTATTGGGACTGACGATTTCCACAATCTCGTCCTTCGTGAAGCACCCGTTGTCGGCTTCCATCGACAGGGTATATTGGCCGTTGGGCAGATTCGCAAATGTAACGGCTTCGTTAAAATTCGCCTGATCAACGATAATTTCACGCACTAAATTGTCATATATGGTGGCTTTTCCTTGATATAGACGGTAAGTGAAAGAATGATAAATGTCTTGCCAATTTATGTTATCTTTGTCGGATGCCTTCGCAATAATTATCCCCTCTTCGCCATCGGGACATTCGTTATCAGTGGTCTCTACCCGATCAAATATCAGATTGGTCGAGTAATTTATATCGCCTTCCCACGTATCGATACAACCGTCGTCGTCCACTTCGATTATGGTTACGCCTCCTTTGATCAGTTGAACGCTGAATATCCATTTACTGCCATCCCAATTCCCCGTAATATCTGTATCGGGAGGAGCGTTATTGCAGGTAACGATGAGATCGCTGTTTATTGCGCCCCATACCTCAAAATCTATTTGCCCCGGCGCGCCGCATTCCGGTTCCTTGACTACAATGACGTTTTTGATACCGTTTTCCTTGTCTATAACGGCAGTGAAATTACTTGCGCCGCAATGCTCGCCTTCGCTGTCCCAAATAGAGACGCTGTAAGTATCCGGTTTTAGACCAATAATGAGATCGACGTTGTTATCTGACTGTATCTCAATATTCTGAACCATCAATCCATTGCTTTGACGCACCTGATACTTATAGATCCTGTTGGGAATATTTTTCTTGATCTCAATAGATCCAACATTATCATTACATGGAACGGGCAATCCCCTGACTACAACGTCAATGTGCATTTTGATCAACTCAAAAGTAGTGGTATCGGTGCAGGTTAAATGGTCTGCCACAATTACTTGATATTTTCCGGGCGCCAGTTCGTCCACTCTTGGGCTTTCGTCTTTTGGTTCGCCTGTGCCGTCGTCAAACATCACTTCAAAATCGTCATTCTTTTCTAAATACCAGTAATATTTATAACCCGGTTGGCCGCCGTATGTGTTCATGATATAACCGCCCAATGACTCATTCGGACAAATATTCGTAGGTTCGATGGTTAATTTCAACGGAAGCAGCGGTTGGGTGATGGATACCGTTTGAGTGTCTTCACAAGCCGAGCCATTAACAATTCCGGAAACCGTAATGGTATATATTCTGGCATGGAGGTTTTCGATGATCAGCAGGTCTGAAGGGATAATACGTTCCTCATTGTATTCCGGTATATCTTTACCATCCTTGTCAGTTGTGGCCGGCGCAGTGATTTTCACTGTAAATGGAGCATCTCCCTGCGTGATGCGTATGGTCAATCTGCCGCTGGCGTCGCCGAAACAGTTGATGTCGCCTCTGTTCACGTTGAAAATCAACTTGTCGGGATTATTGAAGGTAAACTGCATATCGGACGACTTGCAATCTTTGGCGTCTTTCAGAGATACGGAATAATCGCCCATATCGAGATTCGTAATTGTAAACGGATTTTGCGGCATGGGTTGATATGCGCCGCCATTCAGACTATATTCGTATGCGCCTCCGCCGCCAATACCCTTGATAATTGCCGTTCCGGGTGTTTCGCCTTTGCAACCTCGCGCATCGGTTTGCGATTCCAGTAAAACCTCAACAGGGGCGGGTTCGATGATACTGATGGGGCCGACAATTTGTACGCACGACTGATCGTTGCTATTCCGCGCACTCACATAATATTGGCCTGCGCCAAGACCGGCGAAGGTAAACGATCCGTCGGCTTCGGCCGTAAACCATTCGTTACCGTTTATATTTACTTCTATCTCATCTGCTCCCTGCACGGTAACTGTAAGATCGGTCAAACCGCCATGACACGCAATAGGAGCGCCAATAACGATGTTGGCGAAGACAATTTCCGAATTGCTTTTGATCACCACAGGATCAGGGCTGCAAACAGCGCATTTCTGCGTAATTTCATCACCGTAGGCCACACATATATTGTACACGCCCGATGTTGCCTGCATGGTATTATCGCGTTGGTACGTGGCGCCTCCATCGAAACTATATACAAGGTCATACCCTGCTTCGCCTGTAACGATCACCGTTATGGTGGCGTCTTCACCTATTGTGCAGTCTATCATGTCTTCGTAAGAAACCGATACAATCGTTATTGGATCAGGGCCGGTAATGGTTACCGTTTGCTCTAACCGTACCGCGCCGCAAACTGCGTAAGGATACTTGTAACGAACTTGTATATCGTCGTAAACTCCAACGCCCAATAACAACACGTTTTCATCCTGCCAATTGATTCCGTCGGCGCTGTATTCCATCGTTCTGTTTATGTTACCCGTGGCGTTGACGGTAACCGCGGCCTTTTCATCGGCGCAATCTACATTTGTCAAGCCTGTTATGTCGATGATATTGACAGATTGCGGTTCGGTAATGACAATGAGTTCAGGCCATTCAACCGCGCAATTCTCCGCCTGATCATACATCACGCTGATCTTGTATGAACCGGCGATCACATCATTAAAAACGCCGATGGTATTGTCAAACGACGCGGCGCCTTCGAGTTTATATATTAACGTTTGTCCGTGTCCGTCGGCGGTTACGATGATATGGGTCTTATCGCCGTTGCAAGCAAGTTCGGTTTCGACTGCGCGCACATCCGTAATTTGGATGATCGACGGTTGGATAATGGTTAATGGCGTCGAATATTGGATACATTCATCGTCAATATACGAAACTTCGGCCACATAAGTAGCGGCGGGCATTGACGGGAAGTCCGATGTATTTTGCCAGCCGGTAACTTGATCGCTGTCGTCTCTCAAGCGATATTGCAGCGTCTTGTTGTTGTCCCACTCTGCAACCTCAACGGTCAATTTGATCTTTTCGCCGCAGTTCAGGTTTATTTTGTCGTTTTCGGCTTTCAGCGTTATGCCCTTTATCGAACCGTCGGTAATCACGGTAATGTGTTTAATCTGTTCGCAGCCATAGTTTTGGTATCTGACATACGTCGCGTGCGTTCCGATACCTACATTTGGGAGCATGGCAGGGTCGGTTTCCCAACTGCTATCATTGATTTTATATTCCAATTCGCTACCGGCGGCAAAACTTTTGACGTCGAATATGATCCGTGTGGTCTGACTTCCGTCGCAAGCCAATTGTGGATTTTCGGGATAAATATCCACATCAATCGGGTCGGATTGAATTATTTCTACTTGCGTCGGCCAATTCTGTTGGCAATGCGAATCAGGATTTGACGATTGATAACGAACAGCGGGCGCATACGTTCCAACGCCAACATTCCACGCTGCTTTTTCAAGATAAAAATCATTTCCGTCAATGCTGTATTCTAAAAGTTTTCCTGCCTCGTATTCAGAAACCGTTATGTACATCAGGGTATTCGTTTGGTCGGCGCATAAAGGATCGACGGTAACGTCGAACTTTATTTCTGCAAGGGGCGCTTGAATCGTTCCGCTTGGTCCCGTAACGACGCCGCAATTCTCATGGTAACGCGCCATCACCGTATATGACGCGCCGCTCGTCATATTGTCAAAAGTTACTTCTTCGCCGCTATTACCCGACTTGGGCCACGTCGCTCCTCCGTCGATGCTGTACTCTATGCGGAGACCAGCTTCGCCTGTGGCAGTTATCTTGATGGTTGTTGGCGGATCGTTTACGCAAGCTACCGTTCCCAGAATAACATCGTTGATGTTAATCTTTGCAGGAGACTTAATTTCTATTTCGCCCCATGTTTGCGCGCAGGTTCCGATTTGGTTTCCATCCCAATAGCGAACAGAAACGATGTATTTCCCCGGCGTCAAACCGGTAAAAATCCCGCCATTTTCGACGTACTCGCCGCCGATACTATATACCAGAGTGGTTCCGTTGCCCGTAGCGTTAACGGTAATGGCTCCATTATTGCTGTCTGGACAATCCAGCGTCTCGGTGTATGTCACGCCTCTAATATCAATGTCCACGGGAGTTATGATTTTTACGACGTCGCCCTCTACCGTGCAATGCGGATCGTTTTCATACTGTACCAAAACAGGATACCCCGCCACGCTGGGCGTCAACTGAAACTGGTTGCTCGTCTTCCATCCATCTCCCATGTTGTAGCGCAAACTGCTCATATCGCCCCCGCCGTCAATGGCGGCTGTGATGGTAACTCTTACCGACGTCTCTTCGCACATCAGCATGATCGGTGTGGGCGGGCTGACTCTGACTATTCTGATGGCTGCGCGGCCGTTGATCGTTTTTGTTCTTGATTCCGCGCATTTGACGCCTGTTTCGGTTTGATAGCCTACCTGCACATTGTACGCGCCTGCCGTTACCGGAAAAGTATTGTCTGTTTGCCAGTTTCCTCCGTTGAGTCTGTAAACCATTGTTTGTTTAGAATCGCCCGTTGCATCAACGGTAAGCGATGTTTCATCGCCGCCGCATGAAACATCGTCTGCAATCAAGTCAATAATCGTTATTTTGCCGGGTTCTTCTATTTCTACAAATCCTTCTTCAGGAGTACAGGCGCCCGAATTGGATACGGTGTAACGATACGTACCGGCTGTAAGTTGGTTGATGTCTTTGGTGTTCCATGTTGTCGAAACGCCGTCTTTTGTCCATAAATAGGCGGTGGAGCCGTCGTTATTTCCACCCGTTACCGTCAGCGTGATGGCGCCGTCGTCAAAACCGTTACATGAAACGTGCGTCGGATTTGGAGTAACAATAAATTCCTCAAGTCTGGTAATTACGCCTGTAAATTCTTTGAAACATCCATTTGCATCTGTCACCTTTACCGTGTATGTTCCGGCGGGTTTACCGGTAATTTTTGAGCCTGTTTCACCGGTATTCCATTCATAACCGTATGGGGATGCGCCTCCCGAAACGATTACTTCGAGGGCGCCGTCGTTTCCGCAGATTTCGGGTGTAGCGATCATATTATCGAGCGAAATGGCGGCAGGTTCATTGATAGAGATTGTTGCGGCGGCTGTACATCCGTTTTTGTCTGTCGCCGTTACCGTGTATGTGTCGGCTTTCAAGCCGGTTGCTCTTTGGGTGGTTTGTGGCGGCGATGTATTCCAACTGTAACTATATGGTTCGGAACCGCCGGCAGGGTTGGCTTCTGCCCATCCTGTAGCGCCGTCGGCACAAATGTTATGCCCAAAAAGATCGATGGTTACAGTTAATTGTGTGGCGGGTTCGTTAATTGTTTTGGTATCTGAAACGGCGCATCCGTCGGCAGTAACTACTACTGTGTATGATCCTGCCGCGAGATTTTCTATGCTTGAGGAAGCGCTCTTGAAACCATTTGGCCCTGTCCATGAATATACGGCATTGACAGAACCATTGGAAACCACGGCTTGCGCTTTTCCTGTGGCTTCGCCTTTGCACGACACATGTTCATCAATTGCAATTTCCACTGTCAGGGATTTGTTTTCAATCTTGGCCGAACCTGTAACCTCGCCCTCGCCGCAATTATTATCGTCCTTTACCATGACGGTGTAATTACCGACAGGCAAATCTGTAAATATGTTACTCGCCTGCCAATCCCTGACGGTAGCGCCGTCAGTTATCTTATATTGATACGGCGGCGTTCCATTACGCGCAGTTACAGTGATCGTTCCGTTGGATACAATATCGGTAATGCAGGTAACATCGGTAGGAGTAATGTTGGATATTTCGAGAGGATCCGGTTGCTCAATGCGAACATATCCCCAGTCAGAACATGATTTTTCATCAGATACCCAATATTCATATATGCCTTCAGAAAGATTATCAAATAAATAATAGCCGCTTGAATTTCCGACATGGTTGCCATCCAAATAGAAAAAATACTCTTCTGACTTTGGTTCAATAACTCGAACGGCAAATTGTCCCGTATTGGCGCCATAACATTTTACGGGTTCATAGTCGTCTTCAACAATAACGGCCTTAACTCCCGCTGAAGGATTTAATGTCATAGGGGGTATCAATGATACGTCTTCTTCTATTTTGCAGCCTTCCGAATCCTCAATTGAATAAATGTAATATTGTCCTGCCGGTAAACTTTTTTTAAACTGTCCATTCAAAGTAGCATTTACCATGTAATCATCGTGGCTTACTAAATTCTTAATGATCATGGTATAACCATCATTATTTTCGTTGCCTCCTACCACCGTTGCTTCAATTTGTCCTTCTTCGCCGCAAATTCCGTCAACAGATATGGGGCGTCCATTTGAAGAAAAAATTAACGCTCTCTGACTTCCTACTGTTGCAGGAAATGTATTTCCAATATATTCTCCGGTAGTTCTATTCCGAAAACGGATCGTATAAACGTCTGCGGGAACGTTATCTAATATACAAGGCGAAGAAGAAACATTTGGTTTTACATACTTTACGGATGCAGACGGCCCGGTTCCTGTAACTAATACAATGTCATAAGGAGGCGCATTTACTCCTGTACCGGCAGTAAAATAAACTAAGACAGCGCCATCGGAACTGTTAAAGCACTTTTCAGACGTTGATGATACGCTTTCAAACCTTTGCCCCCAAGCGTTGTTCATCAAAGCCAAAAGAACTATTACCAGAAAAAATATCCTCTTCATATCTTTTTTTATTCATTATACGAATAACCGTATATAAAAGTTACCAATATCTTTTATATATGCCTGTTTCACGAAAACAGTCCTGTTTTTCAACTTTTTTTTAAATTTATAATTCGCTTATTATAAGATAATTATTTAATTTTAACCCTTTAAAACCTTATTAAAACCGCAAATATACTGATAAGTTTGTTATAATCAAGAAATTCAAAATTTTTCGCAGGGCAAACGCATCTATATTTCAAAAAATGATATATGGATAACCCCGCGTTGCGGTTCGCTTACACAGAGTATCGCTCGATAAAGAATAAAAAAAGTGCAGCCCAAACCGCACTTTTATTCTTCATTTTCAACGCTTCATGGATCAATATTCCCACATGTCCTGTTCAAAATCTCTTATCTCGTTTTCGATGCGTCTCGCTTCATACAGAACGTCCAATCCCGTCAGATAGTCTTCAATTTTGCGATTGTTAAAGATGTTCTCCACTTTATAAATTTCAGCGGCGAATCGGTTTGTCACAAAGAAATCGTCGAAAGATATATTCTGAGCGCTGTTGTAAGGATTGAATACCGGATGGCGAGCAAACAAAGGTCTTGCTTCGTCCATATATATCCAGCAGACCGGCGCCTCTGAGGGCGTCAAAGCGCTTTCGCGCATAATCAGATATACGGGGCAAAAACCAATAATGCGACGTTCAATCCACGAATATTTCTTGTTGAAATATATCTTTTCCTTAATCCTGATGAGCTGAGGCGTATCATCTTCTATATAGTTTTTGCCTTTTACCTGAAGCAACGTATCATTACCGGTTAAGACGCTT
>Ga0123353_10012282_pt1 | contig 12157 bp, 11 predicted proteins | sample TergutLab28metaG_3_FD_92763 | JGI IMG/M metagenome (GOLD analysis project Ga0123353, IMG submission 92763) | Labiotermes labralis P3 segment gut microbial communities from Petit-Saut dam, French Guiana - Lab288 P3 | ecosystem: Host-associated > Arthropoda: Insects > Digestive system > Gut ... | reverse complement strand
TGTACCAATGTGGCAGTGATAAGCTGTGTGATACTGTCAGTGCCTGTAACAATTTGGCAGTGCTCTGCTCTGTTATACTGTGAGAGCCTCTACCAATATGGCAGTGCTCTGCTGTGTGATACTATGTGTGTTTGTACCAACGCTGCAGTGCTCTGCTGTGCGATACTCTCAGTGCCTTTATCAATGTGGCAGTGCTCTGTTTGGTGATACTGTGAGTGCCTGTACAAATGTGGCAGAGTTCTTTGTTGCGGCAAGCTCTGGTACTTCCTTCTTTTCGTTCGTAAAAATACACTTCCTCACTCAATGAAGCACATTCCTTTTCCGCCTCCTGGCCAGCATATTTGTTAGGGCATGTTTAGAGATTAATTCCTCTAGTTTCAGTTAATTTGACTGCACAGGAAATTATTCACAGTGCTATAAAATCTTTCTGCAGGAGCTTGAAATAAAGAGCGAGTTGATATTGTTGCTTAATGCTGTATCGTAATATAGAACTAATGATACTTCCTATACAGTGACAGAGAAATATATGTTTTTACATGTGGAATTGCAAGAGGGTGGTGGCTGTGGTATTTGTATGTAAAACGTTTTTCAAAGAAATGAATATTTTGAAGCTGATTTTGTTTAAACATGTAACACATGTGGGAGAGAATCCAAGAACTGGGGCATTAAGTTACAGGATGTGTACTAGATTGAATTTTCCACTCGGAACTTCGTCGGCCTGCTAAAACATTATAAAGAACCTTCGGTTTCCGTACAGTGTCTGGAACTGCTGGAATATACGAGTCGATGTGAGTTGCTGCAGAGGATCTGCTCCATTTAATCACTAGTTGAAAGTACATAACTACTGATAACGTCTGCAATACAAGTGGCAGCCTGTCACAGCCACCGTGAAGTTTGCTTCTATTTGAGGTAATAATATTTCTCTCTATTCAGAAAAAATTATCGAACTCTCGTAAGTCATTTCAAGACAAATGGTACATTTAACTCAACATTACAATAAATCTGAACATGTCTGCTAACTATACCAGTTCCAGCACAGACAGTGTCACAACTGTTGCACTGTAATCGAAGTGCAAGTGCTGGAAACTGTGAAGACATCGCTTTGCTACTGATGATATACCGAGATATACAGGGTGTTCAAACTGGCAGTGGGACAGCGAATAAAATGTGGGAGTATTGTAAGAAATTCATAGGCACTTAAGAGAGGGTAATAAATGCTTCTTGGTGGCAAAATGCAGTGCAAAACGAGGAAAAGTTTGTTGTAAAAAACATCATATAGCGCTTTTCGCTAGGCTGCTAATCGCACTCATTCCGTTGACGTCCGTCTGCAAATTCCAATCTGCAGTTGATAAGCTCCCAGTTAACAGCACTGTCATTTCCGTAACTAGCACGTAGCCCATCCAGTGTGTAAGAAGCTGCAGATATTAAGGCATCGATGTGCTTCTGTTTGTTTCACTGTGAGTGCTTTATACGAAACGATATATTGCTCAGACAGAGTTCCTGGTGTGAATATTTGTGTTGCAATTTTTAAAGCTAAATATAAATGACCGTGCATTTCCAAAAATTGTTGAATTCGGAATTTTTTAAAAATACAGTGTGAAGGGACGGGCAGTGGTTTTTCTGTCTGAAGAGACGCAGTGGACGCAGGTTGTTACAAGCACGGCACTTTGCACTGTCTGCAAGTTGAAAAGGGAAATGATTTTGTGTAGCTGACAGGCAGTTCTACTTTTCGGTAAGAATTGTGTAAATTTGAGTCACTTAAATAGTTTCTTAGAACGGAAATGCGTAAATATCTCAGTGCAAGTGCCGACTCTAATAGGCCCCTAATGGTACGCCACTGGATGGCAGATAAATAAATGTTCAAGTCATATCGGCCGATGGCGGACAGGGAGAGACCGAAGTGCTAGCAGCACTGTACAGGTGTTATTTTGTTAACTGGGAATTATTGAGGTCCGTTCTGTGGCTTAACACGGACACAGAGGGAGATGAACCGGTCAGTCATCACTTGAGATATACTCATACAATGTCAAAAACTATAAAATGGATAGGTGTAGATAAGATAGTTGATGAAGTTTACATTTTTGTCTTTGTAGAGCATTCGTGTGTTCGGTGTGAGTGATTTTGCTAAAGACATGTCTGAATTTTCATATTTTCCAAAAACAAAATGCTCACATTATGACACTAAATGTGACACCGTGCAAACTGATTTGTTTACCAACATAAAGGAACACCAACCTACCTCTGAGCTCATCATTCACATGACGCTGGTTGCAACAGAATTTTTTAATTATTAATACTATATGCCAGATTGCACGCCATCACACGTAAACTATACATCTATCTCTTTACAGAGCAATACCAATGTTTCGCATTACAATCTGGCTGCAGTTGCTGCCTTTGGTTTTGATACTGAGGCAGTCCGATGCTGTTTCTGATAAGTGCAGTGAATGGCAAAATGAAATATCCCGTTTGAATGGACACATTTTAAAAAGAATAACGGAGCTAGAACACAAGAACGAAATTCTGGTAAGCCAAAATTATGTAACTGATTTACAATATGATATAGTTACATGTAGCGCATGTGATGGAAGTGGCTTATATAATTTTCGTGTATCGTCCCTGTGATAGAGATCCATGTAGCCCAATTTTATGTGAGTGGTTATTATTTTGTTCATGTGTTGTTGCTAGGATACAGTTATACTTATCCCAATGTTGTTTGAATAGCTATTATATTGTTTATGTGTCGTCTCTGTGATAAAGATATATGTAGCCCAATGTTATGTGATTCATTATTATATATTTTTCATGTTTCGCCAAAAGCATGCAGCTGTATTCAGCTAACAAAACTTTACCAATTCACGGTGGTAACTATGGCTTTTGTACTAAAGTTCTAACATTAAGTCACACTGCAACTTTTCCACTTACAGTTCGTGCAGGTTGTACGTATCTCACAACCAAGTTGGTTTTATTCTGACAGATTGTCGAACGTTTCAATGTTTAAAGGAAAATATTGATTCTTCTCTGATCTAGAAACTGCTTATGTGTGCAATATTTGTACTAAGTAGGGAAGTAAACTACTGAAATATCTAGGTAAAAATATGGAAAACAAACTTTTGTATTAATTGTGTAGGAAGTTTGTTACTTCTACCAAAGAAAATATCCGTCAATTGTGTGAGAGTGTGTTTCCGTGTGTGTGTGGTGTGTGTATGTGTGTGGGTGTGTAACGTTGTAAGTAATTGCCTCTTTTTTGAAACTGCAGGAAAAAAGAAAGACCGAATCTCATGTTTCGGAAACTGCCTTCAGGTCACTGAAACTGGAAGAAAATGAGTTTAAATCTAAGCTCCTACAGTCAGAGGGAATCATCAGTAGTTTTAAAAACCAACTAGAAGGGAATGATGAAGATCAGCTGAGTAAAAATAAGAAACATATACAAATGCAGAATTCCATCAATAGCCTTACAGACACAATGGAATCTCTAAACCGGACGGCACACGTTGTGTGTGAGAAGCAGAAACAATTGCAGGCAATCATCGATGGCCAAACAAAGACAGAGGAAACAAACAACCGAACGGTACAACAGCTGCGTGAGAAGCAGAACCAACTTCAGGCGACCATCGATATCCAAACAAAGACAGAGGAAGCAAACAACCGGACGGTACAAGAGCTGCGTGAGAAGCAGACACAACTGCAGGCGACCATCGATGGCCAAACAAAGAAAGAGGAAGCAAACAACCGGACGGTACAAGAGCTGCGTGAGAAGCAGACACAACTGCAGGCGACCATCGATGTCCAAACAAATACAGAGAAAACAAAAAACCGGACGGTGCAAGAGCTGCGTGAGAATCAGAAACAACTTCAGGCAATCATCGATGGCCAAACAAAGACAGAGGAGGCAAACAACCGGACCGTACAAGAGCTGCGTGAGAAGCAAAATCAACTGCAGGCGACCATCGATGGCCTAACAAAAAAAGCGGAAGCACTGAACCAAAAGTTACAATCGCTGTGTGGGCAAACGATATATGTAAGTACATTTAAATTAGAAGCTGTCACAACCAGAAAAGGACTGAAATCCCTCCAGCTAAGAATATAGACAATGTTCGGCCAAATAATTTGGTTTGGTAGACGTACTTTGCCTCCATCATCAGGGTTTTTGTGCAATATTCTTAAGCCGCTTATATCAATTTCGTCCAACGCCAATTTCATATCCGTTCAGCACTGAACTCTAAATATAGTGCTTACTGTAACGTCAGTTCGGTCTGTGTACAGCGACTGTAGGAGACAGTAGACCGATATAAATTTTACGGGTTGAAATATTCAGCCGAAGGAACAGATACGGAATTGCTTGATCCCTGCTTGTGTGATGTTGGTCAAATTGGGCTCTTGTGGTAAGCGAAATTATGCTTCTTTTATGTTATATTATTAAATTCTTGTCATTTGTACGTACCTATACCATAGTCATTACTTACTTTTTTCTCAGAAACTACACTTACAATTATACTTAACTTTACGTAAATCATGGGTACGTACTTTAAAAATTAGGACAATTTCTCCACACAGTCTGCGTTATAATCTACACTTTTTTCCAACTTTGCGTGAGTCGCTATGCGCCGGTCGTGCAAAAATCTTTGCTGAAGCTCCAGAGCTCTTCATGCACGCTTCATTTTCAGCTCGTCGGCGTCAGGTAAACGGCGTCCTCGTAGTGAATCCTTCAGGAATTAAAAAACATTGAAGCTGAAGTTGTTAAATGGTGACAGAAAGGTAGGGGGGGGCCGGGAACAAATTGAAAGTGGAGAATGCTGTGGGAAACGTGGTGGATAGCATTTTGTGCTGCAGTGAGGGAACATTGTTAGTGGAATTCCGAGCGATGTGCAGACGTTGAAGAAGTTACAACTAAGTTCGTCCAAACAGCAATATCAATCAATTTCCCATCACCATTTCTTTCGTACCGCCCCTCGTAGTAATTAAGAACCTGTCTGTTGTTTAGCACACAGCAGACCACACCAAGTGTGCACTGTGAGGACAGATTTGTTTCGGTAAGTGCTGTTCGTACCTGTTTGTTAGCGTCAATTATAGTTAGTAATTATCACTGGAAGTGAATCGGATGTGCCTGTAACTAGACATGTAGATGGCACAGAAAGGGCGTTAGTGGAAGACGGAGAATAGGGAGAACGAACACTTTGAACAGCAATCAAACTTTAAACAGCTTCCTAATTCATTGCCAACAAGAGATATTCCATGTTATATGGTGTTGCACACAACAGCATACACGTCTCATGTGACATAGCGTAATCGAACTCCGGAATTCGCTAATTGACTTGCAGCTGTAAACGTCTGTGTCGATCGAATCTTGATAATGATTTCTTCCACGCGGGGAGACCGGATATGCTGCTACGATGGGACATTCGCTTAAATAATCATTTTGATCAAGATGGTGTCTGGTGTGTATCATGTTCTAAAATTGTGCTAATATAGTCGCATACTAAAGCCAGAATGAACTTCTCAACATCGGTGCTTCTTACATTTTTCCTGGAATTCTATCATTTTTTCGTGTAGTATAATTATCGTGTTATTCAAAATAAGCAAGGCTGCTCTGTGTAGAACGCTTACAGCAGATAAATGTTCACCTTTGTCCCCCGATAAGCGGAACGCCGTATGTAAAGTGGTATTCCAAACTCACAGAATGCCAAAATATCTTGTGGGCCTTCTCGGTAGGCTCTGGAAAACTTCACATCCGCATGCGGATGCAACTACAGTCATGACCGATGTGAATATCAAACTTTTGCGGAGGCTTCTGGCCAGTTCTGACTCCCAGCAAACTGACAAGCAGTTACAAACGGAAATTGACAGTAACAATTTCGTTGTCCGCTGACATACAAAGCCACAAAAATATTGTCTTCATTTAGATTAACTCTTCCTTAATATTTTTATTTACTACACAAAATAAACATGTCGGTTTTAACATCAGAATCACATCGTTCCCATGTTTGTACTTCTTGACCTATATAATACATTCCACATATTGTGCTGCCATATTTACTTTCTGTCTCCAGTCCGAATTTCACTTGCCTGACTCCAAAGTTTCATTACCTACCAGCTTCAAATATGCTCTGCCGAAAAACACAACATTAAGTGTGTATGGTAGTGCAACAAAAAGCATATTTTTGACACATTCTGATTACTTCTACAGGTCTGTCAGTATCTGCTTGATGCTGCTAAATCCGGAGACGTGAATACTGTGAAGATCTTGTTCAACTGCACCACTGACAGCTGCAATAGTGATGATCAGTACCGTAACACACCGCTGATGTATGCTGCTAGAAATGGCCATGTGGAGGTGGTGCGGGTGTTGTTGGAGGGCGGCGCCGATACAAAGAGGGCTAATGCAAATCAACAGACCGCTTTACATAATGCAGCCTGGTATGGGTACTTGGAAGTGTGCCGTCTGTTGTTGGACTGGGGAGCGAAGGTGGATACTCTGGACAAGTGGAAAGACACTCCGCTCCATGATGCGGCACGGTGGGGACATTTGTCAGTGGTGAAGCTGCTTGTGGAGAGGGGAGCAGATGTTAGGGTGAAGAATGTAGACGGTTACACCGCGACTGGCATGGCGCGGATTCAAGGAAACAGAGATGTGGTGGAGTGGTTGGACTCGGAAAGCCGTGGTTAAGAAGCGTTGACATTATAAAGCACAATGGTAACTATATGTACCGAAAATTCACATGTCTGCATCTGGACCACATTGCATATTTGTGCACTGTAGAATCCTCAGCAAAAATACCTCTGTCTTCCCAAACAGAATGTAATCAGTTGTGCTTATAATGATTAACCTCAAACACTGACACTTGTCAGTATCACATTCAAATGTCATTATTGGCCTGCCATAACTGGGACCCAGTCACATATTCTTTCTCATAGATAGAAGTGTGTGTGTGGTGATGGGGAAATTTGTATGCGATTCTTATGTGTGACAATTGAAAGTCGTGGATATTATAGTCACTTTTCTATGTTGAAATTAATTTGCAAGTTTGTTTGTTTGTTCCTTTGTTTGTTTGTTTGTTTGTTTGTTTCTGTACTGGCTTTAATACGGGCGAATTATTTTATACTATATGCAGCAGATTTTGTCTTTTCATAATATTTTTACCCTTATACTGCACTGCGGTTAGAAACTGCGGGGCTCTGTGATACATCGGCACTGACCTACCAGAATACACGTTGTCATAACGCAGAAAACCAAAATGTTAATATTGACTGCAATAAAAAAATCTGTATTATAAAATAATAAAAATATACCGACCGTCAATGTTTACTGAACAAGGTTTTGTTGTACAGGGTGATTCTGTAGCTAGAGGACCCAAACTATTCTCTATGTATACAGACGAAGAGCGCGGATATCTCGTTAGAAAATACTGACAGGCAGGTTCAATTAAAGCATGCCAGACGGCATTTCCAACGGAATTTGTCGAAAGACGTGCACCATCGAAGTGTTGCACTAAGATATTAGGTAAAAATTTAGAGACAAGGGGAAGCCGATCTAACGAATGCCGACTTCTTTCTTTGGGGCCTACTGAAGGGCAAAGTGTACAAAAATACACCCCGCACACTCGAACAACTCAAAGACGCTATACGCCAAGAGATTCAAGCCGTCAACGTCGAAATTTTGGGAAAAGTATTCCAGAATTGGAGAAATGCATTCAAGTGTGCTTGGATGTGAAAGGAGACCAGTTGCAGCATCGATTATGAGCAGGTCCTGTTTTGCATCGTTCCCGGTATTTTATATAAATTTTCAAGTCATTATCTCAATAACATAATTTTTATAGACAATATTGTGGGGCCTATAGAGACAGAATCACGCTGTGTTTGAAGTAGACATGAAATTTTACAGAATGCCCACACACACTGTATACAGTCTGCACTGACCACACCGTTACATCTTGCCAACTGTAAACAAAAACCCAGCAGTCCGTCTTGACCCTCAGAACTAACAGTGACCATCACATTTAGACTGACAGCAGTGACTGCACTCTAAACTGTCAGCACTGCTGTGACGTCATGCCGCATGTAGTGTGAGCGAATTGCTGGTCAGAGTTGACGGCGTCAGCTGAGGATGTGATAAGATTGTGGCTCTTCAGCGGTACTGCACCAAGATAGGTGGTGTGGAGCAGTGGTGGAGAGTCGAGAAAATTCAGAGGTGAGCCTGCTGCAGTGAGCCACTGTGTGCATGGTGAATGCCACATGACGCCGTCCGGCACTAAACCTGCGACTGCACAGTCACAAGCTGCAGTCTGAGAGTTTAACTTGTGACATGACCTGGTCTGGTATTGTCTCTGTTCAGTGCGCTGTATTACAATTGTGTACACAACAACTACAGGCTGACTGTTTAATATGATAAGAAACGGTCTTAACAAAGTGTCTATTACAAGTAACTCAATACACAGCAAGTACACACACTTTATATAATAATTATTGCCCCCTGGTAACTGTATCTAACGCATAATTTAACATCGAAAACTCTGAAATGTGCCCTCAGTGTGTATCTATATTTCTCTCACCATTCATTCAGTGAAAATCTGTTATTTCAATGAATATAATTTAACCGTTGTTATTTGTCACGATAACGCATTTTGTCGTTGATATTTGAACGTTTCAGTACCATTCCTATGAAGTTCAAGCCCAACAACATCACAGCTGTTTCAGTGTGTGATTGATAGTTTTATTGTTTATGCTGCTATTTGAACTCTTCACTTCATGCCTGAGCCAAAATCGACCCACGGACACCTGACATGGCCTGAGAAATTTTGATCCATAAACAGAATAATAGCAAACATACAAAGTGCAAGTGAATACGTGACTTTCGCCTTAATCAGCACACTATCTGTTGCAAAACAGGACAGCCTTTTCTTACTTGAATGTGTGATCCGCTCATTGTTTGGTATAGCTGATGAGGTAACGCTGCAAAGGAAAATATTCAAGTCGTCCAACCATCTCCTCGAAGGCCCATGAGTCCAAATTGTAGCTTATGCCGTCATCAGCTTATGCGCTACATGAGTCCATTTTGGGGATATATTCTGTTCCCTCCTCTTTACACCTAGCTTCACTGACAGTTCTGTGTTTGTACAGTCACCTACCAAGGCAAGAACATGAGCCAACAGATGTAAGGCATATCACAGCAACGCGATCCATGCACGGTCAGCTGCAGGTGACTTGCTATTACTTTAATGCGGTAATGTGCTCATGTGACATCCGTCATTCATCTGCTGACTGCTGACTTCTGTCTGCCGGTCTGCAAACTGACAGTTCCCAAAGAGTAAGATTTGAGGGGCCCGCAAATATTGTGATCTTCTACATCGAAAACAAATGTAGAGCTATTATTTTAAAAGTCCTGAAGGCATGTAGGAGGAGTGGAGGTATAGCTCCACACACTTTTCAGCTCAGCGTTAGTTGAAGATGAGTGCTCAGCTTGACGCTTATGCCGTTTTGCACCCGGTGACGCAGAACAGGAGGCTGACTGGACGGATAGCCGCGAAGGACATTTGGAAGAAGAGAATAAACTTTTGTACCAGCCGAAGATCGATTTCCGGAATTGTACAACCCCAAGAACATCTAATATATGTAAAAATTTCAGTTTCTTCTTTTATGTTTGAGACGCCGTTAAAAGTCACAGGGGTTGTAAGATAAAGGAATTAACTGTCACGTGGTTATGGCTGCTAGTTCAGATGTCTCTTTTAGTGTATTGAGCAAGATTTGTTCCAGCTTGTGATCTATTTTCGATTCTCGCTACTGGCATAACTTTCAATCCGCGGAGAACATATCTGGGGATCGCATCCACTGGCTTTTAACTAGAGAGGAAAACCCTGTGCTGTCTAACGTTGTGCCCTAAGAAACTTCACCGGTTATACTATATAATTAACGCTTGGATGTCTGAAATTCATCTTAAGAATATTTACAAATTCAGTTCCTAACTCACAGTAAACACACTGTGTATCAATTACAAAGACAAATAAGTTCACACTCGCTGCTTGTTCTGATATTTATTTGTTATCTAAAACTAATTCCATGGAGCAGATCCCTCGTTGACAAACCAATCCTGGCAGCTAATTAAGAAATTCCCGTTTTGTGTGGTACCAAAATGTTCATAAACGTGTTCACAAAACACGCCGTACCTTGAACACCCTGACCCAAAATTCACTGACACACAAAAACAGAACCACGAAGTGCTTTCCACCCATTTTCTTCTTCTTCTTCTTCACGCCCTTAAAGCTAAAAAGCCTTTCGTCTCAATGCCAGATGTTAATATAAACTAGAACTGTACCCCCATTCCCCTATAAATCGGTCCCGGTTTAGTTTTAATGAATTAAACGCCAGCTGTTTAACGTTTAATTATCAGTGTTGCAGCCTTTTTTTTGTGCCAATTTTTGCCCTTGTGTAACGCGTAGTTTTAGTCCTGCAATGGGCAAAATAGCAGCAGAAGACTGAACATTACCAATTTGCGTCACTGTCAAGGGCTGTCCCAATATCCGTCACGGCATTGCTTTTTTTAATGGTTGCCATGTTTCGCCCGTTTGTCCTTCTGATGAAAGTGGTATTATGAAGAAGATGAGTATGGAGTACTGGTGGAATGATATTGACTGGAGGAAACTGAGATATTCAAGGACAGGCCTGGAACATTGTCCCTTTTTCCTCTATTAAATTTAAATGGACTGGCCTGCGATCGAAATAAATCTTTAGCGTTGACATCCCACGCTCGTTAAACTCTAACTCAGTAATATTTAAGAATTAAGTGGCACTTCATATTAAACCCACTTTGCATTTCAAAAACCAGTATTAAGCCTGTTGTGTGAACAATCACCGTTTATCACAGCCAAACGGCATACAACATGTGAACACACAAATCAAATACTGGCCCCCAGGGCGGGACACCAAACCTTCTCAAGCCGCACCACAACACAGTCACAACATTGTGCACTGTAGTTAGCGCTCTTGCAAAGTAACGTGGAGCTAACCAGAGGCTAGGCGTCATTTCCGGTAAAGGTAGAGGTGAAGTTAAAGGTAAAATTGTCCGTGTGCACACTATGAAGGCATGCAGGGGAGGAGTGGAGGTACAGCTCGGTACTAGTTACAGAAGAGATGTCAGCTTCACGCTCGGACCCTTTTACCATCAAGGAAAGAACCCCTCAACAGGTTACCGACTGAAAAGTATACAGAATGTGCTCCAGATCCGGTCTGGATGTTTTAAAGAAGATAAAATTCTTTTTCCTGTGTCGCGACTTGAACCAATATTCCAGTATCCTGCAGCCGAAAGTCGACTAATTTTGCTCTATGAGCTACCCCGACTCATTTCCCATGGATTTCCGAATTACCTCCAGAAGAATACGACCACAGTACCTCTCATTTACCCATTATCGCTGCCTTCCTGACGGTACAAATTCGTCGTTTGCTGAATATCTTATCATCGTTAATTAGGAAACCGATCGAAATAAATAAATTCGGAGATGAAGAAATATATTTCGGGGAAAAAGATATACAGTATGCTATTTTGTGACTGTGGTACTCGTTAATAAGCTTAAACAAAGCCATCTGATGCAAATTCACGTTCTGTTCATTTGGAGTGAGACAACGTCTAGTCGGGTAATTTGTTATGAGAAGTGCCCTGCCCCAGATTAGACTGTGGCTACTGTGCACAGTGTTCAGTTACTGTACATCTTGCTGTTGCTGCTACAATCAGGAGGTCTACCATAAAATTGAAATTCATAATGACAAGTGCCCAGATCTTTACCCACTGCACCTTTTTGTTCGTCTCTTGTAGCAATTAAAAAGGTATTTTATAACGATTTTATAAATTTCTGGTTCCATATACTTTCGGTGACAGATCGGTGTGACGATACTTCCAGACTAAAACAATACACTCACAAGCATCTGTCACAGCGACACTTTGTCCTTTACGAAACCGACAAGGACTGGCCAGGAATGAACTTCAAACTGTGTTGTAGGAAGGCGGCAAATGACCTCCTCGTCCATGGCGTGACCCTGAACGAAGACTTTTCCACAAATATGTACCAATGTGGCAGTGCTCTCTAGTGTGATACTGTCAGTGCCTGTACCAATATGGCAGTGCTGTCTAGTGTGATACTGTCAGTGCCTGTACCAATGTGGCAGTGCT
>Ga0123353_10012281_pt1 | contig 12158 bp, 11 predicted proteins | sample TergutLab28metaG_3_FD_92763 | JGI IMG/M metagenome (GOLD analysis project Ga0123353, IMG submission 92763) | Labiotermes labralis P3 segment gut microbial communities from Petit-Saut dam, French Guiana - Lab288 P3 | ecosystem: Host-associated > Arthropoda: Insects > Digestive system > Gut ... | reverse complement strand
GTCGTCCACGCGTGCAATGCCATGCGAACGAGGAAAGAAGGGCCTGATGCGTTCAAGCTGTTCGGTAGAGAGATAAAAGAGCTGGCTCATTACGTCCTCCTTTGGGCATAACTAACCAACTTTCTTATCAGTTGCAATTAATGAGTCCTGAGCCTAGGGCTGGTCATACGTGATTGGAAAAACCTGCGTCATAAGCGGTGGAACCAACGGAATAGGGCGATGCCTCGTGGAAACCTTCGTGTCCCACGGTGCTCGCTTCGCATTTATCGATACGGACAAGGATTCAGGTCGCAATCCGTCCTTACCTGCCAGAGAGGAAATGGCAGTCCGCCGTAAACTCGTGGAAAAAATCCTCGCGGCTCTGCAGACGGAAGTTGCCGGGCAGACTGTGTTCTAACAAAACCGCGAGGATATTCGCAGGAGACCCCAAGCTGAGCATGCATGCTGTGCGATCAAGGCTGCATTACAGCACCTCTTTACCGTGTTGGGCGCGCATATCCGCCACGGCTCCCGCCAACTTAGCAACGTCGAGAACCAATTCCATCATGCCGATTTGATCATCCCAAGCCTGAGGGTCGGCTTCAGCCTTCAGAAGAGGATCCATGATGTGATACACGGGGAGTCCCAACGAGACTCCTGCCAATGCACCTGCAAAGGTCGGATCGCCAGCCGTAACCGTTTCAGCATAGATGCTTGCGCCTTCCGCGTCGGAAGCGCCGATTACTGCGATAATGTTGTCGGCTCCAAACTTCTCAGCAGCGTCTTTGATGCGCTGCTGATTCTGCAGATCCATTGCGCCTGCCGCCGTTCAGACAAAACACTCGGTGGCCGCAAAGACCACTTCGCCACCGCTGTTGGCAAAGACACTTTCCATGGCCGGACTGGGAACGCCATCCCGTTCGCCCAGGAGGATCAATTTCTTTCCAGACAGCTTACCCATAGATTAGCTCCTCGTGTTACTACTTGTTATGGCGTATGCGATACGCCGAATGCTTCAGTCGATGAGCGCCTGGATTTTGGCCTCGATCGCTTCCAACGTCACTTCATCGCCGGAGAGTCTGTCCCTGCACTCACCGTCCTTGAAAAACAGAAAGGCGGGCACGCTCATCACTTTGAGTTGAATGCAGAGACGGCGGTTGCCGACTACGTTCACTTTGCCGAACTTGGCTTTTCCGGCAAATTTTTTAGCCAGTTTTTCCACGTCCGGCATAAGGGCCAGACAGGGGCCGCACTGCGGTCCCCAGAAGTCCAGCGTGACCGGAAGCTCGCTCTTTTCCACTTCAGCTTCAAAATTGTCTTTGTCGACCTCTAACATGAGAATTCTCCTTAGATAAAGCCGGACTGCCTCAGGATGTCTACCGAGTTGTCCTTGGCAGCCGCTTGGACACGTACCACAGGACCGGTGCAGCCCATAGCGGCTTCCGCATAAATGCCTGCTTTCCAGAGGGTCTGAACGGCCGCTTCCATGTCCATGACGTCCACACCGCTGATTTCCGCATCCACAGGCACCGCCGGCGGTTTCTTGATCGCCTTGACGCTTTCCTTGGGCTTGAGCTGCTCAAGGGCAGCGTCAAACCCAGCGACACGGGCGGCCCTCAATTCCGAGGCCACCAGATCCGGCAGTCCCCCGGCCGCCATTTTGGCTGTCATGGCGATGGCGTTGGCGATGACCGGAGCGCCGGAGGCGCGGGACACAATGGAAATGATGCGCCTCCAGCCTTCACCCACCGAGGGGCCATAACCCCAGCCAACGCTTTCGTATTGCCCACCAGAGGTAAAGGTGGCGAATATCTTGATCAGAGCGTTACCCGTCAGGGTGTCGCACACCAGCACATCAACCGCCCCGGACACAAGGTCGTTTCCACGCAGAAGGGCGCCGCCATCGCCGCGCAGGCTGGTGCCGAAGTTGATGTCGTAGCCTTGTTCTTTCATACGGCCAAGAGCCCTGAAGACCGGACCGGCACCATCCTGGTTTAGCAAGGCCACAGTGGGCCTGGCGACGCCTAGGGCCTTGGCCGTGGCAATGCCGTACACCGCGTTGCGTAGCAGGGCTTCCCAGCGGGAAGATCCGCTGAAACCGGTGCAGGAGGCGATGAACATGGGTTTGCCGCGTCCGGGCGTCAAGGAACGGCCGATGGTGGTCACGCCGATGGGGAAAGGAAAGTGCATGGCCACAACGCCAGCCACCGCACCTGCCGTCGTAGCTTTGGCCACAGCCGCAGTTACATCGACCTCGCAATCAGGCGTTTCCATCCATTCCAGGCCGTCAAAACCGGGGATGCGCGGGCCAATGGCCACTACTTGCACGCCGGGGTTGGCTTCCTGCGCCAGCAGACCGCCGCGCAGGATTTCTTCCGCACCGAGTTCGCCCCCTGTCGCCATCAGCCCTATTTTCAGTAAAGGGCCGCCATGACGTGCTTTCTGCACAATGCCCATAAGGGCATCGGCGATCAGCAGTCTTTTGCTTGCGTCCATGACTTACCCCTTGAGCTTATCGGCCAGATCACCCAACACATCCAGAATGACGCTTTCCACATCTTCTCTGCTCACCGGGCTTTGCCGGGGTTTGGGTTTCTCCAGCAGGAAGGAAGCGCCGTCGGCCAGATTGGTCAGGCGGCCGAGGAATAAGCTGCCTTTGCCGATAAACATGGCCCGGTTCAACGTGCCCGCATGTATGGCGTCAATAGCATGGCCGAGGTAGGGCACGCCGGAGGGTATATGTCCCTGGGTGGGAGCGAAGCCGACTATGCCGTGCTTCTTGACGAACTCGGGGATCTCCGCTTTTTCGTATTGCCCCTTCATCACGGCCAGGGCCGCGATCATCTTGAAGTTGGCTTCGGGCACGTTACCCGCGCCGGCCGGCAGGGTGACTTCGGGGTCATGCAGTTCGGGAGCATACTTGTCCACATCCGTGAAACTAAGCCCGGCAGCCTGCAGGGGTTCCCAGACCAGGGCCGAAGTGATGGCCTGGGGCGATGCCCCCGCACCTACTGAGTGCTTGCCCAGAAGGTCGAGGGGAATCACCGGACTGGCCCCCTCGTCCGGAGTAAGGAGCACAGCAAAGCATCCCAGGCAGCATTCCATGGGAGCAACGCTTTTCTTCACATGGTCGCGCGCGTTCATGAACAATTTGGGAATGGAACCGCCGCTGACCACAGCCACATTTTTGTATGCACCTGAGGACACCAAGCAGCCTGCAGTGATGATGGCGGCCACAGGCGCGGCGCAGAAGGCGCGCAGATCAAAGCCGCTGGCATTGACGCAACCGGCGATTTCGGCAATGGCCTTGGCCATGTTGCCGCCGCCGCGCTGATTCATGTCCCCGACCGCTTCTTCGCAACAGTCCACCACAAAATCAATATCTTCGGGTTTCATGCCGGCGTTTTTGATCAGGTGCATCAGGGCCAGCACACCCCCGGCTTTGCTGGCCAGGTTGTCCAGTATGACATGGGCGCTCAGGTTGGGATCCTGTTCATGCGCCCTGCGGCAACAGCCCACGAGCTTGCCTTCGAAATAGAGGGGCAAGGCATGATTTTTTTCCACCTCGGACGCGATTTCAGCGGCGTCGTGCCCGGCTTCGAGCCGTTTGAGTTGGGTGTCGACCATCAGGGAGTGGGAGGCAAGCGCTTCGCGCACAGAGGCGGCAAAAGCCTTTTCCAGCCAAATTAAATCGAAGACATCGCAGATATCCATGAACCCGATGAATTCATTTTCGGGCATGATCTCGCCATAGCGGCCGAAGCGCTTGGCGTCGGCCGCCAAGTTGTTCAGACAGGGTTTGGGATGGGCCTCAAGTTCCTCGGTAGTCATGGCACCGATATAGGTCAGGTTAGGCGCGTAACTGCAAACAAAATCATAGGTCGGCGTCGCGTTGGCCAGACCAGCCAGAAAAGGGGATTCCGGGTTAGCGTGGCACTCCGTGAACGGGGTTACGCCGTAGCGTATCCCAAGTTCGGACGCGAAATTCAGGCAATACGAGGCGGCTTTGACGGCCACTGTGGCCATAGTCATCTCCTTCATGCAGAATTTAACAGGCGCAGGATTACTGGGAAGTAATCCAGTGATAGGCGGCCATGGCTGCCTGAGCTCCATCGCCCGCCGCCGTCACCACCTGACGTAAGGGGGTGTCGCGCACGTCGCCGACCGCGAAAATGCCCGGAATGGACGTTCTCATGCCGGCATCGGTCTTGATCCAGCCGCCCTCGGCCCGTTCCAACCGATTATCTTCCAGAAAAGCCGTGTTCGGGAGTGTGCCGACGAAAATGAACACGCCAGCCACAGGAATGTCCGTCAAGGCGTCGGTTTTCACGTTCTTGACCGTAATCCCTTCCACGAGTTCATTACCATTGATGCTTTCCACCACGGAATCCCAGACCGGCACGATTTTTTCGTTGCGGGCCGCGCGTTCGCATACCAACTTGTCAGCGCGGAATTGGTCCCTGCGATGGACGATGTACACTTTGGAAGCAAAGCGGGTCAGATAGCAGGCTTCTTCAACGGCGGTATTGCCGCCGCCGATGACCGCCACGTCCTCGTCGGTGAAGAAAGCTCCGTCGCACACGGCGCAAAAACTGACGCCCGAACCGATGAACTCGGCTTCGCCCTTACAGCCCAAGCGGCGGAAAGAGGCCCCTGTGGCAATAATCACGGCCTTGGCTTCGATGTCGCCCTTATCGGTTTTCACTATGTGGCTCTTTTCGCCTGGCTCAATCCCCCTCACCAGGCTCTGACGCAATTCGCAGCCCAAGTGCTCCGCATGCTCGCGAAAGGCATTGGACAGGGCAACGCCGGTGATTTCCTTTGTGCCAGGCCAGTTTTCCACTTCATGGGTAACAAGAATCTGTCCCCCATAGGCTCCCTTTTCTAGCAGAACCATGTCGAGACCTGCTCTTTTCGCGTATATTGCAGCCGTCATGCCGCCAGGACCTCCGCCGATGATGACCAATTCACGCTTTTCCATGTGAGCCTTTCCTCCACCGAGAGCCGTCTCTGAGCTATTCCGTCAATTTCTGCAAGGCCTCGCGTACCATACGCAAACGCAGAACTCTCTCCTCTGCGGGGTCCAGTTGAGGATTTCCTAGCGGATACGGAATAGCCACGGCAGCCATGCTCCGATTCGCACCGACATTTTGGGCGATACTCTCCAGAGTGCAAACCACCACCGTGGGAATACCAGCCCGCTCCAACTCCTTGCCAATCGTTGCACCGCAACGAGTTCCCGTACCTCAAGTGGCTGTCAGAAACACTCCCACCTGTCGCTGGAAGCGTTTGAGCATGTCTTCGGCAATTTTCCGGCCAAAGTGGGCAGCGTTATTTACACTGGTTGCATTACCGGAGGTTGCATAAAAAACGGGGGCCACCCCACCTATTTCTCCGTTGTCAGCTAACAGACGCAGGGCATCCAGGGGCAACAGGCGGTTGGGATCGGCATTGGCGTAACTGTTGTCATAACCGCCGTGCGAGACCTGAAAGTCTTCCGCCGACAAGGCAGCCAAGCCCTCTATGTTGTAGGTTCCGAACTTGGTTGCCGTGGAGGCTTCCACACGATCAGGATTACCGCGCGGCGTAAGCCCCCCTTCCGTAACCAGCACGATCAGGGTTGTGGCAAGATTGGTCAGTGCCGGGGCTGGGGGCACCCTATCAAACTCCACCAGCGGAACTTCGCTGAGCGGATCTTCGCCTTTAAGCCTGCTCAAAAGCATGTCCGCAGCGCGGCATGCACCGGTTTTGTCCTTCTTCACCAGTACGCGCACACCTTGGGTAAAATAGCTGTCCGAATCCGGATTCTTTCCTTCGGCCAGTTGCAGGCAAATCCGAATCATGGCGGTCACGGCCGGACGCATGGATGCCGCGGTCGGCCCGACGGGCACAATGTAGGCGTAAGGACTGTACAAACCAACGGCCGGATTGCTTTCATGCATACCCGTCACTACCGGGATCGGCAGGCGTTCGCTGACTGCTTTGCATACCTCGCCGCAGGCCATTCCATAACGCCCCGCCCCAAAGGCCGGACCTGCCAGAAAAAGATCCGGCTGTAGCCCGGCGATGGTCTCCGCAGCAAGGGCACTCCGCTCTTCCAATGATTCGGCCATGTAATTGTCGCCGCCGATAACCGTGGCCACAAGCACTCCGGCTTCCCCCACAGCCGCCTGAACGGCCATACCCGGCCCCACGGGTCCGTCTTTGAGCAGCAAAGGCTCTCCGGCTTTATCTTCGCCGCCAATCTGCCCGAAAAACTGGTTAATATAATGTACAATGCGTAACGGTCGGTTCATGGAACTAGTCTCCAGCAATGCGAATATACACAGCTACGCATGCGTCCTTTTGCCGACGCTCAGGCGTTTTTATCTGCTTTCGCAGGATAATCGCCCAAAGCCGAGTTGATTTGTAGAGCCGTAATGTCTGGTGAGCGGCAACACAACCACGCCCGTCAAGGCATCCTGTTGTAAAATGCCCATGGGAAAACCAACAAAGTCCTGTACAGGAAGTAGTTTGGCCGGGTAGTCATTATTTCCGGCGCTGACCATGCAGCGTGCCTCATGGGTATATTCGGTCAAGGAGGGCGTTTTGCCGTCAGCACCCGCGAATTCATTCACTAGGAGTACTGTTGCGATACCGGCGGATTCCAAGGTTCTGCAAGCCAGCATGATATCCAGGTCGGCATTGCCGCCACCTTCCTGATTGATAATCACACCCTGCAAACCAAGGCCTTTGGCCAGTTCCAGAATGTCCTTGACGTTATCCTCCTTGGCCTGTGCGTCGCTGGCTTCATTGGACAAGATCACTCCAGAAAAATTCCAGTCGGTTTTATGTCTGGCAAGGAGCTCGCGCAGAACAGGGGCTTGGTGGTGAATATAGGTGCAGGTTTTATTGCTGGGCATGACATAGTTGCCGCTGGTCAACGCGCCGCCGAGACAGTGCAGCGGATTGATCAGGAGCGGCTTCATGTCGTCCGCCGCAACCCCCTGGTAAAAAGTCCGGCGCAACGCGCCCTGGCCCTGGATAAAATATACCGCACCCACTTTGTGCAGGTGTTCCGCCTCATGGAGATCGGGCTGCCACTCAAGGATTTCTTCTTCATCGGCTTTGTCTTCACTGGCCAAGGAAGCCAGCAGTTCCGCCAGACGGCACTGGAACAGACGGATATCTGCATCGGCTTCCGCTTTGTCCAGGGCGGGCGAAACGTCTACCACGCAGATCAGGCAATGCAGGGAAGATAATGGAGACCAGTGGGCGTCCGTATCAATAACGCCCTCCTGGACTCCGGCCAGATTTGAAACCACGCATACTGCCGAGTTTTCCAGCAGGGTCAGCTTACGCTCCAGCTCATTCGAAGCCGGGCCGGTGATGCCTGAAAAAGCCGGACCATTGTGGCAATAACGTATTCCCACAACATCCAGAACAGGACCGAAACGTATGGAGGAAAGGGGAGCTGCTGCGCGTATTTCCGTTAGCCTCAATCCGTCGCGCTTGGGAAAAATCGCGGACACGGCTTCCGGTGCCACGGTAAGAACATGCTTGCTCCAAGCATTCTCATCGCCGACAACTAGCGCGTCAACCCTGTGTTTTCGCAAAACAAGGCGCATAGCTTTGCCCTTTCCTCCATCATTTTACGCTTGACTCGCTACTTCTTCTTCATGCCGGCCTTGTCGAAGAGTGCCTTCAGTGTCTCCACTTCCTTCTTGAAGGACTCGATAGCCTGCTCGGGCGTCAGGATTTTGAGCAACAACCCGGCTTTTTTAGCTTCGGCCTGGTATTCGGGATCGTTCGCAGCCTTCATAAAGGCCTCCGCCAGAATTTTCTTCGCTTCCGGGTTCGTACCGGCAGGAACGGCCACGCCGCGATCGCTGCTGGGAATGTAGCCCTGTACGCCCACTTCCTTGAAGGTCGGGGCATCGGGTGCAAAATCGGTACGCTCGTCCTTGCCCACGGCCAGGATGCGCACCTGTCCTTCAAGCTTGGTCACATAGCTGGAAAGGGTATCGGAAAGTAGATCTATTTGATTGCCCAGCAGGGCGGCCATGGAATTGGCAGACCCTTGAAAGGGAACAATGGTGAATTTGACTCCGAGTTCCTGCTCCACTTGAACGGCCGCGATATGATGGGCCAAGTTCAGGCCGGCGGTACCCACGGTGATCGAACCGGGTTTCGCTTTTGCCGCAGCCACCAGATCCGCGAAGGTCTTGTAGGGACTGTCGTTACGGACCATGAACAGTGTCGGATCCTGGCTAACCATGATCAAAGGGTCAAACGTGTTGTAATCAAAGCGAGTATCTGACAGCAAGGGAAAGCTCAGAATGTGCGGCGTATTGATGTTGCACAGAAAATAGCCGTCCTTGGGCTTGTCGGGTACGGTGTTCCAGCCGACAATCCCACCGCCGCCCGGCACGTTGACGATCACCAACTTCTGGCTCAGGTATTTTTCCGTATACCTGGCCAGGATGCGGATATCCAGGTCAGTGGGTCCACCGGCGGGAAAGATGACCATGAGTTCTACCGGTTTTGCCGGGAATGCGGCGGCGGCGTGTTTCGTTGCCGGGATCAGCATCAGTGAACAAAGCGCCAAAGTAATCATAATAAGGCGTTTCATGCGTCCTCCTTAGAAAGTTGGGTGAAACCGAAACTACAACAACAAACCCTTTGGGGTGGGTACCATCAAAAGCGTGGCAAAGGTCAGGTACAAGAAGATCGTAAACAGTGCTGCTACCAGGAGAATCCAGAGAGCCTTGGTCTTGCGCTGTTCAGAGCTGAGCAAAAGAGTCGGCAGGGTAATCATGAACAGAAAGGTGGAGCTGTAAAACCCAAGCCATGCAACCAGAACCACATAGAGCACAAAGACGGTTACGGACATGAACATTTGCCTGCCAGGAAAAGCGGCAAACGGCGTCTTGCTTTCTTCGGGCGAACCCTGGCCTGCGGCTGTAACGGCAAACAGGCACGCGGCAAGTATGGCCAGGGTTACGGCCAGCGCCTTGGGGAACAGGCCGGCTTCGCTGCTCAACATGCCCGCGCCTATGAACAAGGCAGCGGCAAGGGTCATGATCACCAAGGCGGCAATGGCGTTGCACTGGCGCATAGTAAGCCCGGCCAGAGACGAAGGCATGCAAAACAGGCGTGGACGGCTTCCGGTAAGCGTAGCCGCGCCGATATTCTGTTTCCGTTCAAGCCAGGCCGCGATCAAAATGGATCCCAGAGTTATGGCGATAAGCACGACACTGATCGGCCGGGTAAAAAAATGGACCAGGAGAGTCTCCCCCTTGGCCTCGGCAATGCGCACACCGAGCGACAAGCCGTTTTCCGCGATGCCCCCCAGAATGTGCCCCAGAACCAGCGCCGCCGGGGAAAAGCCCACCTTGAGTCCTATGTACATCAGAACGCCGAGCACACCCATAATGTACACGTCGCCCATGCTGTTCTGCGTGGCAAAAGAGCCGATGACGCAGAGCACCAGAATGGATGGCCCGAGATAGTTTTGCGGCACCTTCGCCACGCGGGCCAGATACTTCGCCAGAGCAATACCCGTGAAGGCCATGGCCACCTGGGCCACGAGCATGGCCAGTAGAAAAGTATGCACGATATCGCCGTGTTCGGCGTACAGGCGATGTCCTGGGTACAGTCCGTGAATAAGCAGTCCGCCGAGCAGCACGGCCGCCGTCGGGCTGCCGGGTATGCCCAGCGTGAAAAGCGGCACGAGCGATCCGCCGCACATGGCGTTGTTCGCCGATTCGGCCGCGACTATGCCGTTAGGATTGCCCTTGCCAAAGGTGGCCCGCTCTTCGTCTGAGGACCAGCGTTTGACTTCGTTGTACGCTGAAAGCGCGGCGACCTGCCCGCCCGCTCCGGGAATAATGCCCACAATGGTGCCTACAACGGAACCGATAACCAAAGCCCTGGTTCGACGCAGGGTATCCATGAAGGTGCCCCAAAGTGAGCCCTCTTCTGCCTTTACAATGGCGCCCATTTTTTCCGGGCTGCGAAAACAATCCTCAAAGCGCCCCAGTAACTGGGAAAGGGCGAATATGCCGATGAGGCCCGCCACAATGGGGATACCCGCGAGCAGGGGCTGTAGACCAAAGGTGAAGCGGAAAGCGCCGGTGACGTCATCCATGCCGATGAGCGACAGGCATAAACCTAGAGTCCCGCTGATCAGTCCCTTCAGCATGTTGCCCACGGCAAGAGAGGCAATGATGCTCACACCGAACATGGCTACCCAGAAAGTCTCTGCCGGGCCGAAGAGCAGGGAAACCTTGGCCAGAGGAGGCGCGAAAAAGAGAAGTACAAGCATGCCGACGATGCCGCCAATCATGGAGGCGAAGGAGGCATAATAGATGGCCTGCTTGCCCTTGCCCGCCAAGGCCATGGGATAGCCGTCGAACACGGTGGCCACGTTGGCCGGCGAACCGGGAATGTTGACCAAAATGGCTGTGATGGCTCCGGAAAACACGCTGCTACAGTAAAGCCCGCCCAAAAGGATCAGGCCAGCTTTGGCAGGCATGCCGAAGGTAAAGGGAACCATAATCGCCACCGCCATGGTAGGAGTGAGGCCCGGTAGCACTCCTAAAATTGTTCCTCCAAGAACGCCAATAATGAGTGCTGCTACATTTGCCGGCTCAAATAGCGAGGGAAACGCTGATGCCAAGGACATGAAGATGGCTTCCATGAAATACTCCTGCCTGCGATGATTAATGGGGAATATGTTATCTTTCTTCTATTATTTTTTTAATGTCAAGCCGTATCTTGAATAGAAATAATTAATAATAGATTCAATCAGAACAGTCCTTGGGTGTTTCCGGTTTTGGGGGAAGCGACCTGTTTTTGCTTCCGTTCAACCGAAGATGTTGGACGGAACGAAGCCCGGCGGTCAGAGGATTTCAGAATCTGGATAGCGAAGTACAGCCTTTGGGTGCCGGACTGGTATAGATATGATCCATAAAGGCTTCCACCTGGTCGCTGAATCGCTTGTTTTTTCTCCAAATCATCACATATTGCCTGTCCGGCAACGCATCGGCTATTTCATAAATATCGTACAAGCACTCATCGTCGTGCACCGTAAACATGTCCAACATGGTCACACCCAGCCCGGCCCGGACGTACTTGAGAAGGAGGGAAAAGGTATTGGTGGTGATCACGGCTTGCATTTCCAGGTGGCGGCTCTGTAGCAAGGCTTTGATCGTGGTGTCTACCGTGCCGCGCGGGGGAAAAGAAATAAAGGGAACCCTTGCAATGTCCTCAAGCGACGGACGATCGGGCAGACCGAAGGGATTGCCCTTGGGGCTGATCAACACAAGGCGAGAGCCGAAGAGAGGCCTATAAACCATATGATCAGCGAACTCGCCCAAGCTGACGATGCCAAAATCCGCCGAGCCCTCGGTGACAGCTTCGATTATCTGGCCGAATCCTCCACCGTTGATAGCAAAACGCACTTCAGGGTGTCTGGCGTAAAACTCCTGCAAGGTTTTGGTAAGAAAGAACATGGCTATGGCATGTGTGGTCGCGAGACGGACCATGCCCTTCAGCTCCCCTTCCTTTCTGCCTATCGAGTCCATGACCGTCTGCACGTGCTCGAACAATGCAATGGCTTTATCGTACAATGCCTCTCCAGCGCTGGTTATTTCGAGTTCCTTATGGCGGCGTAGGAACAGGGTAACATTCAGAGCCTTTTCCAAATTTTTCAGTTGATGACTAACCGTTGACTGCTTCAATCCCATCTGGACTGCGGCCTTAGTTACTCCACCCAAGCGCACGACATAGTAAAATCCTCGTAGCCATTGTAGAAAGTTACCGTCCAGTCTTCCGATCATGGAGTTTCTCCTCTTTACAGCTTCTACATCCCATCACCTAGCTTGCCAAGCCCGTATTACCAGAGCACCGCGAGGAAACGTGGGTAATCGGTAATCACCCCATTTTTTGTATGGGTCGGAAGTAGAGCCTATGCCGCCATCTTCCTTTTCTGTGCCGGCGATATGCCGCCAATGCCCATATGTGGGCGTTCGTTGTTATACGTCCATAACCAGGTGGTGGCAAATTCTTGCATCTCCTCCAAGGATGCAAAGAGATGCTGGTTCAGCCAGTCATAGCGTACCGTCCGGTTGTACCGCTCCGCATAGCCGTTTTGATGAGGCTTGCCGGGTTGGATATACACGATGTGGATTCCCTTT
>Ga0123353_10012280_pt1 | contig 12158 bp, 8 predicted proteins | sample TergutLab28metaG_3_FD_92763 | JGI IMG/M metagenome (GOLD analysis project Ga0123353, IMG submission 92763) | Labiotermes labralis P3 segment gut microbial communities from Petit-Saut dam, French Guiana - Lab288 P3 | ecosystem: Host-associated > Arthropoda: Insects > Digestive system > Gut ... | reverse complement strand
CGTAATCTTCCGCGCCGGAACCTACACCGCCACGTCGGACGCCCACCTGATCTCGGTCAACAACCTCCACGGCACGGCCACCAACCCCATCGTCATCATGGGCATGCCCGGCGAGAAGGTCGTGCTCGACACCGCCATATACGACAAAGCCTCGATCTACGCCACCAACAGCAGCTACATCATCTTCGATAACTTCGTCTGCACCACCTCCACCACCCCTGGCCAGGGGCGCGGCATCAACCTGACATTCTGCCACCATCTCACTTTCCGCAACATTGAGACGATGCGTCACTTCTGGGGCGTCATCGGCATGCAGGATTTGCACGACCTGGTGTTCGACAACATCGTCTCGCACGACAACCCCGGCGAGCACGGCATGTATCTGGGCGCGCGGGAGTACCCCAACAGCAACATCGTCGTGCAGAACAGCCTGTTTTATAACAACCACTGGCAGGGCATCCAGATCAACGGGCGCGGCGACAACTACGTGCTGGTCAACAACATCATTCACTCCAACGCGCAGATCGGCATCCAGTTGATCCAGGGCGTGTGCAACTCGACGATCGCCAACAACCTGATTTTCAACAACGCCAAGAGCCCGATCGTGTTTTACATGTACGACAGTTCCGACCCCAACATCGCGCCCCACCGGCAGGACAACAACCTGGTCATCAACAACACGATCTGGACGGGCCCGGACTCGAACCTGGAGAACAATCCGTCGCAGATGGCTTCGATCCTGTTCAGCGACACCACGGCCAAGGGTAACTACTCGATGAACAACAATGTCTTCCGCAACAATATTTTCTACTCGTACGGCGGGGAGATCTTCAAGTTCAACAGTTCCAACGCGATCGCCACGACGGTGATCGAGAACAACCTGTTCTATCGCGAACTGGGCGACAGCAAGGTGATGACCCTCCAGGGCGTCGCGTACAGCATGAGCGCGTTCCGGTCGTTCAGCCCGCTGTTCAAGAACAACCTCTACGCCAACCCGCTGTTCGCCGACGTAAACCGGTCGTACCACGCGACACCGGAAAAATTCAATTTCAGACTCCTGCCGGGAAGCCCCGCCATCGGCGCGGGCTCGAGCACCGGCGCGCCGAAACACGACCTCCGCTACACCCCCCGCCAAGGCCCGATCGACATCGGGGCGTATGTGTACGTTGTGTAGGACAATCAGGGCAATCGCATGGTACGTGACGCCAGTGGCGCGATTGGCCGTAAGGGCCCTGCCATTTTGCGTTGTGAAACGTGGTAAAAGCGGAACGATCGGCCTCTGGCGACATTCAACAACGCAAAATGGCAGGGCCCTTACGGCCAATCACGCCACTGGCGCAGGTCAGTGAACGATCAGGAAAGCGCATGCGTTTGTCCTGCGCTTTTTGCGAAGTCCACTGGACAAGACGGCGGATGGGGATACAATCGGCGTCAGTATGGACCGTCCGGATGTTTGCGTTCGTCGTGCCGGACAATGGAGGTTTTTGCGAATTCGTTACGCCCATACGTTGTACAATTGTGACATCCGTCAGGTCGGGCCGGGAAAGGAAACAACCATGAAAATCAACAGGTTGGTCTGTGTGGGAGTCCTTATCATATCGACGTTCTGCGTGGCATTCGCCGGTGCGGACGCGTACAAAACGGCCGTCGTGAACGGCAGCGAGATTTACCTGGTCAACGTCGCCAGCCGGATCGATGCCAGCGGTCAAATGATCACGTCCGTCTCGCAATTCGGATCGGGCGTGAACCTGTACGGGTATCCCGACACGCTGATCAATGGCTTCGGGCCCCATGACCCCGTCCCCTCGAACTGGGAAATCACGAACCTCACCGGTGATAACACGGGCGGCGTCGTGCTCAACCTGGGACAGGTCTATAACGTTTCGCAGGTCTGGCTGCACTATGCCGCGGGAAATAACCTGAACTGCACCTTCGAGGTTTCCACGGATAACCATACGTGGACGCCTGTGACCATTTCCTCCACCGGCCTGTTGGACGGGGCGGGAGCCAACGATTTCTACCACGTCTTCGAAAACGCCCAGGAAGCCCAGTATATCCGGATGACGGCCAGTGCCGGCGGTAACCAATCCGCGAAATTGGCCGAGATTTCCGTGTACACGGCCTCGAACCCGGCGAAGCCCGAACTCGCCCCGCAACGAAACAGCGGCTGCGACATGGGGCGCGAATTGTTCGCCCTCGGCAACAGCACGTCGATCCTGTTCGACGGCGTCCTCGAGGAGAGAGGCAGCAACGGACTCGTCGTCGGGAACCCTGGGGTGGTCATCGACCTGGGCGAAGTGGAGATGATCAATCGCCTTTGCGTCACCACCAGCTTTATCGACACCAACAGCGACAATCCCCACTCCACCTTCGACGCGGTCGCCATTGCCCTCAGCGCCGACGGTGAAACGTGGCAGTATCTGCTGCCCGGCGTCGACCTGAGGGGCAGTGGGCTCTCGGGAATCTACGCCTGCGACCTCTCGGAAGCCTGCGATGACCTTGGGATTGCCGACGGGGCCATGTATCTTCGAACCGGCGCGTACACCTTTAACACGATGGAGGCCCGGTACGTCATGATCGTCAACTACGGCGACGACTACGCCGACCACAAAGGCAACCTCAAGACCATTCGGCAACTCCAGATTTACTCCGTGGGCGCCGTTCCCGAACCGGCCACGATGAGCCTGCTGGCGTTGGGCGGCCTGGCGCTGCTGCGGCGGAAGCGGTAAGAATTCCACAACAACGCACGGTGCCGTTCGTGTGTGTCCGTGACCACGAACCCCCTGTTAACCAGGGTCTTTCCGTTCTTTCGACTTCGCGAAGTCGAAAGAACGGAAAATTCCTGCCCTGCGCTTCAGGGCAAACGCATGTACGTGTCACAAGTGGCGTGACAGGCCGCAAGGGCCCTGCCATTTTGCGTTGTAGAACGCTGTGAACAACAAAACGTTTCGTCTGTCACAACATCGTACAATGCAAAATGGCAGGGCCGGCCGGCCAAGTTGGGGCTCTGCGACAACTTCTGCCCCCAAACGTGACGTGCACTTCAGGCGCGTCGCGCCGTACCAAAAGTCTTGACCCATTTCACGCCGGATCGTATTCTTGTGTGAGATAATTGAATAGTCTGATACGTGAGCGTCGTTACACCATCAAGTCAAAACCTAGCCAGTTTTTGCTCATACGAATGTGTAGACGGCGCCCATGTGCCTTTGGCACATGGGGCGCTGTTGCGTGTTCGTATGGGGCCGGCTAGGGCCTTGACTAGGCACCTTCAGCGCCTCATTTTATTGGGGCGGAAAGGCACACCCATGGGTCGCACCGCCGGAAAGAAGACAAAGGCCCCTCGCGTCCGCAAACCACAACCGACGATCGTCTTTCGCGTGAATTACTGCCCGCACTGCGGCGAGCACTTCAACAACCTGCGGCAAGAGTGCATCGCGATTTTTCAGGACTGTAACCTCACGCCAAAATACCCGCGGAACGTTTGTGCCCAATGCGGCCTGAAACGCAACGAAGTGACGATTCATTTCGATTCATAAACTGTCGAGGATTATACTGCAGGGCAGGGCCATCGCATGTAATTCCCCTGCCCTGCGCTTCCTGCCACTTTCCCTTCGCCGGGCGGTCTGCTATTATGACGGGTGATAAGGAGCCTACAAATGGTCGTGATTATGCAGCCCGGAGCGGGCGACAGCGAAATTTCCGGTGTGGTGGAGGCGATTCAGTCCTACGGTATGGACGCCCACATCAGCCGCGGCAAGGAACGCACCATCATCGGCATCATCGGTGACGAGCGCGAAATCAACTTCGACTCCATCGCCAGCCTGGCGGGCGTCGAACGGGCCATGCCCATCCTCAAACCGTACAAGTACGTCAGCCGGAACGTCAACGGGCAGGACAAGATCATCGACGTCAACGGCGTGCGGATCGGACAGGACCTGGTCTTCGCCGCCGGACCGTGCAGCGTGGAAGAAGAGGACACCACCCTCCGCATCGCCGAGGAAGTGCAAAAGGCCGGGGCGCAGTTCTTCCGGGCCGGAGCGTACAAACCGCGCACCAGTCCGTGGAGTTTTCAGGGGCTGCGCGAAAAAGGCCTGGAGATCCTCTCGAAGGTCCGCGAAAAAACCGGCATGCCGATCATCACCGAGGTGATCGACGCGGCCGACATCAAACTGGTCGGTGAACACACGGACATCTACCAGGTCGGCATGCGCAACATGCGGAATTACACGCTGCTGGCCGAGTTGGGCAAAACCGGAAAACCCGTCCTGCTCAAACGCGGAGACAGCGCGAAGATCGAGGAGTGGCTGGCCGCCGCCGATTACATCTACCGCAACGGAAACGAGCACATCATTCTCTGCGAGCGGGGCATCCGCACGTTCGAGGACTACACGCGCAACACGCTGGACCTCAACGCGGTGGCCGCCGCACGCAACGAGTCCTGCCTGCCGATTTTCGTCGACCCCAGCCACGGAACCGGACGCGGGGAACTGGTCCGCCCGATGAGCCTGGCCTCGGTGGCGGCCGGCGCAAGCGGGCTGCTGCTGGAAGTCCATTACGAACCCAACAAGGCCTGGTCCGACGGAAAACAGACCGTCACACCGGCCGTCCTGAAAAAAATCATCACCGACTGCCGCCACATCGCGGGCGTGCTCTGATCGGGATTCGCTCGTCAGGCCGTACAGGGACATTCAAAGGAGACTGTCATGGAATATCGTGCATTGGGCAGCAGCGACTTGAAGGTCAGCGTGATCACGTTCGGGGCCTGGGCCATCGGCGGCGTGATGTGGGGCGGGGCCGACGAGGACCAGGCCGTCGAGGCCATCCGCGCGTCGGTCGACGTGGGCGTCACGACCATCGACACGGCCTACCTCTACGGATTCGGCGCCAGCGAGCGCCTGGTCGGAAAGGCGGTGGCCAGTATCCGCGACCGCGTGCAGATTCTCACGAAATTCGGCCTGCGGGAACATTACGGCCAGGGCGAGTATTTCTTCGACCTCCAGGACCAGGGCAAGTCGTATCCGATCTGGAAAATCGCCTCGAAAAAAAGCATCATGGAGGAGTGCGAACGCAGCCTGCGCGACCTGAACACCGACTACATTGATTTGTACCAGTGCCACTGGCGCGACCACACGACCAGCGTGGAAGAGACCGCCGAGGCGATGGCCATGCTCATCAAGCAAGGCAAAATCCGGGCCGCCGGCGTGAGCAATTTCACGTCCGAGGAAATCGCCGCCGCCAACAAGATCGTGCCCATCGCGAGCAATCAGCCGCCCTACAGCATGGTCGAGCGCGACATCGAATCCGACGTGCTGCCTTACTGCCGCGAGCACAACATCGGCGTGATCGTGTACAGTCCGATGCAGCGGGGCCTGCTCACGGGCAAATTCGACCCCGCCCACAAATTCGCCCCCGGCGACCACCGGGCCGGCACGGTGCACTTCAAGCCCGAGAACATCCGCCGCGTCAACGCGTTCCTCAAGGGGCTCGAACCCATCGCCGAGGAGCACCGCGCGACGATCGGACAGGTGGTGCTCAACTGGACGATCCAGCAACCGGGCGTGACGGCCGCCCTGGTCGGTGCCCGCGACGCGACCCAGGCCCGCGCCAACGCCGCCGCCGCTAATTTCCGCCTGACCCCGACGGAAATCCAGGAGATCACCCAGCGGCTGGGCGAGTTGAAGTTGGAACGGTGAGTGGCATGAGCACTGAAAAACAACGAGTCTACATTGACGCAAGCGTCATCAGCTACTTAACGGCCAGACCGTCGTATGATGCGATGCAAGCGGTCCAACAGGCCGCCACGGAGCAGTGGTGGCGGGAGCATCGGCCTCAATGTGACGTGTTTGTGTCGGAACTGGCGGATATTGAAATAGCACGAGGAGACGCTGACGCGGTACGTCGACGCCAGGAGTCCGTGGCCACGTTGGTTCGCTGGTCCATTACCGACGAAGCCACCGCGCTGGCCAATCGACTTCTCCAAGCCCATGTGTTCCCCGGAAACGCCAAAGAAGACGCGCTGCATGTAGCCTTGGCGGCAGTACATGAAATGGATATTCTTTTGGCGTAGAATTGTAGACACATTGCCAACGTTGTCATGATGCCGAAGATTCTGGCTACGATTAAAGAGGCAAACTACGAACCGCCGTTACTTACGACTCCAGAGGACTTGCTGAAATCTATGGGAGAGCTATCATGATAAAGGACCCTATTGTTGAGGAAATCCGCAGAGCACGGGCGGAATACTCCGCACAGTTCCCAACCCTCGAAGCTATGGTTAAGGACATACAACGACGCGAAGCCATTTCACGCGCCCGCGGTGTGAAATTTGCCGATCCGCCCAAGCGGAAAAAACCACGCGGCAAAACGGCGTCAAAAAACGTTGGATAGATTTCACCGAAGGAGTGTGTCGTAGTGACCACGCGAGCAGGGAGGCTGGGCAGGCGGGCCTGGGAGATCGCCGAACCCTTTGCCGGGGCGGCCGATCTCGCGCGGCAGGCGGGCACCGCTCCGATGGTGGCGCAGATGCTCCACAACCGCGGCGTGACGGATGTCGAAACCGCCAGACAGTTCCTCGATCCCAAACTCACGCACCTGCACGATCCGGCCCTGCTGGCGAACATCGACGCCGCCGCCGGGCGGATTCTGCGGGCCGTCCGCGACGGCGAAAAAATCACGCTCTACGGTGACTACGACGTCGACGGCATGACGGGCGTGGCCATCCTCAAGGCCGGACTGGCCCTGCTGGGCGCCAACGTGGACACCTATGTCCCCCATCGCCTGGAGGAAGGCTACGGTGTGCACACCGAGGCGGTGGACAAACTCCTGGCCGCGGGAACGAAACTGCTCATCACCATCGACTGCGGAATCACCGCCCACGGGCCGCTCGCCCGGGCGGCGCACGCGGGCGTCGACGTCATCGTCACCGATCACCACGCCGGCGACGAAACCCTTCCACCCTGCATGGCGGCCATTCATCCAAAGCTCTCGCCCGACTACCCCAATGCGGACCTCTGCGGGGCGGGCGTGGCGTTCAAGCTGGCCTGGCACGTCGCCCGACTGGCCGAGGGATGCGACCGCGTCAGCGAGCGGCTGCGGGGGTTTCTCCTGGAGGCGATCGGACTGGCGGCCTTGGGAACCATCGCCGACGTCGTTCCGCTGCGAGGCGAGAACCGCGTCTTCGCCAAGTATGGACTGATGACGCTCTCGAAGACCCGCCACCCCGGACTCCGGGCCCTTCTGGACAGCGCCAACCTCATCGGAGCGGACCTCAGCGCCCGCGACGTGGGGTTCTCTCTGGCCCCGCGGCTGAACGCGTGCGGGCGCATGGGACACGCCGCGCTGGCGGTGGAACTGCTGACCACCGCTCCGCCGCAAAAGTGCCACGAAATCGCCGCCTACCTCGTCCAGCAGAACGACCGACGACGGCAGATCGAGCAGGAGATGTTCGACCAGGCCTGCCAGATGATCGAGCAGGGACAGTCCGGCGCGGGCCGATACGCCATCGTGCTGGCCCATCCGGAATGGCACATCGGCGTGGTGGGAATCGTCGCGTCACGGATCGTCGAACGGTTCCACAGGCCCGCCGTCATGATCGCCCTGGCCGGACCGGACGGACACGGAAGCGGACGGTCGATTCCGGGGTTCAATCTCGTCGACGCGATGGCCGCCTGCGGTGAGCACCTGCTGCGGTTCGGCGGGCACGCGATGGCGGGCGGACTTCGGCTCTCAGCCACGAACGTTCCCGCCTTCACCGAGGCGTTCTCCGCGTACGCGGCCAGGCAGATCACGCCCGCCCAACTGGAGCGTCCGCTACGGATCGACGCGGAGGCCCGCCTGGGCGAACTGAGTCACGACCTGGCCAAGCACCTGGAAAAATTAGCCCCGTTCGGTCAGGGAAACCCCGCTCCGGTCGTCGCGTTCCGCGGCTGCCGTGTGCTGACACCCCCAAAGCGCATGGGCAAAGCGGGAACCACCGTCGGCCTGGCGCTGGAGCAGAACGGCACCACCGTTCGCGCGGTGGGGTTCGGAAAAGGCGACCTCGCCGACGACCTGGTGGGCGTCACCCACATCGACGTGGCCGCCGAAATCGCGCTGAACACGTTTAATGGGCAGACCAACGTCGAGCTGCATCTCAAGGACGTGCAGTTACCGCAGGCGTGACGAAAACGACGGACGCGGATGTGGCTTGCCGATTTGCGCTGTAGGACGTTGTGGATTACAAAACGTTCGTTCACATACAACGTTCTACAGCGCAAAGAGACAAGCCGCTAAACACATCCTGCCGCTACTCCATCGCTTCCGCGATTTCCGCGAGCAACTCCTTCGCCTCATCGCCGGGCTCGAGTTCGTTGCTTTTTTCGGCCGAAACCTTGGCCTGTTTCAGCAGCGCCGCGTCGTCGGTCGCCTGGGCGGACCAGAGTTCGATCTTGGCCTGGTTCAGCCAGGCCTGGGCATGGCGGGGTTCGAGCAGGGTGACGGCGCGGGCATTCCGGACGGCGGCGGGGTAGTCCTGGAGATTCCGCAGGTAGATCATCGCCATCGCCTGGTACGCGCTGGGATCGTACGGATTGATGAACGTCACCTCGCGGTAATACTTCAGCGCCTCGGTGTAATGCCGCTGCGTGCGGTACAGGTCGGCGATCTGCCGCGCGAACGACGGATCGTTCATTGTGTGAATGTGCAGCTCAATGAGATTGGGAATCGCCTCGGCCGGCCGACCCATCTGGAGGTAACACCGCGCCAGCAGCGTGTAGCTGAACTCGTCCAGCGGCGCCAGACGCTTGTACTCGTTCAATGCCGCAATCGACTCGTCCCACAGCCGCTTGTCGTAATACATCTCCGCCAGAAGCCGCAACGCCGTTTTCGACGTCCGGTCCACGTCCTTCAGACGCAACGCCGCGTCGAGGGTTTCATCCTTCTTGTTCTTGCAGTACAGGCACCGGGCGAGCACCTCGAGTCCTCGCGCGTTCCGGGGGTCGATCTCCAGGGCCTTTCGCGCCCAGACCTCGGCCTCATTGAAGTTCGGCCTCGGGCCTCCGGCCAGCGCGTAGGCGTAGTCGGCCAGGGCGGAGGCGTCCTTGGGATTGGTGTCGGCCTTTCGCTTCGTGGCGGCCACGTCCAGCGGCGGGTTGGGATCGAACCCCCACCGGGACACCTGACCGCCCGCCCAGGTGCGGAAGGCCTGGTCGAACTCCTCCTCCGTCGCGCCCAGCGCCTCGGCAAACACCTCCGGCTGCGTTTTGCCCACGGCGAACAGGTCCAGCATTTTCAGCACCGTGTTCCAGTTCCGCGTCGAAATAATGTACTCGAGCATCCACTCGCTCTGCGCGTACGCCAGGCTGCGGTCGGCCTGACGACGGGGTCGGATGAACCCCCAGTCCACATCCTTGATGGAATACAACGGCCTGGCGTTGGGACCTTCCCTCAGTCCCGCGGCCGTCTGGCGATACGCGCGGACCAGTTCCTGCGTGGCTTGGTAATTCCGCCGGTCGGGCTGCTGGAAGACCGCGCAGGCCTCGGTGAACCAGTGCGGAATGCGGTTGTGCGTTTTGGCCAGCGTGACCGTGTGCGTGTACTCGTGCCGCAGCACGCCCAGCCAGTGGTAATTGCCGAACAGGGCCTCGGGACGCGTGGAAGGCGCGACCATCACGATCACCGTTCCCGTGGACGCGCCCACCGTGGGAATCCAACTGCGCCCGTTGATGCGCATCGAAAACTGCTCGTGCGTCGGGAAGAACTCGACGAGCGTTTTGTCCCCCGGACCGGGCGTGTAGGCGAAATCGGAGCAGACTTCGCGCCCCATCTGTTCGATCGCGTCGGCCACCTGCTCCAGCAGAATGGCATCCATCCGCGGGTCGGCCTTGATGACGAAGTGGTCCGTCTCCCGCGTGCCGAACGTGGCCAGGCGGTCCAGCAGGGTGAGATAATTCACCACGTCGGCCCGGTAGTCGTCGATCTTGTGCGCCCGGTCGAGCCACTCGCGTCCCTTGTCCTCCTGTCCGGTCTGCAAGTACATGCTTCCCAGACTCGCCAGGACGGAGGCGTTTTCCTCCGTGAGACGGTGGGCCTCCAGCAGGAACGGTTCGGCCTTGTCGAACTGCCGCCCGGCGACCAGCCAGTCGCCGATCGCCTGCGGAAGCCCCGCGTAGTCCGCGTTGATCGCCTTGACGCGTTCGATAAACGGGTCGGCCTCGTCGTCCTTGTACGTGCGAATCTTCAGCGCGGCGTAGAGCGACAGCGCGTCCAGGTGATTCGGATTGACCGCCAGCACCGCGTCGAGCACGGGCGCGACCTCCTCGAAGCGCCGCCAGAGCATAAAGCACAGGGCCTTGGTCAGCAGCGCGTCGGGATGGCGCGGATTGATCGCCAGCGCCTGCCCCACGAGATCGAGACAGGGCTCGAACTGCCACTCCTCCAGCGCCGCCCCGGCCATGCCCACGTAAATCGCCGGAACGCGGGCGTTGAGTTTTCGCGCCACGTCAAACTCTTGCCGGGCCAACCCCACGCGGTGTTTGGACAGGCAGAACTCCCCCGCCGCCACGGCCGCGGGCCAATACGTCCGGTCCGCCTTTTGATACGCCTCGTTGAAATAATTCTGCAAAATATTCTGGGCCTGGTTGGACGACTTGGCGCCCGTGAGCACCTGCTGGCGATCCATGATCCGCCCCAGGGCCGTCAGCAGCTCGGCGTCCCGCTGATACGCCCCGGCCTTGACGATGGCGCCCATGCCGTTATAGACGTCGATGGCGTCGGACTTTCGTCCGAGCGTCTCCAGCACCAGCCCGCGGGCCAGCAGCGCGGGCGCGAAATCAGGACGAAGTTTGTCGGCCGCCTCGGCCGCCGCGAGCGCCCCGGCGTACTGACCCACCGTGAAGAGCACCTCGCTCCGCTGGAGCTGCCAGCGGACATCCTGCTGACCGGCGGCGCCGGCCTTGTCGAGGGCGGCCAGGGCGTCGTCGTATTTTCCCTGCACCGTCAGGGCCCGTGCCGCCCCGACCGACGCTTCCAGCCGCGTCGCCTCCTGATCCTGAAGGGCGGTAAATCCTTTGGCGGCGGCATCGTATTGACCTCGCCAGTATTGCGCGGTGCAGGCGGCGAGATCTTTTCCGGGCGGTTCCGCCGGCTGCGACACCGGCGTCCGCCGCCCCGGTCCCGTGGTCGGCGCGGGCTGCGTCGTCGACGACGGCCGCGTGGCCGCGACCACCGCATCTGCCGCGTCACCGTCCGCCATGTCCGCATCGGCCAGCCCGCGCGACGAGAATCCTGTCGCCGCCAGAACCGCCGCCACCATCAGCATTCGTCGCCAAACCATATACACCTCCCGCCCACCAGATCGATACACACATCTTACCGCGAACCTCGCGCCATACCGCACCAAAATCCCCCCGCCGCGCGCACACCCCCTCATAGAAATCGACGCGATACAACCCGCGATTTATGTGAAATTACCCGCCGTTCTGGCGGCAGCAGGACCATCGCATCATAATTTGGTCGTTTGGCACGAGAATCGTGATAAATCCGAAGCACGAACTTCGAAATCCGAAACAATTTCCAAACAGCAAAAGCAGAAAATTCCCAACCCGGACGGCGACGCCATGCGTCAAGGCGCACGAGGTCGCCGTTTGGAGTTTGGAGTTTTCTGTTTTGGAATTTGTTTCGGATTTCGAATTTCGGATTCGAGGACTTGGGGTTCGACCGGCGAACCCTGTTGGCTTGATTTTACGGGAAAATAATCGACTTTTACAATGTTTTCGTCTTTTTTCGTGGCCTCGGTGAGAACGGTCGGGAGTGTCGGTGTGTCCGTGCAAATCCCTAACGCCGGGGCGGTTGCACTGGAATCCGGCATGGAGCATTTTGGGGTGTTTTGTTCGTCGGTTTTTGTCGGCGCGTTGGCTCCCGTCGCCGCTGGTGCGGCGACGGGAGCGTCGGTTGTGGCTGGTGTGTCGCTGGTGGTTGTTGTCGCATCGGTGGCGTTTGCGGGCGGTGCCGGCGCGGCGGTTTGAGCGTCGGTCGTGGCCGCCGCTGGTGTGGCGGTTGTGTCGGCGGCGTTGGTTGTGGCGTTGGGTTGTTGCTGTTGTTGTTTTGTTGGGTCGGTGGTGAAGTTTGGCAGGGTGGCGATGGCGGCGGCTTCTTGACCGGCGAGGGTGTGGGTGTAGAGG
>Ga0123353_10012277_pt1 | contig 12159 bp, 3 predicted proteins | sample TergutLab28metaG_3_FD_92763 | JGI IMG/M metagenome (GOLD analysis project Ga0123353, IMG submission 92763) | Labiotermes labralis P3 segment gut microbial communities from Petit-Saut dam, French Guiana - Lab288 P3 | ecosystem: Host-associated > Arthropoda: Insects > Digestive system > Gut ... | reverse complement strand
TTTTTCAATTATTTCATTGTGTATATAGAGGGGCTCTTTGTTTGTCAGGGCAATTCGCATCTCCTTAGTCTTCTTTACATTAATTTTTAATCCCGCGTTTTCTGCTTCTTTTCCTAATCTCTCAAGCATTTTTTGCATAGTTCGTTTTGAGTGGGTTAACAAACATATATCGTCGGCATAGTCTAGATCCGTCAATTTACGTCTGGCCCTGTAGAAGTTGGGAAATATTTTGGCTAACTGAGCTTGTACGACTCTTCGCTTCTCAAGAAAGAGTGCATTCCGTGGGGGTTTATGAGAGGAAGAGGAAATTGTACAGCTTCTTGGTTTCTGTGTAAGGGAGGAGGCGCTTCGAAATTTTTAGGATAGCTTGGAGTAAAATATTGTGTCTAAAAGGGATCTTAAGGTAATACGTCACGAAGTATAGAAGTTCATTTGTATTTTGCAGGAAAAGGTCGAAGGGGGGACTTTTGTGGACGCGATAATGAAGGTAAGAGTGAACGAACAGGTAATTGACTTATAATATGAATAACTAAACATTGTTCATGAAAAGCTTTGCGCCGTTAGTTTGTCTAGCTATTAGCAGTTTGCCGTTTTATCAGACAACCACTGAGAAGCCATACTTAAAACCATTTATCTGTTTTGACGACGGTTGCACGCCCGCTCACGCACGCGACCTGTGTTTGCGCGCGCCGGTGTGTCTTTTTAACTGGTCATAAAATTTAATTGTAGCTTTCATTGCAGGTAGAAAGAAAACAGGTAACTCAAGAAACACGCGAAGTGCTGTGTAGTTGAGCTACGTGACAGGATATCCGTGTGTATTCAATTTCAGTTTCTTCCTCCGTTACCCCAAGTAAAATCGGTTTACCATTTAAAGTCGATTGGTAACTGTGTTTACCACGTAGAACATTAAGATAATTTTTATTTTGCCACATACTGTATGTCTTTCACACGTTTCTGACAGTATATACCGAATAATTTTCAGTACAGCGTTTGTTGATTCGTCTTTGTAATTGAAAGGGACTTCTAGCTGTGTGTGGTAAGTGAATTTATATACACCCCATTATTCAGGTGGATCTTTGGTCTTCAGACGATTAATGTATTTTTTAAAAGGCTGTATTCATGCAATAATGCATGCAACAAGGTACAATTTTATGAAAGTCCTAGAGATAATTTTACACGTTTCAGCTTAGCAGCCATCTTCGTGATGTAACATCAATATCGTAGGAAGGCGTCCAAGACTATTACATGTACCGTATAAGGACCATATCCTTCCTTTTTTTTACGGATTTGAAGAATGGTTGGTTAATGGACTAAACGTTCATGCAAGCATATTAAAGACCGGTGGCAGAGAATATGATACTTTAAACAGTCTTAAAAACAAAATAGTAAGAATTCTATAACGGTCTGGATGTTGTATTGGTTCCCTACTTTATATACATATTAAATATCCCGAAGGCTAAATGCCACTGTAATATATGCACCTACTGATTATTCCGATACTGAAACACATTAGAGGTTGTGATTAAGAGCAAGCATTTGTTATCTACTTGGTAAACAAGAATGTGAAAGTTTGAAAAATACCACCATTACGGATCCATTATCTGGTCTACCTGTATTCACACAGCCCGTTTCTCATGACGTGTGCTTCCTCTGGAACGCCACAAGGTGGTCCTGAAATTACAGAGTGGTCCTCAAATTAGTTCAGCCTTCACGCTTTGTAATTTAAAATGTTTTATTGACATATGGCCTAATATTGTTCTTAAGTTATTTTTATACAGATGAAACAAAACAGAATGAGTTGAAATGGACATGTAGTACTCATGGAAGGAATAAGTGAAAAACGTCTAAACCTTAGGGGAGACCTAACCGTATATTAGGTTAAAATATATAGCAGAGCGCTGCCGAAATTGTAATCGTTAAGAAATTTTTATTCTTAGCTGGTTAGATATCGCCGTTTATGCATGTGTAAATTAATGTTTGTTTGATGTGCACACTTGAACATAATTGGTATTTGCTGCCATTCAGCAACATTTTAATTGTCACCGGCATAAGAAAGAGTTTACAATTATCAGAAATTTTTTTATTTGGGCAGCTGGTTTCTATACCCTAAATGCAGTTCCAGAATCGCACCATAGGCTTAGAAACGAGACAGAAAGGGGAATAGATATTTCAAGGTCATCTTCTCTGACGTCTTATTCATCGAGATGTTCAGGCACTCTCAGAGCTCATTTGGTGACAACTCGATCTACTGGCCAAAGTACGATTGTTCTGCATCTTGCCACGGTGTTTTGTACAGTCTGTGTCTTAATGTAGGCTACTTCCAGTAATTCAGAAGCATTATTTTTTGTCACAAAATTTTCCTTGGTTTGTTCTTAGCTGCCTTGCAGCTGTTTACTCTCACTGTGACGCCGTTCCACTAGGACACTGACAGTAAGCGATGGGTCATATTACCCTGTAATCGTAACAGTATTAGGTTTTTAGAAGAAGGTCATCTCTTTGTGTTTGAAAGGAATAATTTAATTAAATTACCGTCCAACACGAATAGTTTAAACATAAAACTAGACAAAAATTAGGGCATACGTGCTTAGGAGCTGTTATTGTCTCTGATTATTTCTTCTTATGGTTACGATCTCTCCAGTGTGAGACTTCTGTCATGGATAGCTGCCGAAGCAAGTTGGGCTTCTAATTAGACTGAAAAGAGTTGGTCAGCTCTAAGCGGCTCTTACAGGAGTTTACTTACGTTGAATGTTGACTGATTAATTCCCAAGATTGTGACTCAAGGCTGATTAAAATTTTTGGGCGAAGGCGTTAATAAATAGTAAAAGAACTTATTGTAGACGCGAATAAGAAAGTTGACACACGAAGAGAATCCAAATAAAACTGAAAAGTGTATGTTGTGTTCACTGCGTAAATCTGGTTTGGTGTTGTCACAGTCATCTTCAGGTGCTGGAGAATCAGAAACCTTGGGGCTGAGCCACGGCCCATGCCGTTCGTCGCCGACTTCTCACCGCGGAAGTCCGGTTTCGATCCCAGACCTATTTAAGTGGGATTTGTGGTGGACAAAGAAGCATCGAGACAGGTTTTTATCCGTCTAGCCTTATTCAGATTTTCGCTTCAGGAACGTTCCGCCATCTTTCCATATTCATATTTTATTTACGTAAAGCCGACGCCGTGTATTAGCGTTAGCCAATGACGGCTTAATTGAATAAAACACCGACGTCCGTGTCAGAAGATTTTTCCTATTTTAAACATTTTTAACAATTGCTGAAATGGTATTTTGATAAAGAAAATTAACGTGGCGGAAATTTGAATGAACCATTAACTCCTCCGTATAGTGGAGATGTAGCGTCTGATGTCATTTACATATAGGAATATCAAATTTACTAAGATGATAGATATTTAATACAAAACGCAAGAAGAAATTTTCTGATTAAAATTACAATTATGGAAATAGAGCTAAATATATAATTTTTGTGGAAAATTTCAGGAACTGAGATCGTATATAGCCCCACTAGAAATTCGTATGACCGCCATGTTAATACCATCTATGGTACGCGGTTAAGAGTAAGGAGACGGTGGGTTGGTCTTCACTAAAAAAAGTTGTACAGAAATGCGTCAGTTGATTGAAAGCTATTAGCGGTGAAACACATACACACACACACATAGATATTATGCTTACGTACCCTTTGAAAGGAAAGTAGGCTGAAGAAAAACATGCCTACCTAGTTGACCTCACAGTCGTATGAACTCTTGTTATCACGCCGATCCAGTCAACGTAGCTTCTTTATAGCTGTTCACTGTAAGAAACTGGATGGTACAAGCATGCACATAAAGAATGCGCTCCTCGTCTCAATAGACGAAGAAAGCTGCGCACCTCCCTTATCTAGATATTCACAGCTTGGTGGTCCACCGTCAATAGAATCTCGTCAAATAAAAACTAACTTCGCTCCCTTAGAGGGTAGCAACCCCTTCCCATTGTGAACAACCCTCTCGCACCCTTACATAGTATAAATCCGATACTAATTGTTCCGATTTCATTATAACGGCAGCTCCAGTGATCGATAATAAGATTAGATTATATCAGCCTCGCACGTTTTTAATGAGTGGCGGGAGAACCGTGATGCGGGGTCACACGATTCCAACAGACATAGCGGACCGCTGGAACCTAGCCGGAAAGCGGTTCCCAAACTTTTAAAGGCGTGGAAACTAATAAAGTAAGGAGCAGAATGTCCTGTTTATTGATGTGTAAACTGGGTTAAGGAATTCGTGGTGTTATAGGTTTAAGGATACTCTATCAGATAAATCTCTCTTAGTCGTTTAGAGGAACTTAGAACTGTTTCCTTATTACGATGATATAAACAAATATAATTATATGAGCTGATCATGTAGCACGCATAGGACATATGAAAATGCAAACTAAATTTTAGTTAGAAAAACATTAAGGAAAGAAGCCTCCGTGATAGACCTGTATGTAAGCAGGAGGATGATAATGCGAGGAAAATTTACTTACGTAGTTCATATATTTTTATCTACGGACTTCTTATTGTGTTGATATTGTTCCTTTGCTATATTTTATACATAATATGTAGCTATATTTATTTTGTTGTGTATGTATCTTCTTAAAAGAAAATATCACACTCCTCTTTCCTCTAGTACGTTAATTATCGCTGTCTAACCAAACCCCTAGAAAGTTTCCGGTTATCGTTTTTGATATATTATTTTACATAACCTAAATACCGCTAAAAAGCTTTAAATTTTTTGTATATATATTACCGTACGTCGCTTTAGGATACTAAGGTAACTGGCACCATTGTTGCTCCCATCTCCTGTTTTGCGCTATATTAATGTCATTAGTGATTCTGGAATATAAAATTCAGGGCCAGGTTGGCTTCCAGTGGCATACTCGCAACTGTCACATCCTTTTTCAAAAATTTCGTTGACTATTGTCTTCATCAGATACAGTCATACGTCGTTATATCATAATTATAAACTTGTTGTATTATATTGTCGACATACTTCATATATTCGTATGTTGGTGGAGAATTCAATTATACTGAAATTATATATTTTTGCGTCATGTTGTGTTATTTTAATTAGCAGTTCCATATTTTTCACGTTTATACAATGCGTTGTTTGGTGAATATTTCACATTATAATACACATTACGTAAGCGGCATGATTGTAATATTTCGTTCGATGCTTTGCGTTTTTTTGGGAACACCTAGCACGTGGAAAAGTTAAAAAAAAAACTGAGTATCGAATGCAGAAGTAGAGACTCGTGTAGAGATTTAACTCGTATTTAAGACTTCAAAAAATTTACCTCTCAGTGACAATAGTACTTTCTATTCCTTTTTTTATAGATAACAAAAAGAATAAGATAGAAATTAATTCCATTGTTCATAACATAAATTTAATTTTCACCGAACTGTACCAAACTTATCATTTTATCAAAAATCTACTCTTTTGGCATAAAAGTGTTTAATAATCTCCCACCAATTATTAAAAGTATGGTTGATGATATTAAACAGCTTAAATCCGCGTTACAAATCATCTAAATGCTCATTAATTTTATTCTGTAGATGGATATTTTTTCTATAAACACAGAGTTTTATAATTGATATGCTTATTAATTTGAAGCTAATATTGAGTAATATTAACATATTTAATGTTTTGTTGGCCGTGCATCGTGATATATCCGTATAATATGAGCCAAGAAGGTGCACTATTTTCTGTTAATTTATTTAATTAATAAGCCTCAACATGTTTCGAGCAGGCTTGCTGCTCATCATCTTTATGCCTTCTAACAACTCTGTACGTACACTTACAAACACCTAGTTGGATATTTTTCACGCTTTTAACGATTTTCAACATATTTAAGTAATTTTAAACAATTCCATTACTCTTCAGCATGACTGTACCATTTGCTGTTTATACACAGTTGATCCTCCTGCTGATGATAAGCAGGCCTGCTCGAAACATATAGAGGCTTATTAATGAAATAAATTAATAGAAAATAGTGCATCTTGTTGGTTATATTATTCGGAAAGCACCATATGTAACAATTTATAGTAACTGGTTATGTCTTGTTCTGTATCCAAAGGTTGTAACGTGTTTTGGATTCATGGAAGGTACATAAAATCAGATTCAAATTCAATCCAATAAGAGTTCACAGCAATTTAACTCATGGTAAAAGACGAAATAATGAAATTAATGAAGGCGAAAAAATCATAAGCCTCAGTATTTAACCAACTTGATGCACAAAATTTTGTTTCACAATAAGTTTTATTTCATGCTTCTACATGTTTCGAGCACATGTACTCTGGTATCATCACACCTATAGGTGTGATGATACCAGAGGCAGTGTAATGCAATTTTGACCTCCTGATGATGAGCACATGTGCTCGAAACATGTAGAGGCATGAAATAAAATTTATTGTGAAACAAAATTTTGTGCATCAAGTTGGTGAAATACTAAGATAAATATACTGAGATGCACGGTCAGCAAAACGTCAAAAAATTAGTTCGTGTAAAATTTTATAAGTATGTTATGTAACGAATCAACGAATTGTGTCGCCAGGTAGCTTCACACATCGCCCTCCTTGCGATTGCATTAATAATTTAGTTTTCTGATGGGGATGTCCATTTTTTCGGAGGTAATCCACACTGCTGTTATACTCTTGTTGACATCTCCTTATAATCATATGACATTTTTTCTTCAGTCATTTTATGTGTCACTGTCTTCTGACAGTGTGAACTGCTTGAGGTTGCACGATTTGCCAAACTGGAATAAAGAATTTGACGTTCAGGTGACCGTGCATCGTGAAAAACTCTTACCATAAAACCAACTGATGCAATAATTTCTTAAATTTATTTTTGGAATAAAACTCTACGCTCTATTCTCAGGACGGAACTGGTTCCGTCCAGATTCTGCTCGCAAGCTGTCAGCAAACCTGTATGACATACACCATTGCGGTGTGTACAGTGAAGAACTTCTGATGATGGACAGAGGAACTGTCCGAAACATATAGAGTTTTATTCCAAAAATAAATGTTAGAAATTAGTGCATCCAGTTTGTTTTATTATAAGATTGGGATAAAGAAACAGCATTTGAATGGTTGTTAAGCGAGAACTTAGACTTAAATTGTTAGGATCTGGTGGCGATCTTGTGTAATCTGACATGAAATTTAGGGTTTCATAAAATGCCATGTGTCTTGCCTAAGAAGTCTGCAGTAGCAGCGCTTCTTAGGGTACGCTGAAATTTACTGTACCTTTAATTTTAACATACTCCTATTAGTTAAATTGCTTGGTGAAAAAATTTGAACGAAAGATAATATTTTGGAGATCTAGTCGCAAATGAGAGGAGAATATTAAGCTGCAAGTCCAAGGAACTTACTGACTCAAGATAAGCCAGAAGCTTTTACCGACCACAGAATTTATTGACACTAAGACTATTAACTAGTGTAACAATACAGATAAAACACAGAGTGCTTCTAGACATTAAGTACTACCGAATTATCACATTGCTGGTACTAGACCTATCTCTTTTCCCAGCACACCACGCAGGTGCTTTGTTGCCATAATTATTCCATAAGTATCAGTTTAGTTCTTTCGTGACATCACGTTCGAACTGCTTGAATTGCTCTGCTGTACTATGCAATCTACATTTCAGTCTACTATGCGAAGTGCCAGTAATTTGAGGGAGTGTTTGCCAATAAATGTCAGATTATTACATAGCCAATTTAGTCTGAGCTGTGGAATTAAGAAACATAAGATGCTGACAGTCTGGACATCCCTGCTTCATTCGTCGTAAAACTAGTTTTTATGGTTAATATATTGTTAGCTATGAGGGATGAAACCCATTTGGGGCGCGTCCAGCAAGAGGCCCCATCCATTGCCTCTAACAACACCACAATTTTATATTTATCCAGGAAAATCGGCCCCGGTGCCAGATGTCATGATTTCCTTACGTAATCGCCTGATGAACGTGCTTAGAGCCGACACAGTTTAATTAGGGGAGCGCATCGGCTAAGAAGGTTAAGTAAAATTTAATTTAAATAATCTTTCCAGTAACTGCCCGCCTAACTTATTAACCTGTCAGTCAACCTTACATCTCACGGAGCTAGCCTGTTATCTCTCTGACGTGCCATGTAGGGGTATAATTATTAAATCATTGAAAGATATTCGAGAATTCGTATGAAATCAGAAGATCCTCACCATCGCCAGTAAATTCTACCTCCGAATTATACCGCATTTCACTCCAGTTTAGTTTATATCCACACGATATATTTAATTAAAGTCACTTTCCCAACTGAGCCTGTTCATCTGAATGACCTACGAGTTTTTCCCTACGAAATCTTGACAGCATTTCTCGTTTCTCACATCCAGGTTTCGTGTGCCGCTCACCTCATCGCCTTTCATTCATTCTCCTAGTAACGTAAACACACAATGCAAATTATGAAGTCCCTCTTGAAGCCCACATAAATTTCTTCAGTGATTTAGTACAGTATATCTGCCTTATGTACTCATACAAATTTCTTCCACAGCATTTTTTTCTTAGAGACCTTCATTTTGTGTTCTTCCTCCAGTAAAACATTATGTTTCAGCACGTGTAAAATTTTAGGTAATCAGTTCGCCTTCAAGGCAAGCAGACTGTCCGAAACGATGGCAGATCAGCCCACTGAAACTGTATGTCATCAGCCAGAAATAAAAAGAAGATTTGTTCCTAACGTCAACTGAAGAACCAGTATTTCTAGAAATACAGCTGTAATTTTGAGCTTTCCATCCTTTGATTTTTTTGCAGCAAATTGAAAGGTAAAATATGCATTGATATTTTCTATTATTAATATAGTGCTGAATATCATTACAAATGTTATTTGTAAATACCAAGTACGAATATTTCGCTAACTTTTTAAAGTACTGGCTAATCTGAAGTTATGTAGTTACTCGTTTTCTGGTAAGAAGATATGAACCGACGGCAACCATTGTTTGTGGTTAATCTACCTCCAGTGAATCTCTGTGCTAGCTTCTGGTAGGGTTTACCTTCTTCTTGTCCTATCACAGATTCGGCATTTTTGATGACTATTGCGATTCAGAACCAATTCTGAAACAGCAAATTGTTTAGTAGTTTTTCAGAGTTGCATGGCCGGGGTATCGGCCCGACTCAAAGATTCTTATCTCTGATGTTTATTGACCCGTGCATCATTGTGATAACTGAAGAATAAAAAACTTATTATTTTATTGTACTTCTTATAGGCTCTACATGTTTCGGGCATTACTATGCCCATCATCAGGAGCTCGTGACTATGATGTTGATTACCACATTGGTCGCTTCGTTCTTGGTTTGCTGTATGTTGGAGGTAAGGTGCAGTTAGGCGGTTAGTAGTGTCCGGGCTGCAGGCAGCAGCCCGGACACTACTAACCGCACATAACCTCCAACATACAGCAAACCAAGACCGAAATTACCAGTGTGGTAATCAACATCACAGTCACGTGCTCCTGATGATGGGCATAGTAATGCCCGAAACATGTTGAGCCTATAAGAAGTACAATAAAATAATAAGTGCCATCTAGTTGGTTTTTTATTTTTCAGTTATTCTTATCTCTATTTGGTAATATGAAAACTGAATAGGGGACACTCGTGTTTCCAGGAAGATTCGAACACAAGTACCGCACTTAAGTGTCTCTCTTATGACTTATTTATGCCTATGTTTTTATTTAGTAACTGCTTTGCTTGGTTTTTCAGAACCCTCTTTTTTTTAATGTGCTGAACAGGAGCGAAATCGTACAGGCGGTGTCTCGAAAAAGTAATAGGTCGTCGATAATTATGACAATCAGCAGATGGGACGGGCCCGTCATATTTACATAGTTCCTCCAGGACTGCATATTACAGCTTTCAAGCACGCTGGAATTGACATATAATCAGCTCTTAACTATTTCGTTGAACTCTGCTGTAATGACAGGTTTGCTAAGTGCAGTTAGCTTGTAAGCTGCAGCTACTCAAACTGACCATGTCTAACACTGCCAACGGACGTACTTTGCTGGTTTGAATATCGCCAAAAGAACCGTCTGTCCTTATACATGTTAGTCGTTCCTGTCATTACAGACAAAATACAACAACGGTACCTGGACGTAAGGTGTTCCTGAAAATGCTGTCTTAAGCAGCGAATATCACTGCTGCTACATTATTGCGGGGTAACCAGTCCGAACTCTGCCCATTTATCCACTAACGTGTCTGAGGTTTCAGTTCGTAGTTTTCTGAATATATTTTCCCAGAACACAATGACATTGTTTTCAAATAGACCACCATAAAACTTCTAGAGAACTGCTTAAAAACATTTCGTATTGTCGCTCACTTTTTTGACCTCTTCAATTTTTAATACAATCTTAATCAACCAAATGCGCCAACTTTCTGGCTAATTGATTGACTGAACCAAGTAGCTGACTTAATAAGTATTGAAATAACTAGACTAGATTAGACTAAATTAAACTTAACTAAATGAAGCTAAAGAAGCTGTTTGGCAAATGGATTACATTAGCTACTTTTAAGTCAATAAATTGCTACACAATTAAAAAAAAAAAAAAAAAGAAATAATTTGAATAGCCGGCCTAGCTTTAATGCACGCCACTAGACCAACATATCTGAGGGACGGATGATTATTCAAATTTCTGTGAAATAAAGAGGGCCTGAAGTTGTTCCGCTGGCTCAGAATAGGTTCCAGTGACGCACTGCCGTGATTACTGCGTAAATCTTTGCGTTCCATTAAATTGGGTATTTCTTGGCTTATCTAAAAACGTGTTATATAAAGACGTCGCCAGTTATAGATAATGTATAGCATCGGCGATATTTGAATAAATGAGCTTGGAGCAACGGTGGAGAGATACTGACAAGGGAAACTGAAGTACTCGCAGAAAAACCTGTCCCAGTGCCTTTTGTCCACAACAAAGTCCATACCGACTGGCCTGGGATTAAACCCGTTCCTTCGCGGTGACAAGCTGGCTCGAGCCACTGAAGAGACCGATTTCTTCGCTTGCTGAGCTGCATAAGATCCTGTACCCTGAACTGATCCGCTCTTTAATTGCTTAGTAGTAGTGTGGAAAGACGTCCAGAGTTGTGTAGTATAGTTTTTAAGTCTCCTAAATGTCTTCAAGTTCCATGAAAGGCTATGGGGGGAGGGAGTGGTCGCCCAGAACAAAAGGCTTTATTCCCGATATCTCCATTCCGACAAAATCCCCGCGCCACTTTCTCAATGGGAGAAAAACTGCGTCAAAGATAACGTGTAAGAGAGGAACGATGGAGCAATTATTGAGGCCACTTGGATAATTGGAGCCGGAGAGATGGCTGAGATAAGCTCTCGCCTCTCCAAAAGATCGATTCAGACAGGGGTTTAGAGTAACGGCTACTGCACTGAAGTGGACACATGGGGATCCCGTGTGCGAACCGAGAAACGAATGCGACCAGACGATCATTTTGGTTGACCGTAAAGTAGCAAGTTTGCAAAGGTGTGGGAATACCGTATTGGAAAGTACAAACTTTCAAAATGCTGTCTTTGCTATATTGCATTCCTTCCTTTTTCCAGTTAATTTATTTCGGACACAGAACTGACCACACAACAGCTAGATCCAGCGCACTGCGTACGGATTGAAATTTGTTTTGTTTTGCAATTCATTAAACATCCAACACATTAAAAACGTTTGAAATAAAATTTATGGAGCTAAACAAAATTTGTGTTTCACGTCACCTTAATCGTTCTGTTTGTCAGCCGTGTTTAGGAACATGCATGAAATAGAGCTAGAGATTTTTAGAAAGTGGGTCTTATAGTTTATTGATAAGAATCAAAATTAATTCCGTCACAGTATTTTAGTTTAAATCTCCACGGTGCTGTCAGATCTATCACGAGGTTTGTGGACGGGGTTTGCAATAGACCAAGTACAAGTTTATTTGATACACTTTCTGCGAAAAAGTGGCACTTTGTATGGCCTCTGCCATGGTGCGTAAGGACATTTACTTAAATTTTAAACTCATGGTTCTGTACATCGTAATTCAATGTTAATAAAAATCCAACCAGATGCAACAGCATGCAGATATTTATATACTGCAAAGTCACTCTACATGTTTCGGGTGTCACAGCACCCATCATCAGGAGTACTAAAAACTGTAAC
>Ga0123353_10012276_pt1 | contig 12159 bp, 10 predicted proteins | sample TergutLab28metaG_3_FD_92763 | JGI IMG/M metagenome (GOLD analysis project Ga0123353, IMG submission 92763) | Labiotermes labralis P3 segment gut microbial communities from Petit-Saut dam, French Guiana - Lab288 P3 | ecosystem: Host-associated > Arthropoda: Insects > Digestive system > Gut ... | reverse complement strand
TGACTATCCCAAAGATATCAAGGCATTCTATATGCGGCTTAATGACGACGGAAAGACTGTAGCGGCGATGGACCTGCTAGCGCCGGGAATCGGTGAAATCATCGGTGGCAGTCAGCGCGAGGAGCGACTCGACGTGCTCGAATCCCGCATGGACGCCCTGGGCATGAACACGAACGCCTACAACTGGTTCCTCGACCTCCGCCGCTACGGCACCGTCCCGCACGCGGGCTTTGGCCTGGGACTCGAACGCACCATCCAGTTCGTCACCGGAATGCAAAACATCCGCGACGTAATCCCCTTCCCCCGCACCCCCCGCTCGGCGGAGTTCTGAGTTCTGACCGTTCCACCCTTGACGGACTGCCAAACCGTGGCATAATGTCGTGTGGAGTTGTTGTGTGCCGTGGTGGCGTTTTGTCCGCGCAGACGGCACCGTTTGTCGTTTTGTTCATCGTTCATTGACGAATGAGGAGTGAATTATGAAACGTGTTCTCGTCGCAATCGCAGCCGTGGCGATGGCATTCTCGGCCGCCGGTGCCGAACCGGTGACGGTGAAGAATTACAGTTGGCTCCAATTGGCGCCGGGCGCGGCGACGTCGTTTGTCGGCAACCCCTCCAGTGAATTCATCTACGCCGAAAGCAGCCACGTCGAAGGCCCCGTCAGCGGAATTCGCTGGGGCAACTACCAGTGGATTCCGGGAAATTCGTTCACCGACTACGGAGTCACCGACTACTGGGCGGGCATCAGGCTGGATCAGCCTCGCAACATCGCGCAGGTCAACGTCAGCCTGTGGTGCTCGGGTCACGAGACGATCTCGCACTTCTTCGTCGAGGCGATCGTCAACGACGCGTGGACCGTCATCGGCGAACACACGTTCACCCCGTCCGCCACGGGCGCGAGCACGACGGCGATGTTCGTGGACGTCAAGGAGTCCTCGTACCAGTACATCCGCGTGCGGTTCGACGTCGACGGCTACGAGTACGCCTACAACGCCCCCGAGGGCCGCAGCTACGGCGGGCCCGGCGTCACCATGATCGAACCCCTCAGCGGAGAGACCACGCTCAACGTCGGAGACCGGGTCAACTACGCCAACAAGGACAGTTTCCCCGGCGCCACCGTTACGAACTCGTTTGACATGAGCAACGGCGACGTCCGCAGCAACAGCGCGTCGTTGAACAACGGCACCTTCCGCAACGATCAGCCCTGGAACGGCATGGGCCGCGACATGGCGGCGGGCGAGTACATCGAGATCGACCTGGCCACGGTGCGGTCCATCGACAACGTCACCATCGTGTTCATGGACAATTACAGCATCTCCGAACTTCGCCTGTGGGTGTCCGAGGACAAGGACGGGCCGTTCAAGGAAGTGCTGCCCCTCCCGAACGAAACGTACTATCCCTCGGATGCCCGTCAGGGCGCGGTCAGTTTCGACTTCTCCGCCGAGGACGCCCAGTTCGTCCGCATCACCCACATCGTGCGGGGCGGACAATCCCACTGGAGCGCCGCACAAATCCTCGTCAACGGCACCGTCGTCCCCGAACCGGCCACCATGACTCTGCTGGCGATGGGCGGACTGGCGATGCTCCGGCGGCGGTAGGCGGAAAAACCGAATTCCGCCTCGTGTTGTCCCCCTTTACGGGGACACGAGGTTTTTTTCCTCTGTGTTTCCCCGCGCCGGGTGCACGTCACGTTTGTTAGGTGGCGTCACCGCGAAGCCCGAATGACGAAACCCGAATGTCGAAACAATGACGAAACCCCAATGACGAATGATTTTTCCTTGTCCCAGCCAGGCCGCTGACACTGCGTTTTGCGCCGTAGAACGTTCTACAACGCAAAACGCAGTGCCAGCGGCCTGGCGTGGACAAGGACGCACGAGAATCATCATTCGTCATTGGGGGTTCGTCATTGATTCGACATTCGAGCTTCGTCATTCGGATTTCACGACGATTCCCACCCACAAACGTGACGTGCACCCCTCCGCGCCTGAGCGGTGAAAATCCTCTCGCCGCTCAGGAGAACCTTGCATCTGCCCCGCCGGCGTGTCACAATGGCGTTATGCGACGAATTCTTCTACTGTCGACGCTCCTGCTGCCCCTGGCGGGGTGTAACTGTTTCGCGTATTGCGCCTACCTGTTCGTGCCCGAGGCGAGGGCGAAAACCGTCGAACCCGAGTGCGATCTGCTCTCCGGGCGGCGTGTCGCCATCGTCGTGTTCGCCCAGCCGGGCGTGACGTACGCCTATCCAAGGGCGGCGGTGGACCTCTCCAATGCCCTCGCGTACGACCTCCAGCAGAACATCAACGACCTCAAGGTGGTCCCCGCAGCCACCGTGCTGAAGTTCCAGCGCGAAAACCTCGCGTGGGACACCCTCCCCCGCCGCGAACTGGCCCGGAAACTCGGAGCCGACTACGTCATGCACCTGGGGCTGGAAGAGTACTCGCTCGCCGATTCCAACAGCGGAATGTTCCGCGCCCGCGTCACCGCCGACGCCAATCTCTATGCCGCCACCAGCCCCTCCGTCGCCGGAGACGACAGCCCCGTCTGGACCGGGCGGATGCGCGTGATCTACCCCGGTGAAAACGCCCAGACGATCGTCGCCGCCGACGACCGGGCCGCCCGGGGAAAAGCCCATAGCCAATTCGCCAAACTCCTGGGACGAAAATTCTACAAACACACCCTCGGGGGAGACGAATGAACAAGCATCACGCCTGTATGCTCCTGCTGCTGGCCCTGACCGCCACCCTCGCCGGATGCGGTGTGCTTCCGTGGGTCGTCACCACGATTTTCGGCGGAAACGAAAAAGTCAAGCCGCTGTACGAGTTCCCGCCGGACAAGCGAATCCTCGTCTTCGTCGAGAACGATCCCGCCCTGAACTACCTCGCGGGCGTGGAACTGGTTCGCACCAACCTGGCCAACGTGGTCTCCGATCAACTCGTGGAGCACGGCGTCGCCGCGTCCACCGTCAGTCAAAGCCGGCTGCAAAACGCGCTGGAGCAACTGCCCGAGCGGGCCTCCATCGGCGAGGTCGGCAAAGCCTGCTCCGCCGATTTCGTGCTGTACGTGCAGATCGAAAAACTTTCCTTCCAGGACGTGCCCAACACGACGCTCTACACCGGAAAAATGCAGACGGTCGTGCGGGTGATCGACGTGGAGAAGGGCAAAGTGTTCCCGCCCGTCGAAGCCAAGCATCCCGTCCCGGACGTCACGCTCACGCCCACGGACGACACGTCGCCCACCTACACCAGCCACGTCGCCAAAAACCTCGCCCTCCGCATGGGCGACAACATCGCCAAACTCTTCTACGAACACGAACTGCCCAAACACAGGGATTTAATGTCCGTAGAATGAGTCCGCGGCCAGTCCGTGTGCAAATCACACGATCCTGATCGTCGGGAATCGTGAATTCACTCCCGCTTTCGTTGTTTTTTCGCCCGTGGCGTTCCTTACCTTGTGGCTGGTGGCTTGTGGCTGGTGGCTGTCGTTTCCGCGAGCGCCGCTTCCAGCGCCTTGGCGTAGGTTTCGCGGGCGGCGTAGTTGAATGTGTGCGCCGGCTCGCCGTTGACGTACAGGAACACGGTCGGGATGACCTTGATGCCCATCTCCTGGGCCAAAGCCCCGGCCTGGTCCACGTCGACGCGGAAAAAATCCACCCGCCCCTCGAATTCGCGGGCAAGCGAACCGATCACCGGGGCCAACTGTTTGCAGGGACCGCACCAGTTGGCGTAAAAATCCACCAGCACAGGCCTGTCCGCCCCTTCGACCTTCTTCTCGAACTCTTTCACCGTCTTCAGTGTCGCCATGTCGTCGTACGCCCGCTGATCGGCGGGATCGGTTCCGTCGGCGGACTTGCCGCATCCGCCCAGACACATCGCCGCCACGACGATCAAACCCGCCGTCAAACTCATCCATTTCGCCTGTCGCATGGGATCACCTCCTTCACTGTATCGGCATTCCCGTCACAGTGTATGCAGCATGTTCAATTAAAGTGGACCGCGGGAAGCGCCGATTGGCGTAATGAGCGCTTCACAGACCAGAAGCAGCCGACCGAAGGAGCACCGATGACCATGTTACGAAGTCAGATCGACGGGCGAAACCAGGCCGAGCGGAGACGACACGTCCGCACGCCGCTTCAAATCACGCTGCGGGCCCTGCGAATGGACCCCGACGGGGATTCGATGGAAACGTTCACCATGACGGACATTTCGCGCGGAGGAATCGGCGCCGTCTCGGAACGGACCTACTACCCCGGCCAGCGCGTCGTGCTGAACATGCCAATGCCGGACGCCCCGCAGCGTCAACGCGTCTACGCGACCATCATCCGCTGCCGCCACAAACGCGACGGCTACCACCTGGGCATGTCCTTCGACAAACCGACCGCCAGCGAAGCCCACATCGCCGCCGCCGTGGCGGCGTAAGACGGAATTGGGAACTCTGAAAAACCAACCGCCGTAATGGCACACGCCAGGAACGCGTAAAAATGTGCCCTGTTTTAAGAAACTTCTGGACACGGTTGGTGTCGCAAGCCGGTTATTCAGAGCTCCCAATTACAAATCCGCCCCGCCGCCCAGGACCGCGTACAGTCGCACCTGGTTGGCGATTTTGGTCAGGCGGATGGTGACGAATCTCTGCTGCGCGGCGTACAACGCCTGCTGCGCGTCCAGGACGGAGAGGTAGTTGTCCACGCCCTTGTCGTAGCGGACGGTGGCCAATCGGTAGGTTTCTTCACTGGCGCGGATGAGTGATTCCTGCGCGGCGATCTGCCGGTCCACCGTTCCCAGAACGGCCAGCGTGTCCGCCACTTCGCGAAATGCGGTTTGAATGGCCTTTTCGTACTGCGTGACGGCGGTTTCGCGATCCACCTCGGTGACCTTGATCGCGCCCCAGGTGCGCGGGTCGAAAATCGGCACCGTGACCTGCGGACTGAAATGCCACGCCAGATTGCCGGACTTGAACAGGCCCGACAGTTCGTTGCTTCCGGTCCCGAGGGCGCCGGTCAGGGTGATTCGGGGGAAGAGATTCGCCCGGGCGGCGCCGATGTTCGCGTGGGCGGCCTTGAGCTGGTTTTCCGCCTGGAGAATGTCGGGCCTGAGCAGCAGCACCTCGGACGACAGGCCCGGCGAAATCTGCCGAATGGCGCCGGCGTCTTTCAATTCCGCCGGCAGCAGGTCCTCGGGAACGGGCACCCCGGCTAGCAGGTCCAGCGCGTTTTTGTCCTGCGCCACCACTTGCGTCAGCCTGGCGACGTCGACTTTCGCGACGTCGACCTGCGTCTGGGCGCGGTGCAGGTCCAGTTCGGGAACCAGGCCCCGGTCGAGGCGGAGTTTGACCAGATCGTAGGCGGCCTGCTGCGACGCGAGCGTGGTCTCGGCGAGGTTCAACGTTTCCCGATCGGCAGCCAGCGTCAGCCATGCGTTGACCGTCCCGGCGATCAGCAGCACCTGGGCGCTTCGCCGCGCCTGCTCGGTGGCCATGTACTCCAGCAGCGAGCGGTCCGCCAGGTTGCGAATTCGCCCGAAGAAATCGAGCTCCCAACTGCTCAGGAAAAGGTTCGCCCCGAACTGATTGTACGTAAACGGCGAGCCTGTCGCCGAGAGATCAGCCGGCACTCCCTGCCGCGTGGCGCTGGCGCCGGCGCCGAAGACCGGCAGCAGCTCGGCCCGCTGGATTCCGTGCATTGCGCGGGCGCGCTCGACGCTCAACCCCGCCAACCTCAGGTCGCGATTGTTCTCCAGCGCCATCTGAATCACCTGCCGGAGCCTTGGGTCCGTGAACACGTTCGACCAGGCCAGGCTGGCCACGTCCGTCGCGACGGTCTCGGATTGATCCGCATAGGCCGGTCCGGTGGGCCACGGGTCGGGAACCAGGGCGGCTGGGCGGTCGTAGTCCGGCGCCACATTGCAGCCGCCGAGCATCACGGCCAGGACGACCAGCGGGATCAGGATGCTTTTGCTCATGTTTTTGCTCATGTTCATGATTCTGTCACAGGGTCTCAGGCCCGTTTTGCGACGCAAACTTCCAGGGGCTATAAACACAACGTCACGCCAAACCGGAAGCCTGCGCGAACACGCTGGACCGTTAGACGCGTTCGTCCTTGAGGACAACCTTTTCGCGTTTTCCAAAGGTCTTTACGATCAACACGTAGAACAGCGGAACGAAGATGAGGACCAGAACCGTAGCCGTCACCATGCCGCCCAGCACACTGGTTCCGATGGCCCGTTGGGCGCCCGCGCCGGCCCCGGACGCGATCGCCAGCGGCAACACGCCGCCTCCGAACGCCAGCGAAGTCATCACGATCGGGCGGAACCGAAGCCTGGCGCCTTCGAGCGTCGCCTCGATCAGCCCCATGCCCTCCTCGACCCGGGCCTTGGCGAACTGGACGATCAGGATGGCGTTTTTGGTGGTCAGTCCCAGCGTCGTCAGCAGGCCGATCTGAAAGTACACGTCGTTGGCCAATTCCCGATGGCTGGAGGCGATCACGCCGCCGATGACGCCCAGCGGCAGCGCCAACAGCACCGCCACCGGGATCGCCCAGCTCTCGTACAACGCAGCCAGGCAGAGGAAGATCACGAGGATCGAAAACGCGTACAGCAGCGGTGCCTGCGAGCCGGCCTGTCGCTCCTGGAACGACAGACCCGTCCAGTCGAACCCGACGTCCTTGGGCAGTTGGGTCATAAGCTCCTCCATCGCCTGCATGGCTTCGCCGGAACTTCTGCCCGGCGCGGGCTCGCCCCAGATGCTGATCGAGGGGAATCCGTTATAGCGTTGGAGGTACGGCGAACCGGAGGTCCAGTGCGCCGAGGCGAACGAGGAGAACGGGACCATGTCGCCGGCGTTGTTCCGCACGTACAGTTTGTCGATGTCCTGGGGCAACATGCGGTGTTGTGCGTCGGCCTGGGCGTACACGCGCTTAATGCGGCCGCCCTGGACGAAGTCGTTGACGTACGTGCTGCCGAACGAGGCCGCGATCGTGTTGTGAATGGCGGACAGCGACAGTCCCATCGCGCCGACCCGGTCCCAGTCCACGTCCACGCGGTACTGCGGAACGTCCTCCTGTCCGTTGGGGCGGACCTTCGCCAGACGGGGGTCCCGGTTCGCCAGTCCGAGCAGTTGGTTGCGGGCGGCCATCAGGGCGCCGTGGCCCAGCCCGCCGCGATCCTGAAGCTGGAAGTCGAACCCGATGGCCGTTCCCAATTCAACGACCGAGGGCGGCGGGAACGCGTACACGATTCCGCCGCGAATGCTCGACAGGCCAACCATCGCCCGTCCGGCAATGGCCTTGACGCGGAGATCGTCGCGGTCGCGAAGGGCCCAGTCTTTGAGCTTCACGAAGACCATGCCGCCGTTCTGCCCTCGTCCCGAGAAGCTCATGCCCGCGATCGTCATGCAGGTCTCGACGGCATCGGGTTCGTGTTCGAGGAAGTAGGTCTGGACCTGGTTGGCGACCTCCTGGGTCTGCTCCAGGGTGGACCCGGTGGGCATGATGATCTGCGCCAGCAGAATTCCCTGGTCCTCGTCGGGAAGGTAGGAACTGGGCATTCTCATGAACAGCCACCCCAGCGCGACCACGATGGCGACGTAGACGGCGATGTAGCGAAGTTTTTTCGACAGCGCCCGTCCGACCAGGCGGCAGTAGACGTCCCGGATGGCGTTGAAGACGCGGTCGAACAATCGGAAGAACGGCCTCAATGGCCGCCAGCCTCCCTCGGCGGGTTCGTGCCCTTTGGGAACCGGTTTGAGGATCGCGGCGCACAGCACGGGCGTGAGGATCAGGGCGACGACGACCGACAGCAGCATGGCCGCGGCGATGGTGACCGAGAACTGGCGGTAGATGACGCCCGTCGATCCGCCGAAAAACGCCATCGGCAAAAACACCGCCGACAGCACCAATCCGATGCCGATCAACGCGCTGGTGATCTGATCCATCGACTTGGCCGTCGCCTCCATGGGCGAAAGTCCCTCCTCGCCCATGACGCGCTCGACGTTCTCGACGACGATGATGGCGTCGTCCACCAGCAGCCCGATCGCCAGCACCATGGCGAACATCGTCAGCATGTTGATCGAGTAGCCGAACAGCCCCAGCACACCGAACGTTCCCAGCAGAACCACCGGAACCGCGATGGTCGGGATCAGCGTGGCGCGGATGTTGCCCATGAACAAGTACATGACCAGAAAAACAAGCCCGATGGCTTCGAAGAGGGTTTTGACGACCTCGTTGATCGCGACCCGCGTGAAGGGCGTCGTGTCGTACGGATAGACCACGGCCATTCCGTTGGGGAAGTACTGCTCCATCTCCTTCATTTTCGCCCGGATGTTGTTGGCGGTCTCCAGGGCGTTGGCCCCGGCGGCCTGGCGGATGGCCAGACCGGCCATCGGTTTTCCGTTGTACAGGCCCTGCATGTCGTAACTCTCCGAGCCCAGTTCGGCCCGGCCAATGTCTCCGACGCGGACGACCGAACCGTCCGTGTTCGTGCGGAGCGGAATGGCTTCGAATTCCTCCGGCGTCTTGAGCAGGTTCTGGACGACGATCGAGACGTTCAGCCGCTGTCCTTCCACGGCGGGAAGCCCGCCGAACTGACCGGCGGAGACTTCGACGTTGTACGCCTTCATCGCCGCCGTCACGTCCTGGACCGTCAGGCCATGACCGGTGAGCTTGTCCGGGTCCAGCCAGATTCGCATGGCGTACTGCGAACCGAAGCACTGCACCTCGCCCACGCCCGGAACCCGCGCGAGAATCTTCTCCAGGTTCGAGACGGCGTAATCCCGCAGGTCGTCCCCGTTCATGCTGCCGTCCTCGGAAATCAGCCCGACGATGATCAGGAAGTTCCTCGTGGATTTGACCACCTGCACGCCGGTGCGCTGGACCACTTCGGGCAGACTTGGCATGGCCAGTTGGAGCTTGTTCTGGACCTGCGCCCAGGCCAGGTCCGGGTCCGTTCCGGGCGCGAAGGTCAGTTCCACACGGGCCGACCCGGCCGAGTCGCTGGAGGCCGACATGTACAGCAGGTTGTCGAACCCCGTCATCTTCTGCTCGATGATCTGCGTGACGCTGTTCTCGACGGTCTCGGCCGACGATCCGGGATACATGGCCGAGATCGCAATCGACGGCGGCGCCATAGGCGGGTACTGCGAAATCGGCAGGTTATGAATCGCCAATCCGCCAAGCACCATAATGACAATGGCGACAACCCAGGCGAAGACCGGACGCTTTAGAAAAAATTTCGATAACATTGGTTACTCCGTCAGTTCTCGTGGCGCGGACGAACGATCCGTTCGAAGGCGACAAGCCAATAGCCAGTAGCCAATAGCCAGTAGGTATGGCGAGGCTTGTTGTTCGTTACACGATCTGCGATTTTTTTCATGGGCAAACCCATGTCCGCTCTGATTGTTTTTCGCCCTGTGTTTTTCCACACCTGTTGGCTACTGGCTATTGGCTGTTGGCTTGCTGCCTTCGACCGCCACCGCCTTGACCGGTGTGCCGGGGCGGGCCTTGAGCAGTCCGTCGATGATCAGGCGGTCGCCGGGAGACAGGCCTGCGCTGACCAGCCAGCGGTTTCCGATCGCGCGGTCGATGGTGAGCACGCGCACCGCCACCTTTTCGTCGGCGTCCACGATCAGGGCCATCGGCGTTCCGCGCGCGTCGCGCGAGACCGCCTGCTGGGAAACCAGGATCGCCTGGCGGTTGACGCCCTCGATGACGGTCGCCCGCACGAACATCCCCGGAAGCAGCAGGCCTTCGGGGTTGGGAAAAACCGCCCGGAGCGTCACCGATCCGGTGGTCGGCTCGACCGTCACGTCGCGGAACTGGAGCGTCCCCTCCAGCCCGTAGCGCGTGCCGTCTTCGAGGGTCAGCGTCACTTTCTCGTGGCCGTCGGCGTGGTGGTCCAGGTTCCCCTCGGCCAGGCGACGTCGCAGCCGCAACAACTCGGCGGTGGACTGGGGGACGTCCACGTAAATCGGGTCCAGTTGTTGAATGGTAGCCAGGGCGGCCGGTTGGTGGGCTGTCACCAGCGCGCCGTCGGTCACGGACGATCGGCCGATGTTCCCGGAGATCGGGGCGGTGATGCGGGTGTAGCCCAGATTGATCCGAACCGTCTCGACGGCTGCCTGGGCCTGCTCGATGGACGCCTCGGCGACGATCACGGCTTGGCGGTCGCTCTCGACCTGGGCCTGGGCGACCTGCAACGCCGCCTCGGCCACCTCCAGGTCCGTGACGGCCTGGTCGCGACTGGAGGCCGAAACCGCCTTCTCCGCGAACAACTCCTCCAGCCGCTGGCGGTTGGTTTTTGCCAGTTCCAGCGTCGCCTTCTGACGCGCCACGCTGGCTTCGGCGGCAGCAACGGCGATGCGGGCGCGGTCGGCGCTCTTGCGGGCGACGTTCAGGTTCGCCTGGGCACTGACCACCGCGGCCTCGAACGAGGCCGGGTCGATCTCGTACAGCACCTCGCCGGCCTGGACCTGCGAACCCTCCGTGAACAACCGCTGTTGCACGATCCCGTTGACCTGGGGCCTGATTTCCGCGATGCGGAACGGCCTGGTTCGGCCCGGAAGTTCGGTCTCCAGAACCACCGCCTCGGGCCCAATCGTCACAACGCCCACCTCGGGCGGGGGCATCATCGGCGGAGGACCGGCGGAGGACTCCTGCTTGCCGCGGTCGCAGCCGCCCAGAAAAATCCCAGCCAGGACCACGGTCAGGACCGCGTGTTTCCACCCACGATGTTTCATTCGTAACTCCGTTTCCACTTTACGGTTGTGTTCGGCTTTTTCTCGGTTCGCGTGTAATCACGTCCAGCACCTTGCGGTAGGTCTTCAGGAGATTCATGCGTTCGTCGCTCGACAGGGTGCCCATGATGCGGCCCATTCCACGGTAACGACTGACGAGTTCATGACTTATGAACTCCTGTCCGGCTGACGTCAGCGAGATCACCGTCATCCGGCGGTCGTTGGGGTGGGGTCCGCGGACCGTGTAGCCTCGCTTCTCCAGCGAATCGAGCGCCCCGGTCATGGCCGACCGCGTCAGGCCAACCTCTTCGGCCAACTCCGCCGGCGTGGACATGCCCTCGGAATTGTGGAACAGCGACTCCATCAACTCAAGCTGTCGTACGGTCAGCCCCAATCCGGCGAACAGGTCATTTTCGAAGGTCTGTTCGAGCTGACGATGCAAGTGCATGATGCTGAGCCCTTCGGTGAACACCTGCATGTCAATGCCTTCAATTCGGCCCGCGAATTCAATAATCCGCTTGATTGTGTGCTCATTGTGCATTACAGGAGCGTCCTGTTCGAAAACGTACTGTCAGACTAACGATAATATAGCATCGGATAATACCGTTCCGTACTATCGCGTCAAGAACAAAATGTTTTTTTGTTTGCATAACTTCGGCATGGCGTTATAGTTTCCTCTATGATGATTCGTCCGCACAACACGACATTGGCTCTGGAGCTAGGCCTGTTGCTGCGCTGACGAATCGCGTGCATGCACGGAACAAGTGCCCCGCGGTTCAACCAAGGACTGCGGGGTTTTTTGTTGTAGAGTGATCGGAACGAAATTAAGGACACGACCATGGCAAGTTACGACGTCACCGCGATCGAAAAAAAGTGGCAGGACTTCTGGCAGACCCACCACACGTTCCGCCAGCCCAATCCGGGACAGGCGGGGTTCGAGGCCCATCGCCCCAAGCTGTACGTGCTGGACATGTTCCCCTACCCCAGCGGCGCGGGGCTTCACGTGGGGCATCCCGAGGGGTACACAGCCACGGACATCGTCAGCCGCTTCGCCCGCATGAAGGGTTACAACGTGCTGCACCCGATGGGCTACGACAGTTTTGGCCTGCCGGCAGAACAGTACGCCGTCGAGCACGGCGTGCATCCGCGCGAGACCACGGCCAAAAACGTCGCCAACATCGAGCGGCAGATTAAGATGTTCGGATTCAGCTACGACTGGTCCCGCCGCCTGGCCACCACCGACGTGGAGTACTACAGGTGGACGCAGTGGATTTTCCTTCAAATTTACAACAGTTGGCTGGACCCGGTGGACGGCCAGGCCAAACCCATCCGCGAACTGCGGCAGCGTCTGGAGAGCGGAAAACTGGTCGTGAACATCGACGGCAGCCTCGTCTGGCCGGAGATGGGAAACCGCACGCCGCTGTTGAACCTCAACTTCGCCGA
>Ga0123353_10012273_pt1 | contig 12161 bp, 12 predicted proteins | sample TergutLab28metaG_3_FD_92763 | JGI IMG/M metagenome (GOLD analysis project Ga0123353, IMG submission 92763) | Labiotermes labralis P3 segment gut microbial communities from Petit-Saut dam, French Guiana - Lab288 P3 | ecosystem: Host-associated > Arthropoda: Insects > Digestive system > Gut ... | reverse complement strand
GCAAAGCATGCCCAGGGGCTAATTGTCGTCCCCGATTTGACCAACAAAACCATGCAAGAGGTAACTTCGGTAATCAGCCAACTGGGCTTAACCCCCCAACACCGGGGAGATAGCGGGGTGGCCTATGAGCAGGAACCCCAAGCAGGTAGTGTGGTCAGCAAAGGTATGGTAGTCCGGGTAAGCTACCGCTGATCGTGCTCCTTTATCTCAAAGGTTGAGGCAAGGCTATCGTGCCACAAGCCGCGCACTTTTTTCCAAACTCTAGCAGGAATACGGCTGAAAAGCTGTAATATAAACTAAGAAAAAGCGCATAAAGTATAAGGAGGCTGAAAGATGAAAGTACTAATTACCGGTGCTTTGGGGCAAATTGGCAGCGAGCTTACCCTCGCCATGCGCCACCGCTACGGAACTGCCAATGTAGTCTGCAGCGACATCAAAGAGGAGTGTCCCCCGGGGGAAATAGCTGAAGGGGTCTACGAACGTCTGGATGTCATGGATCCTCAGGCAATAGCTGCTGCGGTGCAACGTCACGGTGTCACCCACATGGTGCATTTAGCCGCCCTTCTCTCGGCGGTAGGAGAAGCTCGTCCTACTTTGGCTTGGGAGATCAACATGGGCGGGCTATTCAATGCTCTGGAAGTAGCCCGGGAGGCCAAAGCTGCTTTCTTTACCCCCAGCTCTATTGCTGCTTTTGGTCCCGGAACCCCGGTGCAACTTACTCCCCAGGATACCATCCAGCGCCCCACCACCATGTATGGAGTTACCAAAGTAGCGGGGGAGCTGCTCTGCGACTACTACTTCCTTAAATACGGTGTGGATACCCGAGGGGTACGTTTCCCGGGACTTATCTCCTACGAGACCCTCCCTGGCGGGGGCACCACTGACTACGCCGTGCATATCTACTACGAAGCTCTGCGCCAGGGAAAATATACCAGTTATATTGACGCCGGCACCTACATGGATATGATGTACATGCCCGATGCTATCGCTGCCATTATCAACCTTATGGAAGCTGATCCCCATAAACTTACTCACCGTAACGCTTTCAACGTGACTGCCATGTCTTTCGAACCGGAAATGCTGGCGGCAGAGATACGCAAACACATTCCTGCCTTCACCATAGATTACCAAATAGACCCGGTGCGGCAAGGCATTGCCAACTCCTGGCCGGACAGTTTGGACGATAGCGCAGCCCGCGCCGAATGGGGCTGGAACCCCCAGTATGACTTAGCCAGTATGACTTCCGATATGTTAGCTAAACTCAAAGGTAAGCTCTAAAGATAGCTGCTCCCGACCGTCCATGGGACTTAGGTTAAATTTGCCAGTCATGATAACAAAGGTGGTGGAATGGTGGCAAAGCTAAGGCAGTGGGCATTATTGGTGACCTACGGTGTGGCTCTGGGAGTGGCAGTTCTCAACTACGACCGCATCGTCTCCGCAGCTTCGGCTTTTTGGCGCATCCTCAACCCCATCACCTACGGTCTCGTCATGGCTTACCTACTTAGCTTCGTCATGGACGCCCTGGAGCGCTACCCCTTAAAAGGGATGGCGCGCCACCCCAGGCTCCGTTTACTGCAGCGTCCTCTCGCCATTACCATATCTTTAGGCATTACTTTTCTCATCATTTACGCTTTTTTTGCCGTGATGATCCCGGAACTAGGCGCCAGCTTTCTACTCCTGCGTCAGCGAGCCCCGGAGTTAAGTGCCAGTTTTACTTCCTATATTAACGGGCTTCTGGATTACTACCAGCTCACCGATATTTTCTGGGTCGAGTTACAAAGTGCTCTCTCAGCCTGGGCAACCCAAATGATCCAGTGGGTCACCGATATCCTCCCCATCCTCATCTCCCGTATAACCCGCATAACTTCAGCGGTGATGGATATTGCCATTGGCTTAATCATCTCAGTTCATCTCCTCGCCAGCCGCGACATCTTAAAGGAGCAGATCACCCGCTTGGTGGGTATCTACTCCGATTCCTCTCGTATCTCTACTTTCACCGAAATTGGACAACTGGTAGCCCAAAGCTTTAACAACTATATCTACGTTAGAGTGCTGGAGTCTTTCATTATCTACTTCATGATGATCGCCTCCATGCTCTTAATTGGCGCTCCCTACGTGAATCTGGTAGCTACGGTCACCGCTCTGACCAATCTGATTCCCGTCATCGGTCCTATTCTAGCTACCTTCCCTTGCTTTTTTCTCATCGCCGTCATCGACCCCGACAAAGCGTTCCTGTTTGTGGTAGTCCACGTCGTAGTGCAGCAGGTGGAAGGAAACATCATTGGTCCGCAAATCTCCGGCAGTGCTTTAGGTCTCCCCTCTCTTTGGGTTCTAGTGAGCATCATCCTAGGTGGAGGCCTCCTGGGAGGAGTAGGGTTGTTTATCGGACCCCCGGTCATGACCATAATCTTTGAGTTGGCTAACCGCTTTATCTTGGCTCACGAAGCAAAAAAGAAAAAAGCTCCAGCCAACCTTAACCGAGAGGAGGGCGCGTCACTGAACCAGTGACGCCGTATCTGATGACTAAGTTGCGGCATTTCCGTAACCGCTCGTTTTATTGGTTGACAAACTACCTGGCTGACAAAGATACCGCCGAAAACGCTTGGTTTAGCGTTCTCGACGGTATGCTTTATACCATTATGGTGGGTTTAACCCAACCTTTTATGACCCTTTACGCTATGTCCTTGGGCGCCAGCGACACTATGATTGGCTTTTTTACTTCCTGGCCTTCTCTGGTATCTTTATTAGCCCAAGTTCCTTCGGCTCTGATTACCGAGCGGTTGCAGGAGATTAAAACTTCGCTGCTGCGTTGGGCTTTTGTCCATCGTCTTAACTATCTTATTTACGCCTTAATTCCTTACCTGCCTATTTCCGGTGTGAACAAAGCCTGGGTTTTTATCCTCCTCGTCACCTTGAACAACTTCCCTGGTGTCGTCGTCAACGCCATGTGGACGCAACTGATGGGGCGCCTTTTTCTCTCCCGTGAAAGAGCCAAAGTCTTCGCTGACCGCAACTTCCTAACCAGCGTGGTAACTTTATGTTTCCTCCTGGTCTCCGGTTCCATCTTAGACCTCATCCCCTATCCCTACAACTACACCTTGTCTTTCTCGGTCGGTTTTGTCGCCCTTATGATCTCCCTCTTTTTTCTTAGTAGGCTTAAGGAAAAGCCGGTAGAGCCTCCGGTAGCATCCCTGGAGGAGGTAACCACAGCTCCTGCTAAAACTTCCCCCTGGGCGGGAATGAAAACCGTAATCCGAGACAAAGGTTTTGTGGCACTCACCCTCTCCCTGGTCATCATGCATATCGGGTTTGGCTTTAGCTCTGCTCTTTGGACTATTTTCTACCGCAGGCAGCTTCTTTTAAGCTCCACCCAAATTGCCCGCATCTCTATTATTTCCACCTGTAGCAGTATGCTGTACTACCGCTTAGTCCCCAAAGTTATTACCAAGTTGGGCAACCAAGGCACCTTTCTGCTGGGAGTTCTCGGTTATGCCCCCCTCCCTTTCCTCTACGCTCAGGTCTCCGCCGACAACCTGTGGTTCCTTTGGGCGATTGCGGTTTTTGATGGCTTGGTTGGACCTACTTATAGCCTTAGCTTTTTTAATATTATTCTCGATAGCGCTCAAAATGAAACATACCGCCCCAGCTATTTAGCCTTTTATAACACCTGCATCTCCATCCCAGGAGTTATTTTTCCCATGATCGGTATGCAGCTTTACCTATACTGGGGTGGCCTCAGCGTCGCTCCCGTCTTTTACATCGCCAGCGGTATCCGTTTTGTGGCGGTAGTTATGTTGGCTCTGGTGTTCTACACGGGACGCCGTCGCCGCCTAGCCGGCAGATCGTAAACTCTCTCACGACTAAACGACTTAAGTACGCCAAAAAGCCGCTACTTTTATCCCTTTAAGGTAAGTTAGGTAGGAAACAAAGAACCCGAAACCGGTTTTTCTACAGTCTGGGTACGTAAAAAAAGCCGCTGCATAGCGGCTTTTTTCGAGGTTGAAATTATCGTTTCGAGAACTGCGGGGCGCGACGAGCAGCTTTGAGACCGTACTTTTTGCGTTCCTTCATGCGGGGGTCTCGGGTAAGAAAGCCTGCCTTTTTTAAGGCAGGGCGCATTTCGGCATCCACCGTGAGCAGAGCCCTGGCAATACCGTGGCGAATGGCACCGGCTTGCCCGGAAATGCCACCACCGTGGACGCGACAAAGGATGTCGAACTTGCCCTGGGTTTCAGTTAGCACTAACGGTTGCCGCACGATAAGTTTTAAGGTGGCTAAGCCAAAATAATCTTCGATATCCCGCCCGTTAATAATAATTTTGCCGCTGCCCGGCAACAAACGTACCCGAGCTACTGAGGACTTACGTCGTCCGGTACCATAGTTGCGTAATTTATATGTCGCCATGCTTATTTTATCTCCCTCCGTTATTTAGCCTTCTGGCGGATTTGCCGCGGTTCGGGCATCTGAGCCTGATGGGGATGAGTGGGTGACGCATAAATGCGGCACTTTTTCATCATCAAGCGCCCCAAACGGGTGTGGGGAAGCATTCCCTTAATGGCCGACTCTAAAGCCCGGGTAGGGTGAGTTTGCATGAGAATGCGGTAACTGGTTTGCTTTAAACCGCCGGGATAGTAAGAGTAGCGCTGATGGAACTTCTGGTCTAACTTTCTGCCGGTAATGACCACTTTATCGGCGTTGACGATGATAACATGGTCACCGCAGTTGACATGGGGGGTAAAAGTAGGTTTGTGTTTCCCTCTAAGGATAGCTGCCACCTCGGCGGCAACCCGACCTAACACTTGACCTTCAGCGTCAATAACCCACCATTTTTCTTCCACCTCGGCAGGCTTGGCTATATATGTGGTTCGCACAGTTTATCTTCCTTTCGCATACTCCGATCCATCTACGATTGCCGAAGATTACCCGAGTATTTAATTAACAACACCTGGTCTAAACGAGCACTGCCAACGTCTCGCGTTCACCAGGCGCGAGGGAGTAGTGCCGACTTTAAAGATACAAGCTATATGCGTCTCTTACGATCGGGTCGATAAGCGGACGGCATGACGTAGACATTTTAGACAGATTGTGGGCGGCTGTCAAGGGTTTACGAAATATTCTCATAAATAATTCCCTGTAAACACAAACCCTGGGGAGGGGCACAGAAGATAGTTCCCTGGCGCTCTCCTCGTGCCAAGGCTAAAGCCATATCCTCCAGGCGCCATTTATCGCTGGCGATGTCGCACATAGCTCCAACCAAAAGGCGCACCATATTAAAAAGAAAACCGTTACCGACAATATTATAGTGGAGTAACTCCTCCTCTGCTTCCCAACCGGAATGACTAATGGTGCGCACGAAGTTTTGCACTTTACTGCCGCTGGCACAAAAGGCTTTAAAGTTGTGTTCACCAACAACCAAAAGAGCACTTTGGTTTAGCAGCTCCCAAGAAAGCTCTCCCCGGCGCTGCCAGCGGTAAAGCCTGCCTAAAGGCGAAGGGATAGATGCGGTATCAATAGTATAGCGGTAATGCTTAAAGTGGGGGGTAAAGCGAGCATGCCATGCTGGGTCTACCTCCTGTACGGCTACCACCCGAACTGCTGCCGGCAGCAGGGAGTTTAGCGCCAGACACCATTTATCCAGCGGGATAGGTGAGCTCGTGGTTAAGTGGGCACGCTGCCCTAAAGCGTGGACACCAGCATCAGTACGCCCTGCTCCCTCCAGGGTGCAGGGCATTTTGGTTAGTTTATTAATTGCACGTTCCAAAGTTTCCTGGACGGTGGCAAGCCCCTTCTGTCGCTGCCAGCCGTGAAAGACCGAGCCGTCGTACTGAATGGTTAAACACAGCTTATATTCCTGAGACAAAATGATCCTCCTACTATAAGAAAGTAACTATTTACCTGCTTCCACCTGCACACATTACTTGATTTTATATGGGGTTTTACCCCATACCCCGGTCGTTTCGGCAGGCAAAGCCCGCCTTCACTTACTGGAACTGCGTTCCAGCACCCCGCTTTCGCGTGGCGGTAACTGCTTAGGTGGGAAGCACCCAAGCAGTTACATAAGAAAGGGGACGCCTAAACACCGTTAGAAAACCAACTCCACAGCATGTTACCCAGGGTTGCCACCAGCCCAAGGCTCAGGAGCAGCAAAGCTACCTTATCGGCTCGGGAAAAACTGAGCTCAATATACTGGCTGCGCCCCTCCCCGCCTCGGTAGCAGCGAGCTTCCATAGCGATAGCCAGTTCATCGGCACGGCGCAAAGCGCTGATAAAGAGAGGTACCAGGATCGGTAGCATACTCTGCAACCGCTGCAGCAGAGAACCGCTCTCCAGGTCGGCTCCCCGGGCAATTTGCGCCTTGCTTATTTTGTCGGCTTCTTCAATAAGAATGGGGATAAAGCGAAGAGCGATAGTCATCATCATGGCTAACTCGTGAGCGGGAAGACCCAGCGGCTTGAAGATAGCCAGGAGCCGCTCTAAGCCGTCGGTGAGAACAATGGGCGAGGTAGTAAGGGTGAGCAAGGAGGTGGTGAGAATCATAAGCACCAGGCGGAAAGCCAGTTGAGCTCCACGCCAAACTCCGCCGCTGTAGACTGCCAGCCGCCCCAACTGCCCCAGTAGGGTGCCACCGGGAGTGACAAAGAGATGCAGCACAAAAGTGAAGATAATTATGTAACGCAAAGGGCGAAGACCGTTGCTGAGCAAACGCCAGGGAATGTGGGAGATTGTACATAAAAAAACGGTAACGGCAGCGACGGCCAAGAAAGGCAGGGGATCGTTAGCTCCCAGTAAAGCTACCAGGTAAACCATAGTGCCTAAGATTTTGGTGCGAGGATCCAGACGATGCAAGAGGGAATCCACCGGGTAGTGTTGCCCTATGGTTATTCCTCGGAGGATACCCATCTTTTTCATCTCCTTCTAAGTCAACAAATTGCGTAGCAACCGGTAAAACTGCTCCCTGTCGGTAGGGTAGCTGGGAGGGATCTCCAGACCACGTTGCTGCAGTTCGGCAAGCAAACGGTAGCCGGGAGGTAGTTCTAAGCCGGCATCCTGTATGGCTTCAGCATGGCTAAAAACTTCCCAGGGAGTAGCGTCCAACATCAGGTGCCCCTGGCGCATAACCAGCAGGCGGTGAGCTACTCGGGTGACTTCTTCCATATTGTGGGAAACAAAAAGTACCGCCGCCTCTCGCTCCCGGCAGTAGGCGGATATAGCAGCCATCACCGCCTCACGTCCCGCGGGGTCTAGTCCGGCAAGAGGTTCATCCAGGAGCAGATACTTTGGTTCCAAGGAGAAGGTAATAGCCAAGGCTAAACGCCGCATTTGCCCCCCTGAGAGTTCGAAGGGAGATCGAGGCAGTAAAGAGAGGGGCAGTTGCACCAGATGCAAAGCCGCTGCACTACGCTCAGCCACTACCTCCGGAGACAAACCTTGGCGTTGTAAGCCAAAAGCCAGCTCGCGGGCTACGGTCTCCTCAAAGAATTGGTATTCCGGGTACTGAAAGGAGATACCAATTAAACGCCGGACTTGAGGGGTATCTTGGGGGGATCCATAGACCGGGAGTTCGTCCACCGTCACCGCGCCGCTGGTAGGCGGCTGCAACCCTGCCATAACTTGCAACAAAGAGGATTTCCCCGACCCGGTTTCCCCCACCATACCCAAAATTGTTCCCGGTGACAGGGTTAAAGAGATGTCGGCCAGGGCTTCGGTAGCATATATCGTATGAGGGCTTAGCACCAGCCCTATATTTTTCGCTTTGAGAGACATATATCCGCCGCCATTTCCACTGGGTTACGTAACCGGTGTTCTGAAAGCAGCCCCTCCCCGTGGAGGCGCCAGGAAAGTTCAGCTAAAAGAGGAGCTTCCAACTGCAGCCTTTGCAGCAAGTCGATCTGCCGAAAAATTTCTTCGGGGGTACCTGTGGTGGCAATACGCCCCTCGTCCAGCAGGACTACTCTGTCCGCCATCAAAGCCTCTTCCACTTGTTGGGTAATGAGGACAATGCCATGCCCCTGTTGACACAACTGGCGCATACAAGCCAGAACTTCCCGGCGACCAGCGGGATCCAGCATGGCTGTAGCCTCATCAAAGACAATGCATTGCGGGGCCATGGCTACCACCCCGGCGATAGCCAAACGTTGCTTCTGCCCCCCGGAAAGAAGGTGAGGGGCCAGCTGGCGGTATTCCCACAGCCCAAACTGCTGTAACACTTGAGCCACCCGCTTTTGCATTTCTCCTCGAGGTAGTCCCAGGTTTTCCAGCCCAAAAGCGACATCCTCTTCGACTACCGTGGCGACAATTTGGTTGTCGGGGTTTTGGAAAACCATACCCACTAGTTGGCGAATGGTAAAGCGTTTGAGCTGATCGGAACTTAAGTTACCAGCTACCTCTACCGTACCTTTATCCGGCACTAACAAGGCGTTCAGGTGCCGTGCTAAAGTGGACTTGCCGGAACCGTTCGCCCCTAAAATAGCTAAAAACTCGCCCAGATAGATATCCAGGGAGACATCCCTTAGGGCAGGAAACTCCTCCTGCCCCTGACGGGAGGTAGGGTAGTCGTAGCTTACCTCCCGGAGCCGGATAAAGGGAAGGAGCGGTTGCTCCTTCCCAGGGGGGTCTCCTTGTAGAGTTGCTGTAGTTATCTCATACTTACTAGTCAAGCCGCTATCTTCCCTTAATACACATTTTTTTAGGGCACTATGCCGCCGCTAGCCATAGTTCCTAAGTTCAAGAAAGGGTTCACCGTATTACCCATCACCTGGGGAAGGGTGCCGTCCCACTTTTCGATCATCATATAATTTACATAATGCTCACTGCGGGCAAGCTCTTCTTGAATAACTCTGATGGCATGGGCTTCCGCATCGGCATTCAAAATTTTCGCCTGTGCCGTAGCCTCTGCGGAGATAACCTCCTGGCGCGCCAGCTCCTCAATTTCTAAAGTTTTGTTGCGTGCCCTAAGCGCCTCTTGCTCCGCTTGCACCTTAGCGCGAATAGATGCTTCGAAGGTATCTTCAAACTCGATATTTTCTACCGCAAAGGAGACCACCCGAATGCCGTAAGGCATGAGGCGCTCGAAGAGGGCTTCCTGTATCGAGGCCTGAATGGTTGCCCGCTGGCTAATCAGATCTTCTGCCCGGTATTTACCGGTTTCGTTTTTGCAAATGGTATGGACTAAAGGAGTAATAATATTGGGTGCCACATTATAAATACCTACCGTGCGGATAAGATCCTGCAGCTGCCCCCGTTCATAAATATAGTTAAGCTTAATAGAGAACTCCTCGACCGTTTGCGTATCCCGAGTGTAGCACTGCAGCTTTTCGGCAAAGACCTGTTCGCGCACATCAATAGCGTCCACCGATTCCACAAAAGGAATATGTACCCCAATGCCCGGCGGCACTAGATCACCGGAGAGACGCCCCAAAAAATAGGTTACTCCTATAAACCCTTCGGGAACTTGATGGATCCCACCCAGGACTACTGCTGCTCCTATAAGGGCTACAACGACTAAGACTATAGCGAGGCGGCTGTATTTTTTCATATTTAGGCGCTCCTTTCGTGATTACGGCGATGTCCGGTAACGATCCCGGGGAAAGAGAACAGCTTCCCGAATATTATCCAGCCCCAGTATTTTCAAAGTTAAGCGAGCGGCACCGATAGCAAAGCCTCCGTGAGGCGGCATGCCGTAGGAGAAAATTTCCAGGTAATGCGCAAAGCCGGCAGGATCTAACCCTTTATAACGGATGTTGTCTTCCAAGACCGTCAGCTCATGTACCCGTTGGGCACCGGAATTCATCTCCATACCTTTGTAGATTAAGTCGAAGCTTTCGGAGGTTTCCGGATCGTCGGGGGAAGGCTGGGTATACATCGCCCGGTTTGCTCGACCATAGTGGGTGGCAAAGAGAAAATCGCTGTCATATTTTTTCTTAACATATTCGCCAATCAGGCGCTCCCCTTCGGAGTCCAAATCCAGCTCGGCAAGTTCTTTACCATACTCTTTTTGCAGAATGGCTGCGATCTCTTTAAGGCGTAAACGAGGTATATGCCCTACCGTGGGCAGGGTGACATTAAAGAGTGCCAATTCGGCGGCACAATGCTCCTGGAGGTGGACCATGAGAAAACGTAGCAGCTCCTCCTGGACTTGTAGGACATCTTCTAACCCCTGAATAAATCCCATTTCGATATCTAATGATAAAAATTCGCTAAGATGCCGGGAGGTATTGCTTTGTTCAGCCCGGTAAGCATAGCCTACTTCGTAAACCCTCTGTAAGCCGCCTCCCATGACCATCTGCTTATAAAACTGTGGGGACTGAGCCAGATAAGCTTTGCTCTCGAAGTATTTAATTTCAAAAAGCTCACTTCCCCCTTCGGTTCCGGAGGCGACAATTTTGGGAGTATATATTTCGGTGAAGGATGCCCGGCGCATAAAAGTGCGAAAGGCGTGGACAATCTCGTCCTGCACCTTAAAAATACTTTGGGTTTTCGGGTGGCGCAGGGTAAGAACCCGATGATCTAGTTGTAGTTCTAAGCCGGCGGAGATTTCCTCTTGGTTGAGCTCAAAAGGAAGCTCTTTGAGGACTAAGCCGACCACCCTTATCTCCCGGACTTGCAGCTCTACGCCGCTGGCTTGCTGTTCGGTGGCAGTTACCTGAGCGACTACCTCTACCGCCGCCTCGGTAACCACCTCAGCCAGCCAATCCGGTCTGCCGGAAACTACCCCCTGCACTAACCCACTTCTATCCTTGAACAGGATGAAGACCAGCCGATTGCTTACCTTGCGTAGGCGATGCACCCAGCCTTTAACGGTAACTTCCTGCCCCACATACTTTGGCAAATCAGATATCCATACCGATGACACAATAATCTTCCTTTCGTCATTTTTAACCATACCTTTGAGTAGCCTCTGCCAGATGGCGCACCCCAATTAACTGCATACCGGGGATAGCGAGAGCCTCCTGGCGCATAGGCACCATCGCCCGGGTGAAGCCCAGTTTGGCACCTTCTCGTAACCTCCGCTCTAGATGCTGCACTCCCCGCACTTCGCCGGTGAGCCCCACTTCACCCAGCACTAAAGCCTGGTGGTCTAACCCTTTTTCGCGAAAAGAAGACCAGAGTGCCAAGGCCACCGCCAAATCTACCGCCGGCTCGCTGATCCGGATCCCACCGGCGACATTAACATAAGCATCGCTAAGCCCAATGGGTAACCCCAGCCGTTTTTCTAAAACTGCTAACAGCATGGCTAGGCGGTTAGGATCAAAGCCGTTAGCCAGGCGGCGGGGGTTTTGAAAGGTAGTTTGGGTAACCAAAGCCTGTATTTCCACCAACAAGGGGCGACTTCCTTCCACTAAGGCAGTAACGGTGGAGCCGGATCCCTGTTGACTGCGCTCTGCTAAAAACAGCTCCGAAGGGTTAGGAACTTCCTGTAGCCCTTCATCGGTCATGGTAAAGACCCCAATTTCGTTGGTGGAGCCAAAACGGTTCTTGACCGCACGCAAAATGCGGTAGCTGTGCTGGCGCTCTCCCTCAAAATAGAGGACAGCATCTACCATATGCTCCAGCATCTTCGGCCCGGCAATATTACCTTCCTTAGTTACATGCCCAATGATAATGACCGTTAAACCCCGGGTTTTCGCCAAGCGCATAAGGTAAGCGGTTATCTCCCGCACCTGCTGCAAACTTCCCGGAGAAGAGCCGTGCTCACTGCGGTAGATCGACTGAATAGAATCGATGACCAAAAAGTCGATGTCATGTTCTGCCAGCAACAGCTCTAAATTATCTAAGCAACTCTCGGCGACTACCCACAGCTCCCTTTGTGGCGGCGCCAAGCGCCGAGCACGAAGCTGCACTTGGTGGACAGACTCCTCCCCACTCCAATATAAAACCCCCTGCCCCGTCCCCGCTTGGTTAAGAGCTGCATGGAGCATAAGGGTAGATTTCCCTATCCCCGGGTCGCCGCCAATGAGGACTAACGAGCCGGTGACAAAGCCACCCCCCAGAACCCGGTCGAACTCCTCGATATAGCTCAACTGCCGCTTTTCACTGCCGGTGACTATGGCATCTGCCATCCGCACAGCGCTAACTCCGGAGCCGCTGCCACGTGTTGAAACCTTAGCCACTGCCTCTTCTTCAATGGTATTCCATTAACCGCACTGAGCGAAACGCCCCTT
>Ga0123353_10012267_pt1 | contig 12163 bp, 8 predicted proteins | sample TergutLab28metaG_3_FD_92763 | JGI IMG/M metagenome (GOLD analysis project Ga0123353, IMG submission 92763) | Labiotermes labralis P3 segment gut microbial communities from Petit-Saut dam, French Guiana - Lab288 P3 | ecosystem: Host-associated > Arthropoda: Insects > Digestive system > Gut ... | reverse complement strand
GTCTATCTGTATCTCTACTCCACCTGTATACCTGTATCTGTATTCCACCAGTATACCCGTATCTGTACTCCACCTGTATATCTGTATATGTACTCCACCTGTCTATCTGTATCTCTACTCCACCTGTATACCTGTATCTGTATTCCACCAGTATACCCGTATCTGTACTCCACCTGTATATCTGTATCTGTACTCCATCTGTAAATATGTATCTGTACCCCACCTGTATACCTGTATATGTACTCACCTGTACACATGTATCTGTACTCCAACAGTGTACCTGTATCTGTACTCCACCGGTATACCTGTATCTGTACTCCACCCATATACGCGTATCTGTACTCCACCTGTATACTTGTATATCTGTATCTGTACTCCACGTGTATACCTGTATCTGTACTCCACCTGCATACATGTATCTGTACTCCACCTGTATATATGTATTTACTCCACCTGTGTACCTGTATCTGTACTTCACCAGTATACCTGTATCTGTACTCCACCCATATACCCGTATCTGTACTCCACCTGTATCTGTACTGCACCTGTATACCTGTATGTGTACTGCACTAGTATACCTGTATCTATACTCCACCAGTATACCTGTATCTGTACTCCACCTGTGTACCTGTATATGCACTCCACCTGTATCTGTACTCCACCTGTATATCTGTATATGTACTCCACCAGTATACCTGTATCTGTATTCCACCTGTATACCTGTATCTGTACTTCACCTGTATATCTGTATATGTACTCCACCTGTATACCTGTGTCTGTACTCCACCTGTATTTCTGTATATGTACTCCACCTGTATACCTGTATCTGTACTCCACCTGTATACCTGTATGTGTACTGCACTAGTATATTTGTATCTGTACTCCACCTGTATACCTATATCTGTACTCCACCTGTATATCTGTATCTGTACCCCACCTGTATACCTGTATCTGTACTCCACCTGTATACCTGTATATGTAATCCACCTGTATATCTGTATCTGAACTCCACCTGTATACCTGTATCTGTACTCACCTGTATGTCTGTATCTGTACTCCACCTGTATACCTGTTTATATACTCCACCTGTATACAAGTATCTGTACTCCACCTGTATACCCGTATCTGTACTTCACCTTATACCCGTATCTGTACTCCACCTGTATATTTGTATCTCTACTCCACCAGTATATCTGTATCTGTACTTCACCTGTATATCTCTATCTGTACTCCACCTGTATACGTGTATCTGTATTCCACCTATATATCTCTATATGTACTCCACCTGTATATCTGTATCTGTATTCCACCTGTATAGCTCTATCTATACTCCACCTGTGTACCTATTGTCTGAACAGGGAGGAACGGTACTTTTTTAAACAGAGACGCCCGTATGTATTCCATTGAATTATTCACAAAACCTCCGTACATCAATAGCTTGCTAGTGATAAATTATTCCTTAAATATTATACGTAGGTACCTACAGCAATAAGATATTGCGAGTGTGTGCGTGACTCTTACAGATCATATTTTGGAGGGCCCAGCTTCAAATCTCACCCCAAAGACCGGTAATCCTCAGTTTTTTACAGCTCTCCTCTGCCTGTTGCATTTGTCTGTATACCGTATTGTCGTGAAGCAGACAACGACCGTTTGCTTCGACTCCTTTCTAATGTATTATTCGCTGTTTATCCAGACAATGTGATAATCTGCCTATCAGAAACAACATGCAGTATATATATATAAGTTGATGAACATAAACAGCCATTGGTGTTTATGAAGCAAATGATGTAGAAATAATTGTTTGTACACAACAGCACAATATTTGTTGAACCGCTGCACAAACACTTCACGGACCGAGGCAACAAGTAATGGAATTGAAAACAAATAACTTTTTTTTTTAAAAGAGCGACCACGTTTTCCGCGCGGGAATTAAAGCGCGATGAGAAGAATTTGGCGGAAGAATACTACTGAGCGACGACTCAGACGGCTGGGCAGTCATGCTACTGCCTATCAGGTTACAGTGTATAGGATTTTGGATTCAACTGTACTTCCTTGTTTATACAAGTGTGGTTGACTGTGTGCACTCAGTTCCGACTTGCGCAGAATCGTACATGCACCGGAACTTCCGGAACGTTAACTATTGCCTAAGTGGGGAAGTGCCTGTAATAGATCCAACGCAACACATTTTCGGTACATCAGATGTTGCGTGGCAATTTGGAGAGGAGGAAATTTTCTTATCCTAGAAGAGGAAATAGCTTTTTCTTCTCTCCAAATCGTCCAGACCGGCGTTTTATTCCCGGGGGTAAGGCGGCCGAAGCGTGAATTTTACAGCTCGCCTCCATCTACTGCCGAAGTTTAAGAACGAGTAGAGCTATACCTCCAGTATCACTGTATGATTTCTTGGCGCACAAAGGGACGACTTTGCTTGTTTTCAGGCTACCGCCACGAAGTAGCTCTTCTGGGTTATTACGCAACGAGTAGGTACCGCTGCATAATAACTCAGAAGAGGGCAATTCTCAGGGACAACTTTGCCTCTTTACTTTTCCATTTTTGAGGTGTAAAGTAGAACGGAATGTAATTTGGTACGTCGTAACGACTCTAATCTTTTACACCCAGATGTAAATAACGTTGTTCGTAGTGGTGAAAACGTTTTACATTGGCGCCCAGTATTTGTGGATCGTCAGTGTGAAACTCGCTTCGTGTCACCCCACAGAACCGTGAGGTTGCTGATCGAATTTTTGAAAATTTTTGCGTCCGTCACACACTTTGTTACATAAGGCGTCCACGAATCGATAGTCCAGTCCATGGAGCAGGGCAATTCTTGGAAAACTAGCAGTCACTCGGTTTGACAAGAGATTCTTTTGTTCTTGATGTAACAAAAAGTCCACAGCCATTCACCTCTCTTACCTGAGCCATATCCTGCGCACACCATCAGTCCCTGCTTATTTTACGTTAATTTTGATGTATACTCATGCCTAGGTTTTCCATGTCATATGTTTACCTTGAAGGTTTTAGACCAAGTTTTTGTGTGGGATTTCTAGTATCTTCCATGCGTGCTACATTCCTCCCTTCGTCTTATCCTCCATATTTTGATTACCTTAATACTCATTGCTGAGGAATGGAACGTATCAAGTTCCTGAAATTAACGATACCATCTGTGAAAATATTTGTAAGGAATTTCAAGAAAGAGTGTATTGTTTTTCTCTTCTCTGTTCTGCTGTCTGCCTGAATGGTGTCGACCGGTAGAGCTTCACGTATGTTTCACACACACTGATGCAGAGTACCAGTGTGTACCATGACCACACCCTACTTTCTTGCGCACACGGAAATGTAGAAGCCTAATAATTGAATCGTGTACTGGTGTTGACATCACTAAATTCGCAGTATATTCAGATTCTTCATTCTGTTCGCACTAATGAAGTGTGTGTTCTGCATCGCTATTAATAGTAAGTTAATTCAGCACATTAATAACGTTGACAGTGATGGAGAGCACGAGGGAACGAATGCGAGGGGAAAGCAGTGTGTCCGGCAGCCATATGAGGTCGAGTGGACTTATCCATGGAATCCTGCGCATAAACAGGCTGCTTTGAAACGGTCCTCAGGAAACGGCGGCTGTGATGTCGGCCCACTAATCGCTGTGGACAGACGGCGGATTATCCAAATATGGTGAAATATTACTGTGCCGATTTTGACTGTGTATGCTATTGTGCCCCGGTTGTAACTAAAATTTGAAACGTGAGGGACATTGGGGACTTCCCGTGCGTTGGAAAGTTATAGGTCCATTTATTAAAAAAGGTTACACTGTAATGAAACTAAGGCGTCTTGTCAATTTGCCGACAGTTACGTCTGTGTCCAGTGCATGTCTTGTGTCCACAATCTCAAATTTTTAAGGGCTCCAAACAGCTGCGGATCTGACAGAATGCGTTCAGCAGTCGGTTATACACGGCTGCAGTTCATAGATCGTGTGTACTGCTGGCTTAGGTTAGGCCTTGCAGGAACTAAGACGAAATAAAAGTTCCTTTATAGATGAAAAGGAAGATACTTCAGTGACCATGAAGCTGACTTAATTGGACGAAGTCCCTTTTGATAAATTAATAGTTACGTAAATTTCTAAAAAAAAATTCTGCATGTCTGCTAATGAAATATTAAGCGTGTCTAATCGTTATCCTGTTTTTTAGACTGAAATTGTTTTACCCCGTCCTGAGATGCTATACTGAACAGCGTTTCATGACGTTTATCTAGACGGTTGCATAGGGTTTTGACGTTAGTGTGTGACGTTTGAATTCATAGCCGTATATACTGAAATATAAGACACTCTTCATAATCTTTATGGTTGCACCGTGCATTATAATATCAAATTCTTTGTTTTTCCGACTAATTCACACAAATTATATTAAATAATTATTAAAAAATTTAAAATTATAAAAGTTACTCCAACATGTTTCGGTTTACATAAACCATCATCTGGGAGCTACAGCCTTGCTTAGCTAAAATTACATTTCTGGTTCCAGTATACGTGTCGTTATAGCACATGCGGCCATGACACTGAAAACATCTATAACGACACGTATACTGGAACCAGAAATGTAATTTTAGCTAAGCAAGGCTGTAGCTCCCAGATGATGGTTTATGTAAACCGAAACATGTTGGAGTAACTTTTGTAATTTTAAATATTTTAATAATTATTTAATAAAATTTGTGTGCATTAGTCGGAAAAACAAAGAATTTGATAAGACACTCTGTTTTTGGGGACATGATCTTTCCCCATCTTCTGGTTTGCTGTTTCCAAAACAGCTGTCACTAAATGGTAATTGGATATAACAATACTTTTCTGGGACAGTGTAAATATTTGCCATTTAATGACTGTTGATTTGGAAGAAGCAAGTCTGAAGTCGTGGACCGATCCTGTCCTAGAAGGGTAGTGTGTTATGTTTCATTACATACTTACTTACTTACTTACTTACTTACTTACTTACTCCATGGTGCAGAGTCCTTCTTAAGAAGCTAATTGGTTTGCAGCTAGTGAAGAAATTCCCCGCATTTCACGGAACCCGAAGGTTCATTACCGCACTAACGAGCGTCCGCCACCTGTCTCTATCCTGGGCCAGCCCAATCCAGTCCATATACCCACATCCCACCTCCTGGAGATCTATCCTAATATTATCCACCCATCTACGCCTAGGTCTCTCCAGTGGTCTCCTTCCCGGCGGTTTACCCACCAAGATCCTATACACCCCCCTCTCCTGACCCATACGTGCCACATGCTCAGCCCATCTCATTCTTCTCCATTTTATACGTTGGAGAAAGTCCAAAATGTCTATGAGTTCAAATCTTCTAGACGAATTAATTATTTATCACCGGATCTCATTAGTTATGTCTGTGGTATCCACATCTTTTTGGAATTATTAAAAAAAAGTTTGAATCGAAAACATGTGATATTTGCAATCCGTAGCTACAGTTTCCACCCATCCATTGATCTACCCATATAAAACACATGATGTGTGTTATGAAATCACAGTTCCAGTGAATATGCGCTTGCTTAAAGTCAGAATTGTTGGTAGTGTACCCTGTGTTGCTGCTTATAAATAACTCTATCTGTGAATATTCTCTAAGAACGACCGGAGTGTATGGGTGCCCTTTGACTGCTTCACAAGGGCAGGTTGTTTCCTGCATTCGTTATTTCTTTGCATATGTATCCTTAAATAAAAGAGTGGCTTGCTGCTTGACCACAGACTAACTACAGAATTTCAACAGAGACTTTTGTATGTAGAACTAATTCTTTGGGCCTTTCGCCATTCAAGAGCCAAGGAAGTAGAGTGCCCGTCTTACTAGTTCGGTCAGTATTTTAGTTTCCCTGAATTTTCAGTTTTAGAATACCCGCAATATTCTTCCCACTCTTAAAGGCACTCAAAATAATAAGAACTCCACCATAAAAACAGGGAGACATGTTGCGGTTTTATGTGTTTCTAACTGAATTTGTTTCACAACTGGAAGTGGCATTGTGAGAGCTGAGAACGCAAGCAATTTTACAGTGGTTCCATCTGGTAGGCATTTGTGAAACTGTTCGTGGTGCCCTCTATCCACAAGTATAATCTTGGATGTAACTAAAACAGATCTTCCTAGGATTAACCACATAAAACGGAGTGAGTGGTACTACGTACGTGTACCAGATGCCTTAACAATAAGGCACTATACACTGTCACACAGTGTATTTGTGAATTCCATCTTGAGTCTTATAACAAAAGGTGACCATCTGTCTAAACAGCAATAAAGTGTTGGACTTTTGAAATGCAGACGGAGAGAGTGTCTGTTATTTTGCGGTTAGAGTGAGTTTCAAACACTTTTTACGAACTTTGTGATTAATTTTTAATTTAAAAAAAAAGACATAAAAGCAAAATTGGAACCGATAATACCGATTTTAGTCGCCTACTGCGGTAATAATCATACGTGTCGCCCTGAGATTTCTGAACCCAGTTTAAGTAATGTTCAATTTGACATTCGGAAGCACCATATGCATCCTGTTGTAAATGGTGACTGTTCCATTTGGGTGTCATCTCACAGAGAATCACGTGACGCAGAGACAGAGAGAGAGAGAGAGAGACTGTAGGCAAGTGGAGTGCATCACTGCCCCTTGAACAGACAGGTGAATGGATTGCATTACAGCACCTACATAGTACGATATATGCAGTTTAGATTCATGGTTTATTGAAACATTGCAAATAATCTAATGTAGCGTCGCACAAATTATTTTAACCCTTACCCAGCCGCCTGTTTTGCAATCAGGCTGATACTGCGTACTACTTTGCCAGTTCGCTTTTTGGTGTTTTCACGAAGTAAGGACTCGCATTTCTCTGTATATTACTCACGTGAACATTTTTGTGGTTTGTGGCTTATTGTCTGATCTTTGGTGCAAAAGTGAGAGTTCTAGAGGATTTCGTCACTTCCGTTTCTGCTTTAAATGCCTCGTACTGTATTTTAAAGTATTTCATGTTTCTGAGGATTTGAAAACAAATTCTATCTTTTTTTTTTGTTATGTTTACAAATTGTATTCCGAAGACCATTCCTTTATAATTGTCTTATCTTTAGCACTGAAAACGTTTGAATGTGAACGGTACTGCAGCAGATGAAGACATCAGTCCTAATTTATTTCACTATATACTGCATAAGTCACGATAACTACTTAATGTCAAGTAATGGCGCAAGATGGTCGCGTTTAACAGATTTGAGGGGAATGGAAATAAACCGGCCGTGGCCTATTTAAGAAGTATTAAGGAATTGTGACGGGTAGAAAGTGAATTGTGGGGAATGTTTTGAATTTTTCATTTGTGTTATGGAACGCTGGAAATGTTTGGTGTAAAACGGGAACATTTTTTTAGTTGGTTTACTGAAAATTATGTAAATTTTGTGTCAACTGAAGATTCAGCAAGTTCTGACGTACATCTGAAGAGTGCCTCTCTGATAAGACCGGAAGTTCTCTTTGAAATGAATGATACGTTACAGCTTGGCAATGTTGTTGTTATTCTGTGTTCTTTGCAAAGGAGAAGGGAGTGCCTAATGTGGAGATCATGTTGTTGTTCCGTCTGTGATCTAGTACCAGCGAATAAACTGTTTGACGAATTCATTTGAATTCTGCATGGGGGACTTTCATTGAAGTTCAGGCACTCACATTTTCTAACAACATGGACCCATAGTAAAATTCATAAATGGCAAACAGACCGCAAGTGTGCTGCGTAAATTGAAGAGTTGGGTCTTTGATGTGAATTAGGCGTAAGCAGTCTCCTGGAGTTTTAAGTCGTAATGTGTGGGCTTTTGAGCTTGGTTTCTTCTGCCCAAGTACAAGGACAGACAGGCTTGTATTGCCATGCTGTGTGTGTCCCCTTTTAAGCTTTTCACTTAATTACCATTTGAGAAGTAGCTGTGTTTAAGGTTCTTAAGGCGCTGACTACAGACACTACATTCGCCCGAGATGTGACGCCGTATAACCTAGTACAGAATAACCGATATTTTGGCAACAGCTTTGGTAGACTGTGAAAACTGTACGTTTAATCAAAATGTTGGTAGAACTCTACCAGTACACACGGTGTCATCCCAGGCTGCTGTATTGTTAGAAGTATGTTAAAAGACAATTGTCTATTATTAAATTCTATTTGTGCAATATATTGTGGTATAGATTGAACTAAGTAACTAATGGTGTAAAGTTACGACCAGTGTGGAGCATCGTCTAACGTCAGCCAGAGAACGTGATAGGCGATGTTCTTCAATAAAAGCAATCCCAGTTACGAACGTGGGTCAGCCTGGTCTGTGTGTCCTCGTGTTTTGACTGTGAAATACAAACACTCAGCTCTGTCTAAACAGCCTCAGGCTTTCAGGCCCTTTCAAATTCCATCCCCCCCATACAAAACAAAATCGGACAGCGTTGAAACTTCACTGCCTAATCGAAATGGATGTCAAAGTTGGGTTCGGGGCTATGTCTAATATTCACAAGTTAGAGCAGCACATTGCAGTTAGCATGCGGGAATTAACATTATAGACGACTCGGGTTCATGTTTTGGGCCATAGGTCAGACGTGAAGAAATACATTCATCCCCCGCAGATACGTCGTGGGTGGTTCCTAGAACCATAACGTTGGTATACGCAGCTTTTCCCATAAATGCACTATTAAAATGAGAGGCTGGTTCCAGACAATCTGTTATGACCAAGAAAGAGATTTAGTGACACAAAAAATGTACAAAAACACGAAATCTGACAAAAAAATTACATTATAAAGATGAGGCACTTCCTTTTTAACTGCGAGTTGGTCGTGTAGATCATCGCTAATGTCCAGCAGTACAGGTGGCGATGCACGAGTCCCCGAGGATGATTTGAAGAAAGTAAGCACTGAACACTGTCGAGACAAAGACCTCTTCTTCTTCTTCTTCTTCTTCTTCTTCTTCTTCTTCTTCAGAGTCTCCTTACAGCAAGCAAGCATCGTCGTAATTCCTTTGTCCAGTTGCTGCTACTTGCTGCTTGTCCCAGTGTTCTCAGACACTCAGATAGCAGCTTCAGTCAGTCCAAGCCACTCAGTCAACTTCAAAACAGTCACGGTGCTCTCCTTAGGCTCAGGATCAGATTCCTAACCTTCTTCAAGGGCTGTTTCCTTCTGAATTTCAACAGGATGATCAAATGTCAACTTCTGATCATGGAAGTTGGGCAGCGCGATTAAATTTCCAACGCCGTACGTACGAATTTGCGCCCTTAATTTAATATGTTGTGTCTGGAGGCAAATTGCCTGAGTGGGAACATCGTATATCGGGTATTGATGTGTAATTGAAGCCTCTTGTTGCTTGTGATCACAATATTTTTCCCATGTGTTGTAGTTTATACAACCTGGCTGATAAACGGACATTCTTCTACGCTGTATAAACGATAACTACCAGAAAACTCATATATACTTTAAAACGAACACGCCACTATGTTACGTTAAATATGGACATTGCCCGTCTTCCAAGTACCTTATTGGTATATTATACTTAACATTATGCCAATCCCACTCAGCCTCTAACAGAAATGAGTACCAGGAGCATTTCCTGGGGGTAAAGGCGGCCGCTGCTTAAGGCTGACAACCTTACCACCATCCTGTGCCGTTGTCATGAAATCTGGGAACCTTATCTTCCTGGAACCCTTTGGGCCACTCCAGGCCTGTAACGGGACTGCTTTACCTTTATCCCAGTGGCAACTCGGTCGAAGGCGTGGATCTGCAGCTGCTCGCTTGCAGGAATTTCGGGTTCGAATCCCACCGAGGGCATGGATGGATGTCTGTCTCTTGTGAGTGCTGTGTGTTGTCAGGTAGAGGTCCCTGTGTCGGGCTGATCACTCCTCCAGAGGAGTACTACCGAGTGAGGTGTGTGTGAGTGTGATCGTAAAACCTGTACCATGAGGAGGCTTCGGCTTACAAAGGGGTTTCGCGCTATGGGGGCGGGGGCAGTGTACTGGTTTCTGTACCACAACAGTAATGAAATGTGACTGAATTTATTCATAAAAACATATTCATTGTAGGATCGTTGTATCCAGTAACGTTTAATATATCCTCTTTCTGTCTTCAGTTCTTCCCAGCCTGCTCGGATGCGTCGCTAATCAATAGGAAACTCTCAACTGTTATGTCGTAACAGATTTGCTAATTTCACAGCAGTTAAAGCTTACTGAGTGATCAGACTGTATTGGAACAGAGCGGAGCGCCGGTACTGCTGATACAAAAGTTAAATTAATTCCAGACGAGACAACCGCACTAAATGAAAGAGTTAAGAAATATTTTTTACCTTTCCTGTTAAAACGTTAGAATTCGGGCTAGGTCTTCGTGATGCCCCTGTACTTTACGAATTCCGAGGTTTCAATTTTTGATTTTGGAATTTTAAAACCTTGCGTGGGATGAGGCAGTGTTGAATGCGGTTTGTGGTCGAATTGAAAACAACCACTGGAATCCATTTTACCACCGTTTAGAATTCCATTTCACTTCTTCCCTTCAGTTTCCAATAAAACTCAAGTAGAAATTGCTTGCCGGTGTTATAGTTCAGTTTCATAGTGACTGTGCGAAAATAAAACGGTTACTAGTAACTATAGGAAGATGTACGACCAATCACGTTTGATTTCTTCTCCGATATGAATTCTTTCCCTGCACCAACTGGTATCAAATTATTTTTAATGTGATTAGCAGCCGAGTAAGCTAAATTAAGATGAGCAATAGTACTAGAGAAACGCAGACGATAAACGCAGATTACTGGTAAGTTGATGGTAAACTGAGTATTTTTAGTGTGCGCTCGACTTAGGACGCTTTTGGGACTGAATGTACAAGAAAACATTTCATAACTTCGCATTTTTCCTCCCTATCTTCACATTCATTCGGTTACATAAAATTTTCTAATGTGTTTGTGTTCGTAGACCACACATTGTTAGAAGGAAGGTAAAGTTGTCCGTTTTCACGCTGTCAGAGTATATAAAGGAAATGGACGGATAGCCACAATCATTAGTAACCTCAACGCTAGGTGAAAGTGAATGATTAATTTTACCCCCGGCCCTTTTCCCACGGGAAAGAACGATCGTGCACATTGAACAAGAGGCTGCATAAGCCCCACAGCCAGTCTGGGCGTTTTGGAGGAGAGAAAGTCTCTTGCTCCTGCAGGGATTTGAACGTCGGGTCGTCCAGTTCGGAATTAGTCACTCTACTGACTACAATATTCGGGCTGTCCACATTGTCTGAGGTTACAAATAACAGTGATATGACGGTAATGCTGTCGAAACTTATAAGTGCAGTAAACGTGTCCTTTAAGTGTACTAAGTGTGCTATAAGTGTATTTAGTTGGACGTTTTAATTAACTTTTCTGCCTTTAGAATACGCGGTAGCTTCAACATTTTCCCGGAGTCACTTTATTTTTGAGAAATACGGAACAGTACAATCATTTAAGTTACATTTCCTCCAAAATATTCCCCTTGTGCAACTATACACATCTGCCAGCGACTGAAAAGATGTTTGAAACATTCCTGGACGCCATCGTGTGAGAGCCTTTTCAGCTCTACCATCGCATTCTAAATGATGTCAGTAGCACCACAAACGTTCCGTCCCTCCAATGCTGATTTCGTTCGACAAAACAGGTAAAAATCAGGTGAAGCCGGGTCAGAAGAGTATGGCGGATGCTCCAGTGTTGTCACGTGGTTATTTGGTGAAACCTCCTCGAGCAAAACCTACCGGTGTGCCGGAGCGCTGTCATTAAGCGGAAACCAATTGTTGGTTTTCCATTTTTCGGGGCTTTTCCATCTGACCCCATCCATGAGTCGACGACGGATGTTAAAACACATTTCTTTATTTACAATAGGTATTCCTGTAAATTATACCAGCGAATTTTGAGAATGTTTTTGCAGATACTACGTTTAAACATCAGTGAACACCAGGAGGCATGTGCACGACGTTAAACACCAAACATAAAGTTTTCCAAAAAAATATCGAATAAAATAATTTAGGTTTACTTTATTTGTGGACTTTTTCCGTCGTTTTTGTTTAGAAAACAAAACGAGCACGATCTGCTTCCGTCATCAGGTTGAAGGGTGGGGGGGGGGGGCAACGATTTTCTTGCAGCGGAAATATATAGTCCCAGTCAGAAAATCACAAATTTTGATGTTTTGCTGACCGTGT
>Ga0123353_10012266_pt1 | contig 12164 bp, 14 predicted proteins | sample TergutLab28metaG_3_FD_92763 | JGI IMG/M metagenome (GOLD analysis project Ga0123353, IMG submission 92763) | Labiotermes labralis P3 segment gut microbial communities from Petit-Saut dam, French Guiana - Lab288 P3 | ecosystem: Host-associated > Arthropoda: Insects > Digestive system > Gut ... | reverse complement strand
CGAAGAGTTGATATAGATATAGAGAATTACCGTAGGTCGATTCGCTTTCCGAAATGAAAAGAAATCGTTCGTTGCGGTCAGTTGTTGCACCCATATTGCGCAGTGGATTCTCCATGTCTCTGCGAACGAGTATGTTATCACGTTGCTTCGCTCCGAGACGATGATAATAGACTTTATGAAACTCGTTTTTCGCAGTGAGTCTGTCCGCTCCTTCTTCTGGGGCATCGTACCGGCTGTAATAAAAACCCTCACCGTACCACGAAATACCAGAAAACTTAACCCATTCGAGGTGATCCGGCAACGTTTCGCCGGTTTCGATGTTCAGCACAAAGATTTCGTTCCAATCGGAGCCTGCTCTGGCAATGGAGTAAGCAAGCCATGTACCACATTTCGACACCGAAGTCCTTTGCAGGGCGACGGTTCCATCTTCGGAAAGTTTGTTGGGATCAAGCAACACTCTTGACTCGCCATCCAGCGTATCACGAATATACAACACGGACTGGTTTTGGAGTCCAGCGTTTTTGAAGTAAAAGAGTTTGCCTGCCCGGGTCCACGGCAATCCGTATCGCGGATAATCGACCAGTTCGGTGAGACGTTTTCGCAGATTTTCTCGGAAGGGAATTGCGTCGAGATAGGCGTTCGTCAATTCGTTTTGTGCTTCGATCCATCCTTGGAGTTCCGGCGAGTCGGCTTCCATCCATCGATAGGGATCGGCAACGGTCGTGCCGAAGTAGTCGTCCGTTTGCTCGGACATGCGTGCCGGCGGATAGTCGAACGATTGAGCGGCGATTGTCGTGATGAGACAGCCTGCAACGACGCAGGAACAGAAAATACGAGAAAATTTCTTTTGCATAAGGATTTCATTTTAGCAAGAAATTCGCAGAGCCGCAATCGTAAGAGTGCGAAACAAGAGCCGGGGACGGATCGCAATCCCCCGATGAACTCTGCCGTCTTGCGATTCTTCGGCAATCGTGTAGAATCAGTGTGTTCTTGTTCTAAAAAGAGGTGAACTGTGCCGGGTACTGCCGTGTTCGGTCTTCAATGGGGAGACGAAGCCAAAGGAAAAATTGTGGATCTGCTGACGGAACAACACGATGTTGTCGTCCGCTATCAGGGAGGGGCTAATGCGGGACATACCGTCGTGGTCGGAGACAAACGCTACAAACTCTCCTTGATTCCAAGCGGAATTTTCCGTCCGAACGTCCAATGCGTCATCGCTGGGGGAGTGGTTCTCCATCCCGGCGGCATTTTGGAGGAAATTGACACCCTCCAGACGCAAGGAGTCGCCATCGGAAAAAACCTGATGATCAGCGACCGAGCGCACGTTGTGTTTCCCTGGCACCACGTCGAAGACGCACTGTTTAACAACATCGGAAACAGCGAACCCATCGGCACGACGATGCGGGGAATCGGTCCCTGTTACCAAGATAAAATCGGACGCACATTTGCCATTCGGTTGGGAGACCTTTACAAAGCCGACTTCAAAGAACGAATTGAAAGTATCATCGATGCAAAAAAACGAATGCTCGGCGGCTTAATCAACAGTCATGACAATCCGTCGGGTATTGCTGGTCTCGATTCCGAGTTTAATGCGGAGACCATTCACGGAGAATACGCTCAATATGCCGAGCGACTCCGTCCGCATGTCGCGGATGCTACCGATTACCTCTTGAATGCAGTGGACAAAGAGCAGCGAATCCTCTTTGAAGGAGCGCAAGGTTCTCTGTTGGACATCGATCATGGAACGTTTCCCTACGTTACGAGCAGTAACAGCAGCGGAGTAGGAATTGCCAGCGGTAGCGGAGTGCCTGCCCGATACATTACAAAAATGATCGGCGTGACGAAAGCCTATTCTACACGTGTCGGCGGTGGTCCCTTTCCGACGGAACTTTCGGAGGAGACCGGTCAAAAGATTCGAGATCGCGGCAACGAATACGGCACGGTCACGAAACGTCCTCGGCGTTGCGGTTGGTTCGATGCCGTTGCTGTTCGGTACACCGCTCGACTCGGCGGAGTCGATGTCTTGGCACTGACGCTCTTGGACGTATTGAGTACATTTGAGACATTGAAAATATGCACGGCATACGAACTCGACGGACGGCGGATTGATGCTTTTCCGAGTTTGACCGATGATTTGCGGCGTGTGAAACCTGTTTATGAAACCATGCCGGGCTGGTCAGAAGACATCAGTGGAGTGCGAACGTTCGACGATTTACCGGTCAGTGCGCAAAACTATGTCAAGCGAATCAGCGAACTGGTCGGCAAGTCCGTCGGGTTGGTTTCGGTGGGTCCCGACAGAATACAAACGATTGACGAAATCAAGATAGGACGCTAACTATTCCCCACTCGCCCCACTAAACACCCATGGAACAAGAAAACGCTGACGAAAAAATTGAAAAAACGCCACAAAAACGAGCGAGGAGTATGTGGTTTCAATTTTGGAAACTCGTCGCTATTGTTTTCGTTCTTCATTTGATTCCGGTCAGTTACGCCTTTTGCTTGTGTATGACATACAGCGAAGCCGTGATGGGGTGGATTCTGTTTATCATCATTGATTTTCCCCTTGGATTGCTGATCGTTCCGGTCGATTCCTTGCTGTTTGAATATCTTTCTGTCCGTTCTGCCGTAGTACCCGACCATATATTACGTTGGGTATTTTTCCCGGCGGTATTTTTCCAGATTGTCGGAACGATCAACTGGGTTATTATCGTTTTGTGCCTGCGATGGTTGGCACGGTTGCTGTTCAGAGCCATTCGTACCATTAAAACCAAAAAAACTGACCATGAATAATCTCGCTCCACAGAGTCAATTCCTCGTCTATGTGGCGCAGGACGGAAAACTAAAAATCGATGTCCTGCTTGCCGATGAAACAGTTTGGCTTTCGCTCGACCAGTTGGCAACGCTCTTTCAACGGGACAAGTCCACCATCTCCCGGCACATTAAAAACATGTTTGAAGAGAGGGAATTGGTCCCCGATTCAGTTGTTGCAAATTTTGCAACAACTGCCGCCGACGGGAAAACCTATCGGTGGCGTTCCGCCGATGGCAGGGCGGCTTTACGCACAACAAAAAATCGCTAGAATGGCGATGCCAGCAGTAACAGTAACATTTTATTATGGCGAAAAGTAAATCAGAACGGGGGAGTCAGTACATTTACATCGTGCAGTCTTCGTTGGAACATGGCAAGTGCAAAATAGGCAAGACTAATGACCTTGACCGGCGGTTGAAAGAATATAACAGCATGACAGGCAAGTCCAAAGACAATGTCTATGCTTATCTATTTACCTGCAAAGTCAAAAATATGACTCGTCTTGAAAAAGACATCAGAGACCAATTCGTTCATCTTCGAGAAGAAAAGAGTAAGGAGATTTATTTCTATAATCCCATATTGTTTGAAGGATACGTCAGGTTTATCAAATCGCATCCGTCGTTTGTCGAAGAGATTTTTATCAAAAAAGAGGGTAAAAAACCAATCGTCAAGATCATTAAGAAGACCGCTCCCTCACTCGAAGAACGGGGTCTCACTCAAAAAGACATCATGCAAAAGGCGCAAAATGTCAAAAATGATGAGTTTTATACAAGATATGAAGACGTTGAAAAAGAATTGAGTATGTACCCCAAGTCCGTATGGAAAAATAAAGTTGTGTTTTGCAACTGCGATGATGCTGTTAATTCCAGCGAAAAAAACACGTCTGCGTTCGCATTGTATTTCTTGAGAAATTTTAATGTTTTGGGATTAAAAAAACTTATTTGTACGCATTATGCGGGAAAAGTGGACTTATTTAATCAAGGACCGAAGGGCTATATTTTTACCAAGTTCGGGTTCAATGAAATAGATAAGAAAAAAGAGTATCCCCTAAATTACACCGGCAGTTTTGATGATCCGTTGTCCTTGAAAATTCTTAATGAGGAAGCGGACATTGTATGCACCAATCCGCCGTTTTCGAGATCACGTGATTATTGGAAAATGCTTATTGAAAGCGGTAAGAAGTTCCTCATTATATCCAATATCGCTATCGTTCTGACAGTATCCTATATCCATTATTTTAAGGACAAAAAAGCATGGGCAGGATATAATGATGTCGATTGGTTTTTAACGCCTAAAAGAGAACTGACAAGAGCGTCAGGTTATTGGTTTACCAATATTTCGGTAAAAAACCGACCAAAATATAAACAATTAAAAATAATGCCGTTGGAAGAAATCCCTGAAAAGTACAAAAAATATGACGATAGTAAAGTCTTATTGGTAGATAACGGTTATATTCCCAGTGATTATAAGAAACCTTTTGCCGTATCGAATCGCCCCATATTAAACGGCTTGTTGGAAAAAGGGTACGAAATTGTTCAGGATAAAAGACATACTCCGTATATAAATGGCAAAGAATGTTTTGCAAGAGTCTTGGTTAAGAAAATACAAGGAGATTAAAACAAATGGTAAAGATAATCGAAAAGACAAATCCGACGCTTAAAGATAGAGATTTGTCAAGAAAAGAATTGCTTCAAAAAGCACAAAAAATCAATAACGACGAATTTTATACAAGATACGAAGACGTTGAGAAAGAACTGAATAGGTATCCCAAGTCCATTTGGAAAAACAAGGTTGTGTTCTGTAACTGTGATGATGCGGTAGGCAATGATGAGATCACAATGTCTCCATTTTCATTGTATTTTTTGAAAAATTTCAAGGAATTAGGAATCAAAAAACTAATCTGTACGCATTATGCGAGACAAATTGACTTGTTTAATCAGGGACCGAGTGGCTATATTTTTACAAAGACCGGATATAGCGAAATAGGAACAAAGGAATTTCCAAAAAGGTACACGGGCAGTTTTGATGATCCGTTATCCTTGAAAATACTGCACGAAGATGCCGACATTGTTTGCACGAATCCGCCATTTTCAAGGGCAATAGATTATTGGAGAATACTTATTGAAAGCGGCAAGCGTTTTATTATTATTTCCAACATATCGAATGTTATAACTCTGGCTTTTGTTCCGTATTTTAGGAACGGTAAAGCATGGGCGGGGTATAACCGTGTTGATTATTTTTTGAATCCCAAAAGAGAACTTGTGGATGCTTCCGGGCATTGGTACACAAATGTTCCTATCAAAAACAGACCAAAGCATAAACTATTAAAAATAATTCCGTTAAAAGAGATACCAGCGAAGTACAAAAAGTACGATGACGAAAAAATGTTGATTGTAAATCATGGTTATATTCCAAGTGATTACAAGAAACCGTTTGCCGTATCCGCCCGTCCGATACTAAATGGCTTGTTGGAAAAGGGTTATAGCATTGTCGAAGACCAATACTTTCCCTATTTCAACGGTAAGCAAGGTTTTAGAAGGGTACTGGTTAAGAAAACATGAAAATGGAAATAAACCACAAATAACAAAGAGCATTAGAAAGATAGGGTGTACAACAGAATGGCACAAGAACGGGATTGAGAATTTTTCTCTCTTGGGATACAATCGGAACATCGGAAAAGAGGAGAAAAAACAATGTCAACAGCAACCATCTCAACAGCGAATCTCAAAGAAACGCTCTTGCGGGAAGTCAACGTACTCTCTCCCGCGTACTATCCGAAGGTTCTCCACTTCATCGAAACCCTGAAAGAAGCAGACGATCTGGACGATTGGTACGAAATCGATAAGGACGAATGGTTACGCCGTAACCCACCGATCTCCATTGAGGAAGACCCGTTTTTCACTCCCGAACATATCGAACGTTTGCGGCAACGGGAAAAAGATATGGACGAAGGCAGAACACAAGTGATTCCGTTTTCTGCTGAAGAGTGGGCGGAGTTTTGTCAAGAAATGGAACACTCGCCCGAAAAAGCCTTCGTAAAAGCAGAAAACCGACGTTGTTACCTTACCCCGAAACAATCACAATCATGAAAAAAACCATCGAAGAGTCGGCGTGGGAAGGTTATAAGACAATCGCCGAAGATAGAAAGTTATTCAAGAAACTGTTGGACTTGCTGGACGCTATTGACCGGAATCCGTTCACCAGCATCGGGAAGCCGGAGCGGTTAAAAGGCAGACCGGGACAGTGGTCAAGACGCATCGCCCAATATCACCGACTCGTCTATAAAATCGAAGATGGCGAAATCAAGGTACTTGAATGCGGGGGACACTATGAAGGATAACGAGGAAACAATGGAACCACCACAAACTACCTGTGCCGTCGAGAATGCCGAACTCCAACCACCGCCTCCGGTAGTACAACGACAGAATCCCAAGTGGGTGGGACCGATCATGGCACTCTTTCTGCCCGGCTCGGCACATTTCTTTGCCGGACAACGCCGGACGGGTCTGTTGCTCTATTTCGCTTTGTTTTTACTCGTGTTTCTGACGTTGTTCACCTTGAGCGTGTCCGGCGTAGGATTTTTTTACGCAACAGTGGGACTCATCGTGATCTATGCTTTGTTTTTCATTGGTGTGCTGATTTCTTCTTGGCGACCAACACGGCGGATAGGCTGTGTTGGCTGGCTCCTTTTTCTCTGCATCGTCTTTTTCTTACAACCCTATGCTATTACCTACCCAGCCGCCATGTTCATGAAAACTTTCGTTGTCGAATTGTATATCATGAACAGCGCAGCCATGAGTCCAACGTTGATTGCACCATCGGCACGCGCGCCAGAGGTTCAGATACCGGATCGAGTGGTCGCTAGCAGATGGATTTATCACATAAGCGATCCCCATCGCGGTGACATTGTTATCTTCACAACGACCAATACCCTCGACGGTTTGCCCCAAAACCGGATTATGCGCATCGTCGGTTTGCCCGACGAAACGATTGACATTGAATCCCCCTACGTTCTCATCAACGGCGAGCGATTGACCAAACCGTCGATATTCGCAAGAATTGCCTCTCGGCAAGATGGTTTCACTGGATATTCCACTGTTGAAGACATAGGACTGGGCGACATGGGTGTACCATTGCCGCTCACACTTGGTCACGACGAGTATTTCGTTTTGGGGGACAACGCACCGCACAGTAGCGATAGCCGTTTTTGGGAACCGGTACGTCGACAAGACATTACCGGTAAAGCCATTCGCATCTTTCGTCCTCTTAACCGTGTGCGGGAACTCGAATGATAGGCAACTGGCGAGCAATTCCGATTGGGGACTTTGGATTGAGCCGACGCTGGAGCGATAGACGCAAGTCCGCCTCTGATGGGCGTTGACTACCGAAAAGAGCGTCGTGAGTGGGGGCTTACGTCGCACCGCCTTTTTGTTTACAATGTGAACCAGTTCATTGGAATTGAGGCAAGGCGAAACCATGTCAATAAATCACACCATCAACGTCAGCGATCTGTCGGATCACGATGTTCTACACCGGGCTATTCTGGAAATTCAGAATCACGGAGTCAGTTATTCTCTCGTCCAAGACGGAGTCGAGGTTGCAAAGGTTATTCCTACCGAAAAAAGGTATGATACGAATGAGAAGGTTTCGGATGAACTGACCAAAAAAAGATGGGCGGTTTTGGCAAGAGCTGATGAATTGAGTAAAAGAATTACCGAACATTGGAGCACTGACGAAACTGCATTAGAGGCAATCCAAAATGATAGGAGGTAACATTTATGGCAGTCGTTGATGCGAGTGTTTGGATTGCTTGGCACAAGAAGGATGATAAGTTTCATGCGCAAGCGAGACAGATCATTCAGTCTTTGGCCTCCAAACAAGAGAGAATCAATCTCCCGGCTATTGCTTTCACAGAAGTTGCGGGGGCTATCAAACGTACCACAGAAAATAATGATGATGCGTGGGGTGCTGTCCTTTTTATGAAAGATTTAGAGCCGGAGGTTTTTGTAGATTTTGGTAAACTGGAACCGCTTGCTACGCAAATAGCGGTCAACCATAGCATCAAGGGAGCGGATGCCTATTATCTGGCAGTCGCGGAAATGACACAGTCGAACTTGTACACATTTGATAACCAACAACAGGAAGCCTTTGAGGCGATCAGTAAAAACAGGTAAGGGCGTGACTTCCTGTCAGAAATCGTCCTCCGAAAAAGTGCAATTTGCGCCTGTTGGCAGTAAACCAAAAAAATTTAATCTCCGTGTACACACACATTCACCAAGACACCCAATGCAACGCACGCCGGGGACGACTCCAAACGGCTCATGGCACGGTCGAGTTGCCGGCGTTCATGCCCGTCGGTTCGCTCGGAACCGTCAAGGGAGTCGAAATCGGACAACTCGAACAGACCGGCGCGGAAATGATATTGGGCAACACCTATCATCTTTCGCTTCGTCCCGGCGAAGATGTCGTCCGTGCTCTCGGCGGACTGCACGAATTCTTCGGCTGGCAAGGACCGATCCTGACCGACAGCGGTGGATTTCAAATTTTTTCACTCGCTAAACTGATGCGGCTTGACGAAGAAGGCGCACTCTTTCGCTCTCACATCGATGGCAGTACCGTGCATCTTTCGCCGGAAAGAGCAATCAAAATCCAAGAAATTTTGGGTAGCGATATTGCGATGGTACTCGATCACGTTGTAGCACTGCCGAACGACAGAAAAACTTTGGAAGACGCAATGCTCCGCAGTGTCCGCTGGGCAAAACGTTCGTTAGCCGCTGCATCCTATGCAGCGCAAAATGTCGGTCAAAAGATTTTTGCCATCGTACAGGGCGGACTTGATCCCGTATTGCGTCGCCAATGTTCGGAAGCACTGGCAGAGATGAACTTTCCCGGATACGCCATCGGCGGTTTGAGCGTCGGTGAATCGCCGCAGGAAATGTACGATGCGATTGACATGACCGTACCGCATTTGCCGACGGACAAGCCGCGATACCTGATGGGAGTTGGCAGACCGATAGACATTTTGAACGGCATTGAACGGGGCATTGACATGTTCGACTGCGTCATGCCGACGCGCAATGGACGCAATGCTCAAGCGTTTACGGATACCGGAACTCTTCGTCTTCGGAATGCGCAGTATCAACGTGATGATCAACCGCTGGAGGAAAATTGTCCGTGTCCGGCATGCAAGCGAAGTCGAGGATATTTGCGGCATCTTTTTATGGCAAACGAAATGTTAGGACCGATTCTTTTGACGATTCACAATTTGACGTACTATCAACGTCTCGTTACCGGAGCGAGAAAAGCCATCGAGGAAAATCGATTCGTCGAATTCAAAAAAACACGTGAAGAGCACTGGACGTGTTCGGGCAATCCGTGAAGAACATTGCTCGCGATACCCTGCGCCATGGTTTTGCCCATGTCATTCCGTCCTCATTTTCGTCGGTCTAATACCGCACCGGCAAAGAGACCGGCTGCATGGCAGGTTGTCCCGAATCATGTGAAGAAAAAATGACCGGATTATACGTCGGGTTAGAAGTTGAATGACCGGACGCAACCCGAGGCGAATCCTTGACAAGAGCGTCCAAAAATTGTTCTGACGCACCATTCAAAATGATCACATCACTCGGCATTTCTGGATTTCTGCGAGAGCGCACTATTAGGATCATTTCGTCGCCCTCCTGTTTTCGGCGTTTGACTTCTTCCAGTGTCGCCTGCTCTTCCCTGCTCATTCCAGTCATGTTTTTGGCATACATGTTGTCGGCGTACATTGGCATGTTCGCCGCCGCCATCGGAGCCGGAGTGGCGACCGATGCGACTGGTACGACCGGCGTGAGCGGTGTCAGTGCTGCCAGCGGCGGCGTTTGCGTCGGTGCTTGCGCCGCCACGCCGAGCGACGGATTTTGATACACATGAGCAAGATTCATCCTGTCCAAAATGTGCCGAATAATGTGCGGCGGCACAAAATGTCCATCATTCACAATGGGATCGGCAGTGTTACACACACCGATCAAGTATCCTTCGCTGCTAAAAAGTCCGCCGCCGCTTCGTCCGCCGACCGGCGCACCGGAAACCTGAACATAATGAAACGGCACGCCATTGGTTCTCGGCGTACTGACTTTGTCGATGGACATGACCTGATGCGCTCTGACCGTCGGATTTCCTCCACCGTCACAGCCCACGCTCCACACATGCTGCAAAGGTTGAAGCCGATAGGATGCCGGCGCAATCGGAACAGCACGTGCCGAATAAGAAGGCGGAAGAGTTATGTAAACAAGTGCCAAGTCGATTTCTTCATCGTGAAACAGGCACTTGCCGGGCACCAGGGCAGTGGAATTTTCACTGTAGAGATGGACTTCGATGTTTCCTCGCCCCTGCGATTGTCGAAAAATGTGTCCGCAGGTCAAAATGAGGGCTTTGCCATCACGGGTATCAATGATCGTACCGGTTCCCCAGTCGCGTCCATTGGGTGTATCGACGCGGAGTTTGACGGACGACAGAGACAGCGGCGCGGGATCGGCAAAGAGTGAATTTTGCAGAACGGTTGCAAGAACCGTCAAAAACAGCGGCAAAAGGGTTGATCGCAGTCCCGGCATGAAAAAGGAAGCCTCCGTGCTAATGGGAAATTCATCCGTGAATTTCCGAGCGGTTATCATTGGAATGAAGTCTAACGAAAAACAGTTTCCCTGACAAGGGCATTTTAGGGAACATTTTTGGGAGGTGTTCCCAGTCCGCAAACAAGTTGACACGTCGCACACTCACTGCCCCCTTGCGAATCGACTCACGTTCTACTACAATGACCGCCGTTATTTTTTCATTATTTTTCGTTATCACTGACTGTTGAATTCTGCGTCCGAAAGTTGTCAAATCATCTCCGATGCCGGTGTCGTCCGGGCAAAAAGAGCCTTTTTCGACCTCTTCCTATTGGGAATGATGGCAGGTGCCTATATTTCGTTAGCCGGAGCGGCTTCAACAATGGTCGCATTCAACCTACTGGCAGATCCTGATACCTTCGGACTCGGTCGTTGTCTGGCAGGGGGCATTTTTCCCTGTGGTCTGGTGCTCGTTATGCTGGCAGGGGCGGAACTGTTCACAGGAAACACCATGATGCTCCTTCCGCTTGCTCAGCGGCGAATCTCTCTTGTTTCCGTGTTGCGAAACTGGGGCATTGTCTACGTTGCCAACTTTGTAGGTGCCGTTGCCATCGCTGGGTTGATTTATCACTCCGGGCAACTGAATGCCGGCAACGGTATGCTCGGCGGAGTAGCAATCAATATCGCGGCGACAAAGTGCCAAATGACTTTTGGAGAGGCATTTTTGCTCGGCATCTTTTGTAACTGGCTTGTATGTCTTGCCGTATGGGTTGCCGTTGCCGCAAAAGATACCGCTGGAAAAATATTGGCTCTTTTCTTTCCGATTTGGGTCTTTGTCGCCGCAGGGTTTGAACATTCCATTGCCAACATGTACTTCATTCCGGTGGGCTTGTTCGCCACACAGTCACCGGCTCTGCTGGAATCCGCACAGGTAATCACCTCACCGGAAGTTTTGACATCGCTTTCATTGAAAAACTTTTTCCTGGTGAATCTACTGCCGGTCACGCTCGGCAACACTGTCAGCGGCGGAATGTTCGTTGCACTGGCGTATGGCTATGTCTGTCGGAAAACATCATAATCTTACAGTATCATAATCTTACGGTGCGACGAGAATCATTGCGGCAATGTTGTGATCGACGGCAATACGGGTTTCGCCGATAGCAAGCAGAAAAGGGATATTGGAAGCGATAGTCCCGCTTCTGAGCAGTTGGAATCGGGTGCCGACGAAGAGTCCCATTCCCATAAGGCGACCTTGCAGTTCTGCGTCGGCAATCACGTCGACGATTGTCCCGCGCAATCCGTCGGGAAACCGGTTCAGAGGACCAATGTTTTCGGAGCGAAAACTGCGTTCAAGAGTCATGTTCGAGAGTCGTTACTGTATTCGAGCGTCATTGTAACGGAAGGGAGATAGGATGTCAAGAATTTTCCTGCGTCGCTTCGCCCGCCCCCACTTGACAACTTGCGCAGGTTAGATAAAATGAGAGAGATAAATGGAATAGAAAGGATTTTTGGATTTTTTTTGGAAAAATCGCTTGACAACTCAAAAATTTCATGATAGTATAGGAAAGATAGTAATTATAGTGAAAGGCAATGACAAATAACTTAACGTCCCACTCCACCTCTGCCACATTTGATGCTGTCCGAACGGACAATGTCAAGTTGGGTAATTTGGGCAGGGGGGGGGGGGGGGGGAAAACCGGCCGTTGGGAAATTTTTTTGTTGTTTTTGTGTGCGTTTTTTGATTTTTTTTTTTTATTTTTTTTT
>Ga0123353_10012265_pt1 | contig 12164 bp, 6 predicted proteins | sample TergutLab28metaG_3_FD_92763 | JGI IMG/M metagenome (GOLD analysis project Ga0123353, IMG submission 92763) | Labiotermes labralis P3 segment gut microbial communities from Petit-Saut dam, French Guiana - Lab288 P3 | ecosystem: Host-associated > Arthropoda: Insects > Digestive system > Gut ... | reverse complement strand
GACCTCCCTCCTAACTGAATCATAAGCTTTCTTGAAATCTATAAAAAGCTGATGAACTTCTTCATTGTACTCCCATTTTTTCTCAAGTATTTGGCGAATGCAGAATATATGATCAATTACTTACTTGCTATTATTACTTTCTATCTGTATCAACTCCTTGATGCTGGGTCCATCTTGAGAAGCTAGTCAAGAAATACCCACAGTTTTGTGGAACCTGAAGGCTCATTACCGCATTCACAAAAGTCCGCCAGCTGTCCGTACTTGAGCCAGATTCATTCCCTGCCCTCATCCCAGATCTTGAAGGTCCATTTTAATTTTAACTCCCATCTACGCCAAGATCTTCGTAGTGGTCTCTTTCCTTCAGGTTTTTCCACCAAAGTACTGTATGAAGCTGTTCTGTCCCCTGTACTTGATACATGCCCCGCCCAACTCATTATTTTTTATTTGAACACCCGACTGATATATATATATATATATCAGTCGTGTGATCTGTACTCCTACCAAATATATATGGTGGGAGTACAGATCGTAAATCTCCTGTTTTATGCTGTATTCTCCATTTTCTTTCTTTACTACATTTACAGTTTAGTTCCATTACTGATGTAGTCTTTTCTTATTCGAGTCCAGAGTATGCCGAGGATACTAAAATAAAAGCGAAACTTTGCAGGGTGTTACCGCCGCGAACTGAGGTGGATAGTGGCGTAATGTGAGCGAGTTAGACTTTGAAAAACTGCGCGAAGCCCGCGAAGAAGTGCCACAGAAATTTCTCAAAGGAATGTTCTGTCTGATATTGTAGCACCGCACATCGACCGCGAATAGGTAGGGATGTGTATAGTTCAGTTATCGGTCGGGTGTGTATAGCAGCTTACCATATTTCATCGAAACCCGATGCTGGCTTAGTCCGTCTCAGTGTTGGAACTTAACAGACGTAGTCTGAAAAGAAGACTTGGTAACATCATTAGTTTAATTTAAACTACAGCTCGTCAGATTCGTTGATGACCCTTGTTATTGAGCTGCTTTATAGTAACTTTACAACTCACTGTGTTTTACATAGCCTTAATAGGCTACCCTTTTTTTAGTCCGTCCTCTCTAAGCTTAAAGAGTAGTTTGTTTTCTTGACATGCATATGAGTAGATGGGGATGGGCTTCCTTTTAATAAGTTGTGCATGAGTTGAGCTGCTCTTCCCTTTGTGTGCTATCAGTCTTTAGTAATTTAGTAACCTGATAATTGGTGATTATGCGATGAAAGGAAAGGTGCTTCTTTGCGAGCACCTTTTGAATTAGGTCTTAGCACAGAAGACCTTTCACATAGAGTCAGGGTTGGCCGTGAGTTTATCACCAGAAAATTAATGACAGTGTTGGTGATTGAATCCTTGACCTTTCATGTAATTTTGAAATTATGGCATGCTGCAGTGTTCTCAAGTCTGTGCAGTAATGAGATTCCTGTGAAGACTAAAATGAATCTACGTTATGTATAAGGATTTATTTTCCACCTCACAGAGAACGCATTGCGCTTCCATTAGGAAATCCAGTCGGTGAGTGCTGTGTAATGCAAGAATAACATGGGCCATTTCAATACAATGTGTAAAACAAATGTACAGTTTACAGTGTGTATTGTTCTAAAAGCAAGTGACACTTCCACTTGTTTATAATGCAATAAATAGTAAACCTACAATAACGTGATGTTTATCCATTGTGAAGGCGGGAGACGTTTTCCTGTGTTAGTTACAAACAAACTTTGAGAGTTTTCCCGACAGTCGATGTACTGTTTGTATGTCACATTATTGTACGCTGTGTTCAAATACTTCTTTGATATGGAGCGGACTGGAGCCGCTGATTTCTATGGTACAGGTCTTACTTAAACGTTATTAGTAATTAGCATCGAAGGTTAATTTGTCCGTAAGCCAGCAGATTTTTTTTTTTGAGAGAGAGATCGTACTTCGATTTTAGTGTGAGCACCAAACCTTCAGAGGTTTTTCGTAATTCCCATTAGTCTTCTCGAGAGAATGCCTAGTTACATCACGGCGACTTCCTTATCATTTCCATTTCCTCATGAAAAAAAATTACATTCGCGTATCACTTGACAGCACGTAACCCCTGCGGTTAATGCAGCATCATTAGGCGGTACAATGGCTCTGGCAGTTTGTCACCAACCCCCGATTCTGAGCAACGCGTAGACTTGTGCCTGAACTCAGTAAGGAGAACTGCAAGGAACAGATGTTTAGAATTTGAGTCTTGTTTGGTAATGCTCCTTTTCACTTTTCGTAACTGAGAGTTTTGTTTTAACCTCAGTTGATCATAGATTTTTGGGTGCACGCTTGGCCCACGACTTTAAATTGTATTCCTGTTCTAACGAGGCGTTTGGGAGACATGAAGGCTGAATTATTGGGCCCTGGGAAGGCCGTAGATAATTACTGTTTAACAAGAAACGGTTGATATAGTCATTTAGGAATGCAGAAACGGTTAAAAGTTAATATTAATTATTCAGTAAAAGTATTTGAACGATGATTAGACATCCACACGGTTAAAATAATCGTGTAATGTATGTAGCAGCTGATGTTTAGAAGACAAGTTCAGAGTAAGGGGTGGCTCTGCGAAGTAATCATGGCCCATTGGTCACACATTTGGGGTGGTTTGTAATTATATATTAAGTCTGACAATGTAATTTGTCATTTTTGTTCCAGTCAAAATCTTTTTGGCAGTGGTTGTTTTACCACCCAGATGCAAAGGTGAATGAAATTAGACACAAGCGTGACGCGTACAAATAACTGATGGGACTCGTCGCTGTTCGGTAGCAGGTGTAGTATGCATTACTGGGTCATACACTGTATTTCGAGTGGGGTGCATGTCCATTGGGTCTCATCGTCCTTAATTTTATAATCTTTGTAATAACACTTTGATACTTATTATAATGTACGAACATTACGGAGGACCGAGGTAGTACAGTGGTTAAGGTGCTGGTCTACAAATCGGAAGGTCGCTGGTCCGATCCCAGCTGGTGTCATTGGAATTTTTCATTGACATAAAATCCGATCGCACTATGGCACTGGGGTCGGCACAGTGGCACAGTAGTTAAGGTGCTGTGCTACAGATCGGAAGATCGCTGGTTCGGTCCCAGCTGGTGTCATTGGAATTTTTCATTGACATAAAATCCTTCCGATCGCGCTGTGGCCCTGGAGTCTACTCAGCTCTTAAAAGAAGTGAGTACCAGGAGTTTTTCCTGGGGGTAAAAGCGGCCGGTGCGTAAGGCTGACAGCCTACCACCATCCTGTGCCGTTGTCACGAAATCTGGGAACCTTAACTTCCTGGAACCCTCTGGGCCTGTTCAGGCCTGTAATGGGACTGCTTTACCTTTACCTTTTACGAACATTACGTAATAATCCACTGATTTGGCGTATAATTGGTGAAATGTATTTATACCAGCTCCTGATCTTACTTCATTAAGAAAGACTACGAAGAGACTGCTTCAAATCTTTGCATTGTGAACAGGTGACGTTAGCGCAGTCGCGCATCGGACGTTACACTGTAATTACCGCTTGAAGAATGAAATACGTCGAGGTTAGTCCTTTGTATAACAAGCCAGTAGGACACAGAGAACGAAGTCCTTGTCTACTACAGACATCAATGGGCATGTATGTGCTGTTTAGTGAAATATCGTTGTTGATTGTGAATATAATATCAGATTCATAAATACACTCCCTGGGTAAAGTATGGGATTTTTAAATGAACCGAAACGCCGGTAACAAACTGCCTTTTGACGCCGCGCAACGTCCTGGAAGATCGAAGATCTCAGCGATTAGAAACTTCTTGCAAATCATAAGATGAAAAAAATTGAAATTCCGTCGTTGAACGTTAATGTCTCGTGATTCGTGACGCAAGAAGCGTACTTTGTGCTAGCACATATAGTATAGGTAGGCGCAGAGCCAGCAGTGCCACCTTCAAGCACCGATTCTGACGCTTCTCGTCGACTTTCATTAATTGTCACTCCTATTTTGAAACAGCCAATGTTGGCACTCACACTTGTTTGCCGTGCCTGCAGTGCGTAGTATCTTCATTCCGCTGCACAGAATGGAATTATGTACAAAATGGCGTGGTGACACTGCTGTCACATTAAATCGGTCAGCAGGGAGGTGAAACAGCTTATTAACCCCCCTGAATCATGAAATGGATCTGAGTATTGTTTAAAAATTCAATTTGTGCCCATAGTAGGTACACCGTTTTTCCAATATAAACCCTAACCGGTTATTGTTGGGTAAATAATACTCATGTCTTATGCGAATCATACGAAACACGTCCATTGTGTGCTCAAATTGCAGAGTTTGCGAATGTTGCGCAGTTACGAATACATTTGTTTCCGGTTGCAGCTCCGTTCCGCGCGTCGTGAGATGTTCAAGATTATGTTAATCCTTTCTTTGGCGTTGAGTAGTTGTCCGTCACGCGGTTCTACCCGTTACCTGGCGCTGATTTTTCCGGTGTTATGCATGTGTTTAATCTGCTAGCTTATGACCTGCGATGCCTGAACACACAAAGACGAAAGCGTTATTCTGTATCGAACAGGGTCTAACCCTGAACATGAAACTGTTATTTAGTCAGCTTCCATGATGTAGCTTGTTAGAATAACGATTGATGTAACGAGTTCTTAGGATCAGCTGTTACAAGAACCGTATTTATATTAGGCTGCACTTTGACTGCTCCTGCACCTCGCCTGGTTGACATAAGTCTTGTATTTCATAACTTATGGTTATGATGCAATTGATTGCCTTACTAAACTTTCTTGGCTAGAGTTTTCGCGAGAAGTATTACACAGTGTCGCAATATTCACCTCGTGAGTAGGGATAGGAAGTGCTTCAACATGCCGTTACGTATGAAAGGAGGGCATATGAAGCTCGATTTCTTTTAAAAAGCCGTCGTGAAGTGTTATTTTGAGGGATTTAAAAAATAAAAAAAATACTACCTGCGTTTTTGACTATATCCTTTCAACGGTCTGCCAAAGTCCGCGTTAAATTTAAATGCCCTGCTGCCAGCGAAAGAGGTTTTTTTCCCCTTCCTTTTTCTGCGGGTTTGGTGTGGTGATTACAGTGATTCTGTCCGAGGGTGACGACGGTAGGCCATAACCTACGTCTGGAGTATTATGGTAACGCCATGAGAAGTCGCGGAGTGTATGTTGGCGGGATGGGTTCGTAACTCCGCATGCGCAGTACGTTGTTACTGAACGCTGTAACTGCCTCAAAGACATTGGCCTACATCACTTTTTACCATGTTTATTGCGAAGAAGTGTGGGCCGGAAGAGCTCAGTCAGTATAGTGACTCATAACGGGCTGGGCGGTCCGGGATCGGATCCCGCTGTGGGCGAGATTTTCCGCAGCCGTCCAGACCGACCCTGGGGCCTACCCAGCCTCCTATACAATGGGTACCGGGTCTTTCCCGGGGGTATAGTGGCCGGGGCGTGGCGTTGACTAGCCACCCCTATCTACAGCCGAGGTTAAAGAAAGAGTAGAGCTATACTTCTACTCCCCCTCTGGGCCTTCGTGGCCTGCTCTATGGTGAACTTTACCTTTACTTTTATTGCGAGGAAGTGGGGAGACGTTTTCGTGATAGAGCGTTGTATAAAGTTCCTCCGCCTGCCTGTCAATCTCCTACGACTCTTCGTGGCGTGACCATCATAGGACTGTACTTACTGGGATTCATCAGTTACGTTGAATTGTGGTCCAAATTGGACAACGTTGACTACAATGTCAAACGAAAGCAAAAACCATTTTATGAGTACATGGAACGTTATGTTACTCTAACAAGTTGTAATTACGTGTAATAGTTTTGTGCTTACTTGTTTTGTATTTTGGAGTTGGCCCCAAGGTAGTGTATTTTGTATACTAACTTCTTCGACGCTGGATTTATTCGAAGAAATATTTATTTTTTCGTATCTTTATCGCGTAACGTTTAATTTGTTGAAATGCCACGTACAGTTAGATGTAACTGTTAAGACACAAGGCAGGACACTTCTGCTGCCGGTTGGGAATATAAAATAAATTTAAACCATTAGAGTCAGTGGTTTAACCAGATATCTCGTCCATAACAAGTATGGGAAGAGTTAAAGGGGGCTGACGAAAAGCGCCAATTTTTGTATTTTCTGTCCGATTTGGCAGCCGTGTTTTTGTCATTGATTTTATTCAGGCAAGCAGAATTTGTTGTTTTTATTTTTACCATGGCGCAACAGACGTAGAGGACCAAGGGCTCCTCATTATCGAGGATTCACTATCACACTCAGACACACAACACTCGGTAGGAATTCTCTGGACGAGTGATGAACCCGACGCAGAGACCTCTACCTGACAACACAACAATCACCAGAGAAAGACGTCCATGCCCCCGGCGGGATTCGAACCCACAATCGCAGCAAACGAGCAGTCGCAGACCCACTCCTTAGACAGTACGGCCACTAGGATCGGCAGAATTTGTTATTACGTCTAATAAATAAGAACTTTTTATTAGGCTGTCAGCGATGTTTATTTGTATGAGTATGGTGTTGCAGAGCTTTTGGATTCTGCTGTCATGGCTGCATTATAGATCTGTCAAGTGAAGCGACTTGGCAATGACAACATCGCTAGAAGCCGCATTCGTAATGGAACGAATTATAATTTCATCGTTTGCTTAATGCATTTATGTAATCATCCCATCGTCAGTTGCGAAAGATCACTCTTTTAAATGGTGCATGTGGAGGAACAAATTAACTTTAGGTCTTGTGCAGTGTGATCTTAATGCGAAATGTAAACGCATTTATAATCCTTTGGCAATTATATTTCGTCACTTTTGTTTTGTACTGCACCACCGCTTTACCCTAACGTTATTGCTTACGTGTGAGAGGATGAATGTCACAGGAGTAAGAAAACGCGTATTTGACCTATGTATGAATTCCATTTTCGAGATTTTGCACAGACTCGGATATCCGAATAAGCAGACATTGGTTGGCTTCGACCGTAACGAATATTAGCCGCGTAAAAATGCAAATATCGCATGTCTCGTCATTCTTATCTACTGTTCTTAATTCAGTGCAGTGTTTGTTGTTAATTTAGGTACACAGTTCTGTTACTTAGGGTGTTATTAACTTATTCCGGTGCTAGTGTGCATAGTTCACTGAACGTCCTTCTCTTGCAGGTTTGGTATCGGCAGCTTTGATAGGAGTACCTGGAAAAAAGGGTCTTTGTGCTTAATTAAGCATTCCTTCGTATTATTCTATCATTGAAATCTTTCATAGTCTCTGTCACTTATGCAGATTCAAATTGTGCTTTCACTGACATCTTGAGCAGTCTATCACACTTATGCAGATGAATGCGTGGAAAGTAGGCTTCGTAGTTCGTATTTTCTCGTTTCTTTCAGCGTAACCCAACCCATGCCATTGACGTTTTAGACATCGTACAGTCAGAACGAATGTGAGATCGCCTGACGCGAATCTCTTGTTGTTTTTCATCCACTCGTTTGAACTCGAAAACCTCATGGTAGATAGGCTGCTGTCTTCCTGGATGTGGCGCCCTGAGTTGGGAGGTCGGTGAAATGTTTCGGAGGAACTTGAAACTCCCATACTCTCGGTACAAGATAGAAGATGGAGGTTGCACATTCCTTCCAAACATTATTACCTGTCTATCAAATTACGCAGCTTCACATCCCAGAAGACTGTAATGTTCATAGACACCATTGTGAGAGCCTGGGTGCTTACCAGTTAGAAGGTCTACTGTCATATGACGTATGTTAGCTATGTATTTCTTTAGAGAGCCTGTACACAAAATCGTAAAGTACCTGAAAAATCTAAGATAGACATAATAACTGTTTTATGTTTTATGTAGGGGCCTGTATCCTTGGCGATTAGCGTTTCTTATGCTGTAAAGCTTATAAACTCTATAATGAACTTCACAGTACGTTGGCATATGCTGCTTTTTGCCAGTTGGTTGCATGAAGGAGTCAGGTGTTCGGGTTATGCAACACGAATGTTTTGAGAAATGCATGACAAGTGCAGTCGCCAACCGGAGGGGGAGAGATCACTTTGGAGACCTAAGCGTTGACAGTAGTTTATATTAAAACGAATTTGAAAGAAGTGGGTTGTGAGGATATGGACTATATGGACTGTATTGACCTGGCTGAAATAGCGGGCTGTTGTGAAGATGGCAATAGACCTTCGGGTTACATAAATGACAGGGAATTTCTTGGTGAGCTTAGCTACTATTAGATCTCGAGAAGGACTCGGCTGCAGGGCTTGAATGAGTTACTTTATAAAATCCGATTTGAGCGTCAAGAAAGTGGATGGAGTTGTGAGTGAGAGCTTGACACTGTTTGTAGAGGCATTAGTTTTCGAAGATCTAGTGTTACGACACAATTCTCAGAACAGTTGGTCGGGTGACTCCGAATGAGCTGTTAGGTCGTATTATGGATACGTTCAGCAGCAGCGGGTCTGAAGCAGGCCTCCTGGGACGGTATCAGTCAGAAACATATCCTCCTGTTTCGTAATTTGAAACAGAAACATTTTAAATGTAATATAAATCGTGTGAAGAAGATAATTTTGAATTCGTCCTTGAAATCAAAAAGGTTCAGACGTTTGTGAACATGTCTTGTTTTAGAGGATCATCCTTAATTGGAACATGACCACTGGTCGGTCTTTTGCAGCAATTCAAAGAGCCGCATGCGCGAACACCCATCTAGAGATGGAGTGGTGGTACGGATCCACAACATCCTCGTAAAATTTGGTCAGTGAATTTACAGAGGATATGAAAAAAATATGCCTGAAGACAGAAATAGGTGCTCAGCAGAAACTCCCATGTTAGTTATGAAAATAGTTGGTGGCTGCATTCATATCCCTGTTCTGCAGTACACGTACTCTGTATTTGGTCAACACCGATTACGTGTTTTTGTAAAATAGTTCTGCAGTGTTTGTGCATGGTAAGCACCATGTGTACATAAACCCGTAATCATTCAGCTGTTCAAGACATTTCGTCTAGTTATGCAGAGGAAATGTTATCAAAGGCAGAGGTGTTCTGTGCACTTCAGGAAGGAATGTGAAGCAGTGGAAATATAATTCTTCTAACTCTTAATCTGGGCACTGTATGGAGGTGAGTGGTCAGTTTCATATCGCGGCCGCCTTATCCCTGGGGAAAGAGTCCCCTGGTACGAGTTGATAGGCGGCTGTTTGGACCCTTCTTATGCTTCGACGAAAAGGCTCTTGCCCATTCTGGGAATCGAACCACGATTTTTTCGTTGTCCTGCCTGTAGTCTAGTAACTATACCGACTTTGCTCTTCTGGCTTCTGAAGTATTATCATAGTCATTCCAAAAAAGGGGCGCTATTTTGAGCCATTGGAATTCATTTGGGGTCATCTCCGTCTGTATTAGGGGTATGCAAAATTCTTTTTTTGGCAAAGAACCACTACCGTTATTGTGGGCTGGCTCGCGGGCCGCACGTGTAAAAATCACATTAAATGGTATACCTAACCTCCCAAATTAATGTGAAATGTTTACAGTAATAATTAATTTGCGAATGTGGCAGCGGGCCATATAATACAACCAGGCGGGTCGCGGGGTGAACACGCACTGTAAAGATCCGCTTGTTACTAATGTCTTCCAGCTGTTCGTATTTCGTAGTCTTATAGTTTGTGTCGGCGGTTTGTAATGATCATTGTTTATTAGGTTCTGTAATTTCTGTAAGCTGCACTATAGACTAAGAGTGACCGTGACGGCGATGAAGATGAAATGGACATTGAATTAATATTGTTTAAGGATTCCAACTATTCCATATGGTGGCGTTGATACCAGTTAATAATCCGACGTTTCGAACTGTGTGTCAGGGCATCAGAGACAGCTTCTGAAGCATCGACATTTTTAGTCCGTTGGTACGCGGCTGGTCACCCTAGAATACTTCAGTGCGTTGCTATAGATTTTCTGCAGCTGCCAGACTCCACACGGGGTTGAATAAACCAGTTAACCTGCATATGTCAGTAGCACATCGTTGATTGTTAATGAGAAATTAAATCATCGTTCCTCGAAACGTCTTTCAAAGATGGGGTATTTTGCTGTATATGCTTGAGTGTGCCTGATACGGCGGTGAGACCATCTACATGGTGTGTATGTGACGCGAGTCATTTGTCCTGCTTGTATAGATCTCCAATATTCATTCGTGCGACCCATCGAGGGATGGGTGACACTGGTGACTGGAGTGCATCGTTCAAGTGTTCATTATTGGTTGTTGTGGGAGATTCGTGCTTGAATCTGATTCTGACGTGCACGTTTCAAATACCGCTAACAGACACCGATTCTATGTTCTTGAATGCATTTTCTGCATAGAGAGGGTTAAAATGTCATCTTTTCCGCTCGTGAAAGTCTTAGGCCAAACCCTTATCGTACATCCTTTTGAGGGACACAGCGAATCGAGAAAAATGTTTCCTTCGACTGAGACTTCGCTGTTTATTAGCAAGTCGTATCGTATATTGCAGTAATTTTAGTGTAATCGTTATTTGTTTGCTGAAGTTAGTATATTGTTAGGTGGATTTATTGGACAGTTGTCAGGTCGAATTACTGGACGAACAGGTTGAAGGCTTAAATTCTGAAATTCCAGAGACGTATGTCGACCACCTGTTCTGACAGAGGTTTCATATTCCTCTTCCAGACGAACAGGTGTACTGCCACAGTACTCGAAGTTTGTCAGTAGTGCATGGCAACTCTTGCCACCAACCCTTCTTAAACACCATTTTCGAAAAGAAGGTAGCCAAATTGAAGATGGCAGTGTAACCTTTAACCAGGAGACATATGGGGTCGTAACAAGACATTCGGAGAGTAACACATTGTTACAAAATTGAGGGTAGTGTAACCATGTTAACTTCACCCACGGCATGTCTGAATTGTTGATAGCTATGTGCTGGTGAAGAGTTCGTTCTGAGCTCGAGAGAGAACTGCTGTTGGAGGTCATAGCGTTATTGTTATATTTTGATAATGTGTTTTATACACCTTGAAGAAATATTCGGTGTAGCGGTGTAGAATGAACTTTAGATAGCAGACTGGATTTATGGGAGGCGCAGTACCATGTCTTCAGCAGTGGAAAACATTCTTCCTTGGAGTTAATGAGTTGTTCGCCGATAGGGTTCAGACTTTCCTCCATGACCACCTTTGTAATGGCACTCTTGATACATATCATTTTTCCTGTCATCCTGTTCAGACTTTCAACTGTCCGTGTTCATATCATTCCCCGCCCCCGCCCCTCATGCCATCAATAACGGTATTTCTTGTGCCTGTTACTCATTTTTTTATCAGGCGCATTCGCAAAATTTCTAAAAGCGACCGTTGCGATCTTCGTCGGGTCCGTCCGCATGGAACATTTCGGCTGCCACCGGATGGATTTTTATTAAATCTGATATTTGAGCATTTTTAGAAAATCTGCCGAGAAAGTTCAAGTTTCATTAAAATCTGACCAAAATAACGGCGTGCTGTAAATGAAGAAGTATGTAATTTATGATCATATCTCCGCGGAATTCTTCTAAGAATGAGAATTGTGTAAGACAAGTTGCAGAGAAAATAAAAACACGCATTTTGTGTTCAGTAATTTTTTCCTACCGAAAATCGTGGCCGTTTATGTGGTAATGTCGAAAAATATGGCACAGAAGGACAGGCCACAGATAGTATAATACGTCTCACACACATTGCATGCTGGATAACAAAGGCTGCAGGCACACACTCAGCATATGAAATATACGGCAAAACTGGTTACGCGACCGGGCCTTATTCTTACATTTGTACCTACATGGCCTCTTTTGTTTAGAAGTTCTTCGCATTCCGTAGTTGGTATGTAGTTTTGTCGTGGATAACGTCGGATATTTGCTGTGCTCTTAACATCTGTGGTGACGATATCTACTATGCTACATTATAATTTTATTTAAGTAAATACAGGGTCCGGCAGAAATACCTGACGATTTGGCAACACAGCTGTGAGTGGTATCGTTGGCGTTGGGAATTTGTCCTTGAGCGCCCTTCTAGCGAGACTCAAAGCATTTCAGTTGCCATAGAGCAATGGTCTGTAGAGCATCGGGCCTTCGCTGTGGAGACGTATTTCTAAAACAACGGTTCTGGCGTTGTGACTCAGCGGATATTTCGTCGGCTCTTCAATATTCATCGGAGCGACAGTGTCACTAGTCG